>ERZ772818.2389-NODE-2389-length-14366-cov-7.608832_pt1 | contig 14366 bp, 25 predicted proteins | sample MGYA00580837_ERZ772818 | MGnify/ENA primary metagenome ERZ772818 (study PRJEB29015, sample SAMEA2737671) | human gut metagenome | biome: human gut; feature: human-associated habitat; material: faeces | place: China | collected 2012 ...
TATTTTTTCCATTTTAATAAACACTTGAAATTAAATTTATGCTCATCAAGTGTTTGGTTGTAAGGGCAAACAACAGGAGGTAGTTATTATGGGAAACAAATTAACACAAAAAGAAATAAACAAAATTATAGAAAATCATCAACACTGGCTTAATAAAGATGTTGATGATTGGGAAAGTATGAAAGCCGATTTTTTTAATCAAGACCTTAGTTATGCAAACTTTAGTAGTGCAAACCTTAGTGGTGCAGACCTTCGTAATGCAAACCTTAGTCGTGCAAACCTTAGTAATGCAAACCTTAGTAATGCAGATATTAATTATGCAAATCTTAGTTATGCAGACCTTCGTTGTGCAAATCTTAGTCATGCAAACATTGGTGGTGCAAATCTTAGTCATGCAAACATTGGTGGTGCAAAACTTAGTGGTGCGAACCTTCGTAATGCAAACTTTTGTTTTGCAAAACTTAATTATGCAAACCTTTGCTTTGCAAACCTTTGTTTTGCAAACCTTAATTATGCAAAGCTTTGTTATGCAAACATTAGTGATGCAGACCTTCGTAGTGCAAACTTTAATAATGCAGACCTTTCAGGCACGAAAAACATGATGTACATTATTCCAATGGCTTGTCCGGAAGAAGGTTCATTTATTGGTTTTAAGAAAGCCGTATATGCAGATAAAGACTACATTGTAAAGCTTGAAATTTTAGCGGATGCTCTTAGAAGTTCAGCCACAAGTAGAAAATGCCGTTGCAATAAGGCAAAAGTTTTAGAAATTCAAAACGTAGACGGTTCAAAAGCTAATATTGATGTTGTTCATAGTACATGTGATCCATCGTTTCAGTATAAAACAGGTCAAATAGTTGAAGAACCTAAATATGACAATAATCGTTTTAGTGAATGTTCTAAAGGCATTCATTTCTTTATCAATCGTCAAGAAGCAGTTAATTATTAGTCATATATAACGACAGGAGGTAGTTTTATGAATCAAAATACAAATTTAGGAGGAATTTTATCATGGCAGAACAATTAAATCCTAACAAGAAAAAAGTTATTATTATTGAAGCATCATACATACACGAACCGGTTGTCGGTCAATGTGTTGTATTTTGTAACTCTCAAACTTGTCAGGTTGTTAAAACCTCAAAGGTTGTTGATATTATACGAAACGATAAGGCACATTTTTATGTAATGTTTGAAACTGAAAATTCAATTTATCAGATTTCATATCGTTTGTGTTTATAAAAACAATTTGGAGGTAACTATGACTGAAATTCAAAAAGCACAACAGCTTCTTGAAAAAGAATTTGGACCAAATTGGCGTATAATTGCTGCTCAACTTGGTACAGAAGACTTAACAAGAAGAGTTGGAAAAGAATTAACATCATTTATGGCATTCCCGGAACGAGGAAATGAAGGGTCAAACAAATACCGTGGTAACTGTTCACCAAAGGTTATAGAAGCTATCTTAAAATATGTTCTTGATACAAAGAAATATTATGGCAAAGATATAAGTAATTTTAAATTACTTGATCCAATGTCAGGTAGCGGTACTTCCGGTGCAGTTGCAGATAAATATGGTATTGAGTCGGTTCTTTATGACCTTAATCCTAACCCAAATAGGGGAAAAGGTAACTGGAATGCACTAAAAGATGATGTTGAAGATTCGGCAGATTTGATTTTTTGGCATCCACCGTATGATGCAATTATCAAATACAGCGGCAATATGTGGGGTAAACCACATCCGGACGATTTATCTCGTTGCGATAGTTATGAAGAATTTTGTGACAAAATGAACCTTGTCGTAAGAAAACTCTTTACTGCACTTCGTAATGATGGTCGTTTGGCTATTCTTGTAGGCGATATTCGTGAACGAGACAGGGGTGGTTTTCACTCAATGCAGAAAGATTTGATGCGTATGGGCGAATTTGAGTCCTTTATCGTTAAGGGACAATTTAACTGCGTTTCTGATACAAGAACCTACAAGAAACCTTTTATCCCTGTTGTAACTGAGTATATGTTAGTTTATCACAAAGATAATCCTATCATAGTACCTGTTAGCTGGGTTAAAAATAATGAATTTAGCATATTAGAAAAAGATTATATTGGATTAACTTGGAATCATCTTATACGCTCTGTTATTGAGTATATGGGTGGTCAAGCTAAGTTATCAGATATAGCCGATATGTTAAAGGAACACCCTAAAGCTAAGAAAAATACTCATTACCGTGAGCGTATTCGTGCTACTGTTTATGAACATAGTTCGGATTACATTAACAAGGGTAATGGCGTTTATGCTTTAGTTTATTAACAATCAACATATAAGAAAGGATAACTTCATTATGAGTTATAAAACCGGAAAGAAATCAATAAAAGTTAAGTTAAGTGTACCAAAATTCAAGAATGTGAATGAATTGTTTCGGTATTTGCTTGATATTCAACCTTCACACAACGAGGAAACAAACGAATTGGATGTTTTGATTGCTTATGCTAAAAAAGCATACGGTACAATTAAAACTATCGTTTGCCCGGATGATGTGAAATATTTCACATACAATCCAACTACAGATGCTGAATATTGGTACAGTGTTAAGAAAGATACTCTTAAAGGCAATGAACTGTTAAATGTATGTTGCCAAGATATTGTATTTAATATTTTTTGTACAATAGACGGTGTTTCATCAGAAAATGATTTTAATGTTATTAATACAGTTTTTGATGAAGCAAACAATTACAATGAATTCCACCCTGTATGGTGTGAATTTTTAAATAATTACAATAAGAAAGGGTAACTTTATGGATATTAAAGATGTAAAACTCTATGATACGGTCCAAATTAAGCCGGATAAGTGCTTATCTGATTATGAGCGAAGATTAATTTATGCAGTAACACAGATTGATGTGGAAAGAAAACTTGTAAGTTTATCAAGCCTTAATCATAAGGACTATTTTGAAAGTTCTATTCCTGATACACCAAGGATAGATATAGCTGACATAGAAAAAGTTGCTAATACATCTAAAGAGCCTTTATATGACTATGTTATGGGGCACGAATACAAACAAGAATAATAAAATTAAGTTATACACAGTATAGCTTGATAAAAAATATTGGAGGAAAAAATATGAAATTCAAAAGTAAATCAGGCACAAGACTTTTAGTTAATGAATTGGATGACCTTCTTGATGATGGCTTGTCAATATGGGAACAGACTTTTAATAATGATGTAAGACTTTTATCAGTAGAATGTGATAAACATTCTACTAAAAAGAAAATTGTTATTGAAAAAGAAAAAGCTAAAAATCTTGGCTACGAAATTGAAATTCATTAATTTAGGAGGATTATAAAATGTCAAAGTTTTATAAAGTAAAAATTGAGGAAAAACTCAGCCGTAATGTTATTGTCAAAGCTGACAGTAGTGATGAGGCTGATGAAATAATCAATGACCTTTGTAATAATGGAATCATTGATTTAAACGGTAGTGACTTTGATTCAAGAGAATGGTTCATATCTGATGCAGAAAAAACATTGGATGGAAGTGAACCTGAGTTAAAGTCAGGAGAACTGTATAATCGTCTTGGTTATCTTAACATTGATGATTACAAATTTACAAACGGCATTCGAGTAAATGCTTTACAAAAATACTTACTTCAAAAATATGTTTGCGCTGTATGCTCTCCTTTTGCAGATATGATTTTCAAAGTTATTTCAAAAATTGCTTCAGATGATTTTACTCATACAAAGGACGAAAGGTTTTTTGCTTTGTGTGAATTACTTCCTGATGTATCGTATGAGGAAATTTTACCTTTTATGGCTGAAAGTGAAGTAACTGTTGGCACACTTGAAAAATACGGAGGCTAAATCTATGAGCAAATATAAAATCGAGGCAAAATGTACTTCTTATTACTATGGTTATCCACAGGCAAGAAGCACGATAGTATTAAAAGGCATCTATTTTACTGCTAAAGTGGAATGGTATGGAAATCAAGGATTTGATTCTATTGTTGTTAAGCCTGTATCTAACAAATGCAATGGCTACTTTTGGGAATTAAATGCATTTATGAAAGCTTTTTATGATTCATCAGAAAAGGTTCAGTGCAAATTAAGAGAACTGAAAGAACAACAAGAAATCACTTTGGAGGGATAAATAACATGTTACTTAAAAAGAATCAGGTAATATCTATTTCAGGCGATAGTAAAGAACTTGGTATTGAAGATTACAATGTACGAGTTAATACGCTTGCTACGGTTCTTGAAAATCAAGTCAATAAATATCAAAAGAAAATACTTGTTACCCTTAATAACATTGACGGTGATTCAAATGTTTGTACAAGAGTGTTTATTAAAAAGATTACTCCTTTGGCAAAATGTTTTGATGAACCAATCAATAAATCAATGCAAAAGATTATTGATTCCAAAAGACCGGACAAACATATTGAAGAACTTGCAGGATTATTAGCAATGTTCTTTGGTTTAAATTCAAACAACTATAAGTTGTATGGTCCTTTTGGAATGCTTGCTTATTATTCAATTTCCTTAAAATTCAATAACAATAATTTTTTTCATTTAGATTTAATTTATAAGGGTGACTGGTTTTATTATCGTGATAAGCTCACTAAAAAGATAGTCGGTGATGATACCGGTAATACATTAACTGAGCTTAATCTAATGAATTATGTGTGGAAACCATTACCAAAGGATTTTGAAAAAATCATTGATATTGTCAATGAGCAAAACGATGAAATTTAAGGAAAGGTAAATATTATGTTAATTTGTATTGATTTAAAAAACAGACAGTCAGTAATGAATTTACTTTCTTCTTATATTGATAAAGAAGATTTTGTTACTGACGATGTAATTGATATTGGTGATGATACACAAACCGTCAATATCATTGAAAACATTTTAAAACAAAACAAGATTAAATATAGTCTTGAAAAACATTAGTTCAATTTGGAGGATTTTAATGAAAAAGTATTTAACTTGGGATGAATTAACCCCAGAACAGAAACAAGTTGCAATAAATCAATATGTTTATATTCGTGAGGAGGAAGAAAATAGAAGTTGGAATGATATTTTGTCTAATCCTGATTACGATGAACCTATTGATTGGAGCAATGTTAAATCTTGCAAATTTGAACATGTTACAGAAAACGATACTATATTTGTAATAATTTAATTAGGAGGATTTAGTGATGCCAAATAATAAAGTTCGTTTAACACAAGGCAAAGAATTCGATGGGTACGATGAAAGAGAAAACAACAGAATTAGGTTGTGCAATGTTGTTTCTGAGGTTTTCAAAAATACAAAGCGTGATCAAAATGTTGAAATTGATTTTGACGGTGATAATGAAACTATTTGGAATGGTATTGTTACGCAAAAAAATCAAAATAATCATACTCTCTATGTTTATTTGCCATAATGGTTAAGGAGAAAAAATAATGAAAATTGTATTATTAAACGACATTGATAGTCACGAAACAGATGCAGCGTTTTGTGTACCAGATGAAGTTTCATCTAACGATGTAAATTCTTATATTGAGAATTGTAGAAATATTGCCGGTGAAAATATTTCAATTTTGGAAATAGCAGAAGATAATTTACCGGACGATTGGTTTTATGCAGATAAATGGAGCAATTTAGAAACCATTTATTATTAAGGAGGATTGCATTATGGCAATGCAAGAAAAAAAGCAAATTACTCTTCGTGAGTGGATTGCAAAATATAAAAACGGTGAGTTTACTGATAATGTTACTCGCAAAAGTTTAATTGCAGCAGGTTGGTTGGACTGGATGTACAACCTTCCTGAAATGGCTGAATACAATATTCAAATCGGCGAATTTCTTGAAAGCATAACTGATGATTATTTTCTTGATAATTTTTATGTTTATTTCAAAGAGGTCTTACCAGCAGATAATTTTAAACCGCCTTATATAATTATTCACTTTAAACCGTTCATCAAAAGTATTGATTTTGACGAAATTATGGTTGTTATGAATAATGTGGATGAAGGTGTTGATTATGTTGTTTTTACATCACAAAATGATGTTGATACAACAGAATTTTGTACAAATGAATTGTCAGAATTGATTGCTTATTTTGAGGATGTTCCTCTTATAACATTGAGAAAAATTCAATCAAAAACACTTCCTGAAGGTTGGATATGGTGCAAATATGACGATAACAGTGGTTATTTAGAAAGTCCTAATGGCAAAGATTATTTCAGCTATGATATGAATACTGGTGAATATAAAATAACACCGGAAAGCAGTTACGATTTCTTCCTTGAAGAAAACTATGATATTCCCGGCGGATATTCAATTGGCGGATTTCAAGACTTTATTGATTTTGCTGAAAAGTATATCAAGGAAAATGTTCTAAAAAGCCAAGAAAGGAAAAAATTATGATTGATTGTATCATTTCAAAAATTCAGGGCGGTTATAGAATCACTACTGAAAATGACCAAGAAGGTTTATTAAGTAGAATGTCTATGAGCTATCTGGGGTACAATAAAGAGGAAGCTTTAAGTGAGCACCGAAGAATTTTTAATTTAAAAGGTAAACACTTAAATATTATTGAAATTTAATAATATTAAAACAAAGAGTCAATTGTTAATGACATTTGGCTCTTTGATTTTTAGGAGGAATTTATTTTGAAAAAATATTGTCCGAAAGATTACAATATTGATGAAATCAGAAGAAACAATGTTAATTCTGAGGTCCAAGATTGGTATGACCTTATTAATCAATTGGGTATTAAAACACCTGTTGATTCAATGTTATATGCAATTGAACTTCAGTATCGTAATCATAATAGATATGGGGCAAGCAAGTTACCAAATCTAAAAGGTAACAAATATGCAGGTATGTTATATTATTTTCTTTTAGACCCTTTTAGATACGATAGGGGAAAAGAAAGTAAACAAGCTGCTGAAGAAATGCTTACATATCTTATTGAAAAAAGTATTAAAGTTGACACTGTATTAAAGTGGCAAAAACAAAATTAAGGGGATTTTTTATTATGAAAACTAAGACTTTAAATGTTACTTGTAGTTGCATGGCTACATATAATAGTTCTATCGAAGTACCGGCTGATATGTCTCTGGAAGATGCAATTGAGTATGCAAAAGAACATATTGATAGAATCAATGTAACTGAATTGGAATATGTATACGATTCTGACTCTATCAATGAAGAAAGTTGCTCTTTTGATGAGGATGAGGTTCTTGACTATAAGGATAAAGAAATTAAGCCTATTGCTACCGTTGATGAGCTGATTGATGCAATTGAGAGTAACAATGATTTGGAATGGTATGTATCTAAATATACAGACTATTCAAATTTAAAAGAAAGCTATCTTGAATTTACTGGAAGTTCACCTGCCGGCGAAGATATAAGTTTTTCTATTGATTTTGATGCAAGCAAATTACCGTGTAAACAAATTCAAGAAATTATTGATGACCTTGGTTCATATTATGAATGCTTTGATACAGAAGAACATGTTACAATGCTTCTTGAAGCCAAAAATAGCGGTCTTTCAGGTGTTCCTGATGTAGAAACGCTTGTTAAGGATGCAAAAGAAATTGATGATATGATTAGGCAATTATCCGAATTTGTTGATAAATTACCTAAACAAGATGTTATCTTTAAAGCGGTTGACATTGATTATGACATTGACGAAGATGATGAATGTGACTTGTCTGACGAAGTTGAGATTGAACCAATTAAATTTGATTATGCTGAACAATATTGTGAAAATAATTATGAAGGTATAGTTGATCTTGTTTCAAGCAAAACAGGCTGGTGTGTAAAATCTTGCAGAGTAACTCAAGTAATCAATGGTAATACGACAACGGAGGTATAAATATGTTAAGTGCAGGAACATTAAAATTTGGACCAAATATCAAAGTAACTGATCCTTGCTATGATAATAGTAAAGATTATTGCTATGAAAATTTAACAATTAAGCCGGGGAAGTATATATGTGTATATAATGCTACCGAAAGATTTGGCGTTTCTATGTGTGGAATCTACAATGCTGAGATTTTCAAAAATCTTGAAGATATTGAAAATTTACACAGCCAAATTTATACCGGCTTTGATTGTATTGGTACAATTTGTGTAGATGCAGGTTTAGCAGGTTTCTTTGAAAACAAGCCTGATTTCACAAATGACGAATGGTCACATTTTTGTGACTTGACTTTCGGCAATGAAACCGATAATGATTTTAAAGTTATTGATAATTGTGCTTATGTTAAAAACGGCAACAATTACAAAGGTTTCTATACCTCATCCGGTGAAGGTGACGGCAATTATCATGTTTATGTAAAAAAAGATGATAACGGCAAAACAATTGCTGCTTACATTGATTTTTATTACTAATTTTAATTAATTCTTACTAAAAGAGCATCATTTTTGTGGTGCTCTTTTTTTAGTTTGCAACCTGCTGCAAACCCTTGACATTAAATTGTAATTGCGTTACTATGTGTATAGTAATCAATATTATTTAATTATATATTTTATTAAGTCAGTAAGTGTTTGCACATTTATTGGCTTTTTTTAAATTTAATATTGTTTATTTTAAGCACTTTAATTCTTTATGAGTTGAAGTGCCTTTTTTTATGCCTAAAAAAAGCAAAAAAAATAAAATTTAAAAGGAGGTATTTGCTTATGAGTGGCATTAAAAAAGGTTTAAGAAAAAAGATAGTCTTGGGTATTGATTTGGATGGAACAGTTGCAAAATGGCAGCTTGGAACTCCTTTCGATGCGTTGTTTGAAAAAGACTATTATGCAAATCTTGAACCGGAAGAAGGTCTTATCAGTAATATTAAGTATTCGTTTGACGAAGGTTTAATTGAACCGGTAGTTATATCAGCTTATTTTACCGAAGTTCCTTATCCAAAAGAAGATAAGATTAAGTGGTGTAAAAAACATCTTCCGTTTGTTGAGAAGATAATTCTTGTTCCCTATGGTCAAAACAAAATGGAATATGCGAAGAAAAACGGTCTTAAAATCAATAACAATTTTGTTATGATTGAAGATTTCACCCAATCACTAAATGATGTTGTTAATGCTGGCGGTATTGGCGTTAAGTTTATGAACGGTATAAATGGTACTAATGGTACTTGGAACGGATATAAACTCTATAAAGCCGGTTTGGACCATTATGATTGGTTACTTTCATCTTATCTTGAACAAATTGTAAGGCTTAAACCTAAAAATTTCTGAAATTAATGAGATTTTTTAAAAAAATTCACGATATATAAATAGGAGGTTTTATGGAAGAGCAAATTACATTAGACAGTTGGCTTAATTTGGTTAATAAACCTAAGCCAAAATATGCAAAAGGAGATATTGTTTATTACGTTAAGGTAGACCGTGTTCACAAATGCTCTGTTAAGGAAACATTTGAAGTTAAGAAACTTTTTTCTGATGACTTTGATGATTACAGACACAACTTACTTGAACTTGATACTAACAATAACTTTCAAATCGGAGAAAAAGATTTTGGTGTAACTTTATTTGATGATTACGAAAGTGCAAAGAAAATGGCTGATTATAATTCCAAATTATATCCGCATATTCAATTTTCTTTAAATGATGTCGTCTACTCATTTAGAGAAATGCAAAAGGCAATAAATTGGAAAAATGGTCATTTTGACAGATATATCCTGTTATTAAACGATAACACTGTAATTTATAAAAATTATATGTGCTATACGTTTGCTTATACTTTTGAGTCAAAATCAGAAGCAGAGAAATTTATAAAGAAAATAAAAAAACTTTTTCAAAAACAAAATTTTACGGAAAGTCAAATTGTTGATGTTTCAACAATTCCCACGTCTGAACTTCTTTTATATTTCTGCACTGATAATAAAAATCAAGATGAACCAAATTACGCAACATTAGATTATTTTTATAATCACTATTTTAAAAACAATTATGCTATTAATTAGGAGGTAGATTAAAATGGCAGAATTCAAAAAATTATTAAAACTTGACACAAAAGGCAAGACAGTACCTTATGGTAATGAAGGATTAATAACATTACCTTGGGCTACGGCTTGGCAAATGGCCATGGAAAACTCTGAGCAGTGTTCCTTCGAAGTAATCCATGACGAAAACGGTTATCTGTATCATTGTGATGATAGGGGTAACTGTTGGGTTGAAACGGAAGTTGAGCTTGATGGCACAAAAAGGCGTATGCACCGTCCTATTCTTAATGAATATGGTGTCGATATTTCTAAAGGAGAACTTACATCAATGGATGTAAACACTGCCATTATGCGCTGTCTCGTCAAGAATTTGGCACTTTTTGGTATCGGATTATCACTTTACCAAACTCGTCAAAAAGATGACAACAGTGATGACAACAGCGATGAAGCAGAGCCTGAGAATAATAGCTCAAAGGAAGAAAAACCTGCTGCACCTGTTGAAGAAAAAACAACAAAGACAACAGCAAAGAGGGGAAGACCTGCAAAGAAGAAGGAAACAATTCCGTTTTCAATTGAAAATGCTACTGATGAACAAATCAAAGCTTTTTTCAATATTCCTTTTCCTATTAAATGGCAAAACAATAAAGGAAGAATGACCGCAGAAATCATTAATATGATTCTTCCTACAAAAGAGGATAAAGAGCAAAAGATGAAGAACAAGGATGAATTAATGTCAAGCCTTAAATGGTGTATTGATAATGACAGAATGCCAAAAATTGATGCACCGTTTGATATTTCATTTAAGGAATATTGTTCAGCAATTAAGTTTTTTGCTCACGATCCAAAATTCTTTGTTGAAAAAATTAAAATGCTATAAGGAGCAAAGATATGTCAAAAAAGAAATACAAGGATGACCTTCAAATTCTTAAAAGAATTCCGATTCTTGATTACGGCGAAACAGTATATGGACTTACTCCATATAAGGCTCGTTCAAGATATTGGTCCTTTAAAGAACATGACAGTATTATGGTGAGTGTTGAAGAAAACAAATATTTCCGTAATTCCTGTGATGAACAAGGCGACATTATTGACTTCGTATGTAACTTTGAACATATTAGCTTTAAAGAAGCTTGTGACGTTCTAAGGAAGTATTTAGGCAATACGCCTATAACTTCTCTTCCAGTACGGAGAAAAGTTGAAAAAAAGCCGTTTAAAGCACCATATAAAGAAAACCGTTTCAAGACTTTTGAAGAAAACAATAGGTACATAATAAAGTATTTATGTGGCAAAAGAAAAATTTCAATTAATGTTCTCAAATGGCTTACATTTAAAGGTAATGTTTTTCAGGAACGATATAAGAGAAATGCAATTTTTGCGTCTTATGTTAAGGGAAAAATGATTTACGCTCAGAGATGCAGAACAGACAATAATGTTGAAAGCCATAAAAGAAGATTTGAAATTGAAGGTTCTGATTGCACATATTGCTGGAAAGTAAACAATAATTCAAAAACACTTATTGTAGGTGAAGCAGTTATTGATTTACTTTCATTTATGACTCTATTGGAAATGCAGAATAAAGATTACAAGCATTTTGATTATTTGTCTACAAACGGAGTGAACAAGACCAAAAGTGTTCTCAGAGCAATTGAAGAAGGTAATTATACCGGTATTGTTCTTTGCTTTGACAATGATAAAGCAGGGGATAAGGCAAAAGAGTTCGTTTGTGACCATCTCGCAGAAATGAATTTCAAAGGAAAAATCTTTGATAAAACTCCTGAAGGTGAAGGATCAGACGTAAATGACTTTTTAATGCACATTATCAGTGAAATTAAAGGAACAACTGATATTCATAACAAAAATTGTGAAGTTAACGTTGATACCCTTAACAAAGAAAATGATCAAACTCACATTGTTTTCCAAAATGACAAGTATGTTATTTACGGTAACAATGTAAATAATCATTTACTTATTGCCGATAAAGAGACAGGAAAAGTCATTTCACATGTTAATGCAAATAAACAAAATGTGAACGGTAAACAACTTCTTCTTATGGTAATTTAATAATTAATAATGCAGGGTGACTTTTAGTCACCTTGCATAGAAAGGATTTTTATGAATTATAAAACTAAGCAAGTCAAAATTAATACACGTATTTGGAATGAGTATTCTAAATATGAAAAATTTTCACCAAATTCTTTAATTGCTATAAAAATCGGCGATTTCTATGAATTCTGGGGAAGAGCTGCACATATTGTTTCTGAACAATGTGATTTAACTATTGTTTACAAAGAAATAGATGCAAAAACGCCTTATAACAGTGTGGCAATGGTAGGAATCCCTGCTTTTGCTTTACAAAAATGTTGCACTGAGCTAAAAAAGTTAGGACTATCGGTTGATGCTCACACTCTTACAACTCATTCAGAATCATTTAATGATAATGTGGATGATGAAACCGAACTTCAAGAAGGTCTATACAAAGGAAATTTTATGAAACTTGAAACCTTATTAAAGAGAATGTCTCTTGAAGAAGCATCAAAAATCGTCACAAATATTATTCAGAAAGATGGTACTAAACTTACTGAAAAACAAGATATTGCTTGTGCAATAGTACAAAGTGCTTTTGAAAGATTAACACCGACAGATGTTATAAATCTTTATTCTGAAGAAACCGGCGGCTCAGAAAATACTGCATGGTTTGGCAGTTGCCCTGAATGCGGATTTGAAGTCCAAATAGGCGAAAATTACTGCTCAAAGTGTGGTAAAGGTTTAAAATTCAATTTGAATGAAAGGAAGAATTTTTATCATGGAAAATAAAGCAGTAATGATTTCAATTAAGCCTAAGTGGTGCAATTTTATTGCAAATGAAGAAAAAAAGATTGAGATGAGAAAGACTAAACCTAATCTTAAAGTTCCGTTTAAGTGTCTCATATATTGCACAAAGGCAAGCAAAAAACATCAAACGATTTGTGGATGTCATGTGCTTAATGATGACGAATTGTACAGATTGCCAGATGGTAAAATCAAATATGGTGATAGTATTGAAATGATGGTATATGATGATTGTTATATTGCTGATAATTTTTTAAATGGTAAAGTTATCGGTGAATTCACTTGCGACAGAATAAGTGAATATTCGTATATCTCTGATAGTTTAAACGAATCTACTTATAACAAAAATAGTGAATCGTTTTATTCTATTTCACCTGATGATTGTAAAAGTGCTTGTTTAACTCAAAAAGATTTGCTTGATTATGGCAAAGGCAAAACATTATACGGTTGGCATATTTCAGATTTAGTGCTTTATGATAAGCCCAAGAGAATTACTGAATTTAGAAAATACAATCGTGAATGTGAATATTCAGATTTAGGATTTGCAAAACCAAAAAGCTGTGAAGAATGTCCGGGCGAAGAGTGCCGTGTTCAAGCAGCACCTCAATCTTGGTGTTATGTTGATGATTCAAGTAAAGGAGAAAAATTAGGAGGAAAAATATGACTTGCGAAGAAAGTATTAAATGGCTTAAAAACCTATACAATGAGTTAGGACAAAGCCAATATCAAGGTTTATGGCACTACGAACAAGCATTAGCAGAAACTATTGAACTGTTGCAAAGTGACAGGCTTGTTGAGTTGCCTTGTGAAATTGGTACAGAATTATTCTTAATTGATTACCCAATGGTACATCATAGGCTAAAAAGATACGAAATTACAGGTACAAGAGTCGTTATGGTGATTGAATGTTTTGAATCTCAAAGTATTTGTAAAAGACTTGTTGATGTACATTTTGGAAAAACTGTATTTCTTACAAAAGAAGAAGCAGAAGCAAAATTAAAGGAGTTAAATGTTGAACGATAAAAAAGAAAATTGCCAAACTTGCAATAATTTTAAAGTTAACGGTGGAGGTTGTACCGGCACTTGGTTTAATATTTGCTCCTGTTATAATTCTAACGAATTCAAGTCAATAGATGACAAAGTGTTTAGAAAATTAAAATAATTTAAACATAAAAATCAAAGGAGGGATTTTTATGACAATAACGATTGAAAAATTGCAAAAGCAAAAACAGAAACTTGAAAATGATGGAAAATCACCTGAAATGATTCTTAATTATTTTCGTAGGGAAATGTTTAAAAATCGTAGAAAGGGTAAAAAAATGGAATCGTTTTTATACCTTTGCTTTATAAACTCAATAAAGTGAATTATAGCAAAAAAGGCCACTTTTTAGTGGTCTTTTTTTATTTATTTGTAAATTTTCTTTGAATAATTATACAAGCAATCAATATTGTATAGATAATTTTTATGAAAAATCGAAATATTTGCGAAATATACAATGAAAACTAAAATTTGGACGTCTTTTTATTTTTTACACTGCAAATATTTGACTTTTTAATTTAATTGCGTTACTATAACTATAGTAATTTTTTAATTTTAAATTATATATTG
>ERZ772818.2392-NODE-2392-length-14348-cov-8.942699_pt1 | contig 14348 bp, 19 predicted proteins | sample MGYA00580837_ERZ772818 | MGnify/ENA primary metagenome ERZ772818 (study PRJEB29015, sample SAMEA2737671) | human gut metagenome | biome: human gut; feature: human-associated habitat; material: faeces | place: China | collected 2012 ...
CCCCTGATTTGCTTGCCCGTCTGCTTTGTCTGAAATATGACTTCAGTATGCCTGAAAACAGACAGATAAGACTGCTTGCAAGAGAAGGCATCCACATAAGCAACACCACGCTGAACAGCTATATCCATAACGGAATCTCCAGACTTAGGGAGTTTATGGAAGATGTCTTCAAGGAGTTGGTACAACAGGCAAAATACCTTATGGTTGACGAGACGACCGAACTTGTCGGAGTTGAAACACCGGAAGGCAAGGCTTACAGGAGAAAGTATTTATGGGCTTTTTTTGCAAAGCATGTCAAGTTGGTTTACTATCATTACAATAACGGCAGCAGAGCCTCTGATGTAGCAAAGACCTTCCTTGAACATTTTATGGGATCTGTATCTACAGACGGATATACGGTTTACAGGATGTTCGACGGAGAAGACTCAAAGGTGCTTCATATAGGCTGCTGGACACACTGCAGGAGGTTGTGGGTCGATGCCTTGCCATCAGACAGAACTGCGATGGATATAATAGACCCTATCGGTGATATGTTCAGAAATGAAGACTTGTTCCGCACAATGAAACTCAGCGGTGAGCAGATTAAGGAAAAAAGACTTAAGCTTACGAGACCTATTCTTGAACGTATCCATCATAAGGTGGTCATGATGATGCAGGATACCAAACTCATGGCAAACGAACTGATGAGAAAGGCTGTGAACTATACGATAAACCAGTGGAAATCCTTGAAAAATATCCTCAAGGACGGTGCAGCGGAAATATCGAACAACCTCTGTGAGCAAAGGATGAAACCTGTAAAGCTGCTGCTCAAGAACTGTATGAACATAGGCAGTGAGGATGCAGCAGAAAACTCGGCATTCATCTTCTCTCTGATAGAAAGCTGTAAACTTAATGACATAGATCCTCAGGATTACCTGAAGCACTTGTTTGAATGTATTCTTCATGGTAAGGACTGCGACAAAAAAGCCCTTCTGCCATGTTTTTATCAATCGGAATGTTAAAACAAAAATATTTTCTTACAGACATTTTTATTTTATCGGCTGAAAAACAGCCGATAAAATTGTCGTGGCGGAAAATAGAATGGTTACGCATGAAAATGTATTTTAAAGGAGTGTAGCTCCAGTAATGATTAAAAGTGAAAAATCGGCTCAAAAACAGAACCGATAATATAATGACGATTCAGATTGGATAATCTTAGAGATTTCGTGCAGCCCAATCAGAAGGATAGAATAAATTAAACGATAATACCTAAATTAATAAACATGGGATTTATAATAGACATATTGAAATTTTTAGCAGCGGATTCTGATTTTAGTTATATCGATTCTGCAAAATTATGGGGAGATAAAATTTGGAACGATACAAACTCTTCTATAAGAGGAACATTATCGTTATATATGATGGATGGCAAGCTATATAAAAGGCTTAGAATTGAGTTCCAAAATAAGGTCGTAGGAGTATTTGTTGATAAAGATGATTATGGTTGGATTAATTATGACAGTTCTTTGAGTAAAAAGGAACGCGAACAGCTTAAAGAGTTTGGCTATATCTTAATAAAAAAATACTAGATAGAATTTAAATAAAATAATTTATTTTGGAAACAATAAATTATTGAACATCGTAGTTGTCTTATTTAAGGTAAGTATTCAAACAAATACATCTTTTACACCTTGAAGTTTGGTTGTAGCTTTGTGGCTGCGAATACAAAAGACCGATATGATTCAAGTGAAACGAATTTATTTAATTTTTAAACTTGTCCATTTTTAGTAGATAGTAGTGTTTGTATATCCAAAATGATAGTTTGAATAGTCTTTGTTATAGCTCTTTTTGTAAAAGGTTGTAATCTAATAAGATTAGTTTGTGTTTATTTTCAATAATTAAAAACATAATAGACTGATAGCTTATACTAATTATTATAATCTATAATTGATATAATAAAATAAATCTTATGACAACAATTATTTGCATTACGATTTTAGCCTATTTGATTATGGGCAAAAACATTGATTCTTTATTGGAAAAAGTAAAGGATGTAGATTGGAAAGAGAAAGGTAATGATTTGTATGAAAAATTGAAACCTTATGCTAAAAAGGCAGGTCGGACTGCGGCCAAACCTTTGTTGCAGTTTTATTTCGTATTGTCGGATGATAAGACTACAACATTGGATAGGGTTTTGATTTATGCAGCCATTATATATACAGTTTCTCCGGTAAGTCTGATTCCAAGTGCTGTATATAAGTTATTGGGTATTCTTGATGAAGGTGCCGCAATGCTATTTGTATATAATAAAATAAAAAGTAGTATCACACCTGATATTGAAATGAAAGTCAATCAGACTTTGGATGAATGGTTTGGATGTGAATATGAGATAATAAACAAATGATTAGTAAATTAAAAGTTAATAGTGGAATTTTATGAAAGTATTTATTTCTTATCCTGAAATCCAGGATATAGTCTTTACGAAGACAGGTAAAAATATAATTTTATCTTTTAAAGATGAACGAACCGTGACCGTAGAACATACTTTGTCTGTCAGAATACCTCTATTGGGACAAATAGAAAAAGATATTAAAGTTAATATAACAATAGAGGAAATACAAGGAATGGATATTAAGCTGAAATATTCCATGTCTTTAGGTATGGAAATGTTATTCTCTGGTGTCAGGAGAATTTTAGGAGACATTATCGAAAATTCTCAATTGCTTTCGTGGGGCGAAGATAGTAAAATCATTATACTTCATCTTGATAAAATAGCAGAGATGATGGATATCCATAACTTTAATCAGTTAATAAAGCACTGTAGTGATATTTCATTTAATGCTGAGGAAGAGGGTATATTAGTATCGTTTAAGCTACAAAACTTATAATCCTATGTATAGTGAAAGATACGAGCCATACATTGAGGAGATGACTGAAGATATAAGTGCTGTGGCAAAATCCTTAGCGTTGGAAGCGGAAAGAGATGTTCCCGAAACAGGATTGTTCCCTAAAATAATGGTAGAGTTTAAGGATAAATCCGGAGTGCTTGATATAACATATTGGCAATTGAATGTCTGCAGCATCTATATTGAGGGTGGAAATAATGATCAAAGATATCTTGAAGTTTCTGGAACATTAAAAAGCGGATATAAGATCTCATGTTTGAATTTTGCCGGAACAAAATCTGAGTGCATAGAAATGTTACGTAATCCTTCTTATGTAGAAAATGTAAAACAGACTATGAGAATAAATCTTAACGCTATGGATGATTAATTTCTGGAGATATTATATTTTTTATCCTCCTTTATGATAGATGGGACCGTAATAGTTACTCCATTATTATAAAGGAGGATTTTTTATTACGATGCATTATGGAAAATGAATACTTGACCAAAATAAATGAAAGTGTAAACAGGCTGTTTCATTCTATTGAACACCGGATGACAGATGAAGATATGATTCGCATCCGCTCGGCTTACGAGCTTGCAAAAGAAGCTCATAAAAACCAGAAACGTAAGACAGGCGAACCTTACATAATTCATCCTATTGCAGTTGCTCGTATTGTTGCTGAGGAATTTGAACTGGGTGCAAATCCTATAATGGCTGCTTTTCTACATGATGTGGTTGAAGATACACCTTACACTCTGGATGATATTAAGGAACGTTTTGGTGAAGACGTCGCATTTCTTGTAGGCGTTGTAACGAAGCAGAAGAAAGCCGAATATAATCAGTCTAAGCAGATAGATAATTATAGGCAGATTTTAGCTTCTGTGCAGTTTGATGTCAGGGCTATCCTGATAAAACTTGCCGACCGCCTTCACAATATGCGTACATTGGACAGTATGAGACCTGATAAACAGATGAAGATAGCAGGTGAAACGGATTACTTCTATGCGCCTTTGGCAAACCGACTTGGAATGTATCATGTGAAAACTGAACTTGAGAATCTTTCCTTCAGATTCAGATGTCCGAGAGAATATAATTTTCTTGAAAATCTTATGGAAAAGGAAAAGATACAATACCAGAGTCGTATTGATTCTTTCATAAGTAAAATAGAGAGTCTATTGAAGGAAAACAATATTAAGGCCAGAACTGAGATAAGATATCGTATGCCTTATAGTATATGGCGAAAGATGAACAGCATGGAATGCGATTTCCAGCATATTGACGGTAAACATTATGTGCGTATTGTATATGAAGCATCGGATATTAAAGAAGAGAAATATATAAGTCTGAAAATATATTCGGTTCTGACAGATTATATTAAGGAAAAGCCCGGAAGTGTTTCAAATTATATTAACGCACCTAAAGAAAACGGATATCAGAGCTTTCATCTGAAACTTTTGTGTGATAACGGTAATTGGGAGGAGATTCACATATCATCTGAGAGAATGGTTCGCAATTCAAGGTTAGGATGTGCTGCAGAACGTACAGAATCGAACTTGAAGGCATGGCTGGATAAGTTTAAATCAGTCCTTGAAGATGTGGCATACAGCAGTGAGATGGACTATATGGATGGTGTAACATCTTCATTTTATAATGATGATATAATGGTTTTTACTCCGGAAGGTAGAGGAATAATTCTTCCTAAAGGTGCAACTGCTATAGATTTTGCCTACGAGATTCATAGCAAAATCGGTGAACATGCTGTATATGCCAGGATTAACGGAAAAATATCGTCAGTAAAAGTTGAATTACATAGGGGTGATTGTGTGGAGATTGGGACAAGCGATTTTTCTGTTCCTGAAAAAAGTTGGCTTGACTGTGTCAAGACATATAAGGCAAAAAGATATCTGCGTCAGTTCTTCCGTAATCAGCCAATATTGGAATATATCAGATGCAATTGTTGTCATCCATTGCCTGGTGATGAAGTTATAGGATTTAGAGATGAAAATGGTGGAATTACACTCCACACCAGAAATTGTTTTACTGCTATAAGAATGGCATCAAGACAGGGCGATTCTATTGTTGCTGTAAATTTTGAACCGGATAACAGGTTCTTATATCCTGTCAGAGTTCAGATTAGAGGTATTGACAGATATCATATACTGAGTGATGTGGTGGAATGTATTACGGATAAACTTAAGCTGTCTATAGACTGTCTGCACACTGAGACTGTAGATAGGATAGTAGAGTGTTACGTTGATTTTAAAGTACATTCAAGAGAGGAGTTGGATAATATTGTTGTCCTTATAGACAGTATTGATGGAGTAGATGAGGCTCATGGTGTGAATATTGAGTAAATAATATCAAGAAAATAATCCAGTGTGATTTTTTTGAATCACAAGGATTATAGATATATGTTTGTGATTTGTATTCATATATTGTAGATGAAAGTCAGTATGATGGATGAAGTGGATTATACATTTGAAGATTCTATATTATATTCCGGTGACAAGCAAAAAATAATTATGTGTTCAAAAGGAGTTGACGGAGTTGTAAGAATTCCGGACCGTGTGAAATATATATCTGATTTTGCTTTTTACTGGTGTAGAAATATTGAAGAGATTGTTTTACCTGATACTATAGAATATATAGGCAGATATGCTTTCTATGGATGTAAGAATCTGAAAAAGATAAAAATGTCTGGTATTAATATCAGATATATTGATTCCAGTAATTTTATATTTGATAGAACTGCAGTTCTCCTTGATGCGAAATATATATATGTTGACCAAGGAATTATGTATAATCTGGACAGGACAGTAGTTGTTAAGTGTATTGACAGGAAGTTAAAAGAAGTAATATTACCAGAAAGTGTAATCAGAATTGAAGATTATGCGTTTGCTGGTTGCATTGATCTCGAAAGAATCAGTTTATCAAGAAATACCAGAGAAATAGGGACAAAGGCTTTTAGCGGTTGTATTGCACTGAAAAATGTATTTATGACACAGTCTTTAAATAGTATAGGAGATTATGCTTTTGTAGCATGTGATAAATTGGAGTTATTTGACCTTAATGAAAAAAATATCAATATGGGAGAAACTGTGTTTTTAAGATAAATAGTTTTCAAATTAGCTATGAAAGATAATAATATACCCGACAATGAATGTAACAAGTCGAAGGATTATTTTGATTCTGTTACTAATACTATAGATATTCGGTCTGACGGCTTATATCCGTCCAATGTTTTAAGTAATCTGTGTAGCAATGGATTCCGCTTTGAAGGAATGGTGTGCGGCAGTATGGAGGGCTTCCTGCAATCGTTGAAATATAAAGATAAAGATAAACAGAGGCAGATTTGTAGCATGAAAGGAGGCAATGCCAGAAAACGAAGTGTCACGTCATGGCAAACAGATCAAATAGTATGGTGGAAAGGATACGCTATTGACAGGCAAGGTGAAGAATTCCAACAATTGGTAAGACGTGCTTATCAAGCTATGTTTAATCAAAGTCAGAGATTTCGTGACGCACTTATGCAGACACGTGGAATAACGCTGATTCATTCTATTGGAGAAGTGAATCCTTACAGGACGATTCTGACCTCACAAGAGTTCTGTAGCATATTGACAGATATCAGAGAGGCCTATGATAAACGTGACAAGAATTTGCCGAAACGTAGAAAACGTGTTTTCGTCAACATGGACAATGTACTGGCAGATTCACTTTCGGAAGAAGACAAGCAAGACTACGAAATGCATAAGATGATTATAGACAGAATTGACGACATACCGAAAGCAATTAATGCCATATCTGAACTTCAAAAATATTTTGATTTATATCTTCTTATTACAGATTCATGTAATAATTCTTCTGTTTTGTCAGACAAGGTAAAGTGGATTACACACAATCTTGGCAGCATGCTTAAAGAGCATATCATAATAACATGTAGAAAAGACTTGTGTAAAGGTGATTATCTGATAGATGGGCAAGAGAATAAAGGAGCATCAGATTTTGAAGGTGAATGGATAAGGTTAGGTAGTGAATGTTATCCAGACTGGCATACCGTAGTCTTGTATCTATATAAGAAAGAAGGATTGAACTTGGTATAACCTCCTCTGAAGGCTGAGATAGGACATGTTAAACGAAAAACAACAGAAATATGAATATACAATATGCTACATTAAGCAAGACAGGAAAACGTGCCAATAACGAGGATGCTTTCAGTGTTATCAAAGTAGATGATAATTCACGTTGGCTCGGTATAGTATGCGATGGATTAGGCGGTCATGATTTTGGAGAAGTAGCCAGCGAAACAGTTACTAAAGCTTTTACTGACTATTGGAAGGAAAATGATAAAGAAAAAGATACGGAAGAAAAGGTGAACAATGCCTGCCACTTTGCCTACAACGAATTGAACAGGCGTGCCGATAGTTTGGAACATGCAGATATGGGCACAACAATGGTGATGGCAAGCATAGAAGGCAATGTTGTAACAATAGCACATATAGGAGATAGCAGATGTTATATTCTACGTAAAGATGGCGGTCTGTTATATCAGACCGAAGACCACGTGAACCGTATTCTCGGTTGGGAAACTCTTTCCCGATGTTTTTTCTCTTACAAATCAGGGAATGTCATTCCTGATATAATACAGCTTCATTTGGAAGCTGGAGACCGCATATTACTTTCTTCCGACGGACTATATAAAAGTATATTTCCAGATATTCTCCAGGAACGGATGATGGACAACAAATCACCTGAAGATATACTGGGTACTTTTGATTTACTTTGCGAAAAGAATGGCGACGATAACTATACTGCCATTTTGGCTTGCATAGAATAATATCATAGTTTGACTTATAAAAATAATTTCTATGAATGAATCAGACAATCACGTACAAACGGTAATGAATCTGATTGAGGAGATAAAAAAGAAACTCAACCTGTCAGATTCAATAGAGAATATTGTTAAGAAGACAAATCAGGAAGGTTATCATTACGCAAGACTCAACAAAATGATATTGTATCCATGGGAGGACGTATTAGCCAGTATGTATAAGTATCCTGAAAAAGTTGCCACGGTGAATGACCAAAACTGTCCTCACTGCGGTGGACAGTTGATAAAATTATATTTTATGTCACCCGGTTGGACGTGGAGTGAGTTGTGTGGACGCGGTGGATATATGATTATATGTCCTGACTGCATAGAACAAATAGATTTCAACTTAACAATTATGAACTGAAAGGTGTCCCCTATTCATAATAGAAGTGTCCTGATTCAACGGGACACCAATGAACTGAATAACAAGTATAAATATCTTTATAACCGAAGAAATAATTATGGTAGTCATCCATCCGAAAGATAAAACCACAAGCATGCTTTCTATTCTTTATGAAGGAATTGAACATACTCTTATCGATCAAAGTTACAGTAAAAATGAAATTAGTCATATTTTAAATCATGTTCCATGTCATGAGCGTATACTGCTGTTGGGACATGGATCAGATTTGGGACTTTTCTCACGTAATGACGACAGATTTGATGTTTTTGATCGGCTTATCGTATACCATCCTCATGCCTATTATCTGCGTAAACATGGTTGTAACATTGTGGGGATATGGTGCAATGCCAACTTGTTTGCAGAGAAGGAAAGACTGCATGGCCTGTTTACCGGTATGATTGTTACAGAAATGAGTGAAGCTTCGTTGTATGGCATTAATACCTCACAAGAAGAGTTGGACAAGGAAAACGTGAAGTTGGCTAAGCGCCTGCGTTCATTACTAGATGAGAATATTCCGTTGCAAGATATTTCTTCAAGAATATTGGCTTTGGATGATGTTCACTCACAGCTTACTGATTTTAATTATCGTAACTTCTACTATCTATAAAATCTATTTAAATGAAAATAAAGAATCTGATATACGCTGTCTGTAATCAACTGTTACGTCCCAAATCATGGCGTAATATCTTTATTACGTACGATGCATTTGGCATTTTCAGCAGATATAGTCATATTTCAAGAAGTACAGGCCGACCGAAAATGATGTATCTTTCAAAATCAGACGCAAAGAAAGCAGCTGATGTAATGAGTAAAAAATATGGTGTTCACTTCTCTGTATATAAATGTATCTGGTGTGACGGATGGCATATCGGGAAAAACAGCAGAAATAAGGTTAAACCGGAGACTGTAATCATAAGACAGGAGATTCCGTTTATTATGCAATCGAATGTTCTGTATGAGACATTAAGGCAATATCCTATTGTTGATCTAGCCCCTGTTTATGACCGGGGAGTCAGGGGACGTACTTTATCTGCGCGAGAAAGCAACTGGCTGTTGGCAAAGTTGCGTGAATCCGGCGTTAAGGTAATAATAGATCTTCGTACTGCCGATCATACTGACCGTTACGACAGTAGTGTAGCTGATACAGGATTGGAATACTACAGTATACCCATTGACAGCAAGAATATGGATGTACATCAGATAATAGCCTCACTGTCCACATTGTTTGGCCTGATGGACAGAGGTTATTTCTATATATCCTGCGCCATGGGAAGGCATCGTACTGATATTGCCATCGCGCTTTATTATGTACTGCATCCCTTGGTGCCTTTTGAGGACGTACCGGAAATGAAGGGACATAGAAATATAGAGAAGAAATCCTTCAGATGTGAAGACATAGCTACAAGACTTAACAGCGTTATGAAAGCAATATCTCCAGATGAATTGAAACTGTTAGGTTTGCCTACTGACTATGAGTCGGAGTTTAACAGACGAAAGAAACATTTGTTTGATGTAAACCGGAACTTTAAATGTTAAAAGATTGAAAATAGAAGTTCAAATAATGGCAAACGAAACTATGAACTATGGAATCAAATCTCCTTGGCAATCTAGTCATGGAGATTTTTTTATTATATGAAGAAATACATGATAGAAAAGTATGGCTTCCCATACTCTATATACATGAATTACAAAAATGATAAGGATATTCAGAAAAAATACATGTATTCGTGATAGTTTTACTATACCTTGTCACTCTATGAATTATATAAATTATAAGACATTCAGTTATGGGAGCATTTACAAGCAAGAAAATCATATATGGTAATCCTGATAAGATTCCATGTATTGCAGAAGAAATACGCAAATCATTTACAATTGAAGGATTTGAAGTTCGTATAGTAGAGCCTTCTTCAGGTAATGAAATATACATTACCAAAGGAGGTATGTTTAAAGCCGCATTTGGATTGCATTCTGCTTTGAAAGTTACTATGAAAGCCACAAGAGAAGGCTATATTGATTTTAAAGCAGGAGTCAGTATTGTAAAACAACAACTCATACCAACACTCATCACGATATGCGTGTTTTCGCCTGTAGTTATCGCACAAATATGGGGAATGATTAGGCAGTCAAAACTGGATGAGAAGGCTTTAGGTATAGCAGAAAATTACGTTTATAGAAGAAACGGAGATTGATAACTAATAATATTTTTATAACCAATAAATGTACAAAACATGAAAACAAAAGTATTCAATTTAATTATTCTTGATGAGAGTGGTTCAATGCATAGTATTAAGAAAGAAGCCATCGACAGTGTGAATGAAACCGTACAGACCATTTGTGCTGCAGAGAAGAAGAATGAAGATCAGGAACATTTCATATCACTCGTTACATTCAATGATGATGTAAAGAAGGTTTATGATTGCGTTCCTTCCATTAAAGTTGAGGAACTGACATCGGAAATTTATTGTCCGAATTGCTCAACTGCCCTTTATGATGCAATGGGTATATCTCTGAATGAGCTCTGCCATAAAGTTGCCGACGAGGACCGTGTGTTGGTGACCATTGTTACTGACGGGTACGAGAACGCATCGAAAGAATATAATGGAAGCGCAATAAAGGCATTGGTTGATGAACTGAAAGGTAAAGGATGGGTATTTGCATATATCGGAGCAAATCATAATGTTGAGAAGGTTGCTTCTACTATTTCAATCACAAACACTATGACTTTCCATACAACATCAGCTGGAACTCAAGATATGTCCAAACGCTTAAATAAAAGCAGAATGAATTTCTTTACCCGTTTGTCTGAACAGTGTTTTGATTCTGTAACAGAAAATGAACACTTTTTCGATGATGAAGACAATAAGTAATAGGTTTTAAAATCGGATATTTATGTATAAGATATTTGTTTTGTTATTTTGCGCATTTGCTTTGCTTGGCGCTACATCGTGTCAGGAACATCTGGATATTGATAATCATGTGAAATCTCAAGACACAAACACTTCAGCCAGTAGAATAGAAGAGATTATTCAACAGGCAAGGCAAGGAAAAGCTGAAGCTTATGAGGCTCTGGCTGTGTGCTATCGTGAAGGTGACGGCGTAAGGCAGAGCAATCTGAATATGATGACTATGTATATGCTGTCTTGCAGGAAAAAAGGTACAGATATAGCAGAATTTATTAAAGTCTTGGATGAAAATCATCCTATACGTTTACTGATAGATGTATTGAATAACCCTAGAATTGAAAATGCGCTGCAGGAATCAGTAAAAAAATTGAGAAGTGTATCGCCTGCTGATGCCTTGATTTACGATGCTATCTATGCTCTTGAATGTAAGAATGACCCTACTGCCTCTGAGGAACTGCTAAAGGAAGCTGTGAACAAAGGAAGTGATATGGCCTGCCTCATACAACTGGTCTTGTATAAGCATCTTGGATATAATGATAAATATGAATATTGCTTATATGAATATGCAGACAGATTCCCGGTAATAAATATTGCATTGGGAGACTTATGTATGAAGGATTCATGTGAGGGACATTTTCAACAAGCTGTCAAGTATTATAAAATAGCCGATAATCATGGAATGCTGACTCCAAGAGGGGCGCGAAACCTATCTGCAGCCTACCGTATGCTTGAAAGCGAAGGAAAGATGAAATGCAACAGTAAAGAGATGGAACGTCTTACTGTTTTAGCGCAATGATATTCATGTCAATTAATAGATGAAAATTATGAGAAAAATAACATTTAAGGAGTATTTTGTTACATTGTTCGGCGGCTTATGGCAGGCCGTTTTGTGGATATTAGGATTATTCGGATATAAGGATGAAAGTAAATTCGGGATAGTGGTAAAACGTGTTTTTGCTTTGTGTGCGGCAATTCTGTTAGCATTGTTTACCGTTTGTATGTTGTATGCTTTTGCAACGGATATTGTTTATAGAAAATGGATAAGACCTCATACGGATGATTATGTTTGGGAGGAAAAATACATAAGCAATTACATCGTGTCGCAGCAGATGTATTATTCAGATAAATGCAGAGTGTATGACAAGAATAAAGGAGAAGTATTACATGAGGATATAGATTGGGTTGTTGTTTCGGGTGACAAGGATTCACTTGCTGTATTTGCAAGAAACGGTAAACGAGGATATATAAACCGCTTTACCGGAGAGATTGCTATTCCTGAGATTTATACACGTGCATGGGTGTTTTCTGAAGGATTGGCCGCTGTGGAGAAAGACGGCGAATTGTTGTTCATTAATCATTCTGGCGAGATCGTTATTGATAAGGATTTCCAGGTTTATTTTGATAATCCTAAATATGCTTTCAAGAATGGTTACTGCATGATTAAAAATCCGGTTAACGGTAAAATGGGTTTGATTGACCGTTCCGGTAATATAGTGTTAAATACAGAGTATGATAACCTGTTCAATAATGAAGGTTTCTGGCAAGTAGAAAAAGACGGCTGTGTTGGATTATATGATGCAGAACTGAGAGAGATATTTCCAGTTGAAAATTCCGGGATCTGCATATATGACGATATCATAGAAGTTCGTCATGCAGATCACACTGCAAAACGATATGACTATAATGGTAAAGTCATTGTGGATTTCGTAATTGACGAAGTAAGTAATATGCGATATGAAACAACCGAACTTCGTAATAATACAGAAGTATCTGGTGACGAATCTTTTGACAATAAAGTTTATGGAATAGCCAACTGCCAACAATATATGGTTAGAAACGGTAACTATAATAATCCTGATTATTATGGCTTGTTGAATAGGAATGGTAAAATTGTTACTCCACCAATATATACATCAATTGAAGCCATAGATAAGAATTTGTATCTATGTCAACCTGATGGTGTGATTATTAATGATAATGGAAAAATCGTGAAATGACTTTGTTATATTTTCATTATAACTTCTTGTAATACTAATGAAAATTAAAAATGGTATTAAGTATGAATTAGTTGAAAAAATATATGACTTTATTTTATAGTGTTTATATATGTCCTCGCTGTGGATATTTTATAGAGGAATCTTCTGATGGTAACTTAATATATGAATATGAAGATTACATCAAATTACAGTGCTCAAGGTGTGGACGTGTAGAAATTACAAATGTTACTCATAACCCGATACAGAAACAGGATAGGAATATCCAATTATCAAAATGTTGTCATGTAAAAATGCGATCTTGGGATATGGGATGTCCTTCATGTGGTCAAAAAATGTTTAAAAAGATTCTTAATGATGAGTAAAATAGAGGATGTGGTGTCTGTTATGTATAAGTTTTGACATATATAGTACATGAATATTTATAAGATATAAAATAATCTTCTTGGAAGTTTGCTTATATTAATCTCCTATTTTTCATATCTCCGACTATGGAGGAATACTATCCGACCGTTAGGTAGGGTTAGTTAGTTTTTGTCTGACAGAATACTTTCTGTCGGACGAAAACACAACTTGCTCTGTTCGTTTGAACAGAAAATCCACTTAAAGTGGATTGTAGCTCCATGCCCATTTATAGCTATAAAATAGAGTCGTATTTACCTGATGAAAAATATAAATATCAGTTTGTTTGTGACAATCCTGTATGCAGAATTGAATATCGTGTGAATGATAGTGTCTGATATTTAGTTATTTGCCGAAATTTAGATATTCAATATTGAAAGTTGTATGCTGTATTGTACTATGGTATCCTGATTTACAGATATTACCTATCAATCTGTATCATATAATAGTATGTAGATTTTATAGTAAGGTTGTATGCGCTGCTCAATAAATACAGTAATATATTGATAATCAGCGCGTATGCAAAATAAATTCTGTTGTAATATTGCAATAGTGTAATACCCTGACAACGTAATAACATAACATTGCAATAACATAATAACACAACAACATAATATTGCAATAACACAATAACATAACAACATAATACCCTAATAACATAATAATGCAATAACATAGCACCTCTATATTATAATAGTGTCAGGACATAGTATTATGTCAATATAATGTCCTGACAACTTTAATAGTATGATGTAAAAACACTAAACCGTAGAACAGAATCAAATATGCACTAATAAATTTTGCCATGGGCAAGTTTACCATCTACAATCCCATCTTGCTCCTTACTATATTCATGTTGTCCTTCAGGTTCCTGTCCATGACTCTTGCATAATGTTGTGTCA
>ERZ772818.2395-NODE-2395-length-14344-cov-3.241374_pt1 | contig 14344 bp, 10 predicted proteins | sample MGYA00580837_ERZ772818 | MGnify/ENA primary metagenome ERZ772818 (study PRJEB29015, sample SAMEA2737671) | human gut metagenome | biome: human gut; feature: human-associated habitat; material: faeces | place: China | collected 2012 ...
ATCTGGGCGTTAGTCACAAACGGAAGCACTTTGTCCACCCTTTCTTCATTCCAGTCAACTGCCATAATTTCATGCCCAAGCTGATTCAGCTGCATGGCAATATGTCTTCCAAATCTTCCAAGTCCAATAATCAATACATTCTTCATGATATTACTTTTCTCCTTCTCATCCAACTGTAATTTTCTCCAGAGGAAGCTTTGCATTTCCCTTGTTTCTTCCTGAGAATACTGCATAAATCAGGGTCAGGCCGCCTACGCGTCCCAGATACATCAGTATGATCAGCACAACTTGTGAAAAAACATGAAGTCCCGGTGTGACTCCCAAGGTCAGACCTACCGTACCCACAGCTGAAGCTGCTTCATACAGACAATCCAAAAGTGGAAGATCTTCGTATACGCTGATTGCAACACCTCCGCAAAAGAATAAGGTAAAATAGAGCATAGCTATTGTGGCTGCATTTTTTATCACATGATATTCCAGTCTTCGTCCAAAAGCCCCTGCATTTTCCTGACTGCGAAACGTTGCAATTGCATTCAGTATCAGTACCGTGAAAGTGGTTGTTTTCATTCCTCCTGCTGTAGAACCCGGCGAACCACCAATCAGCATTAATAGTATCATAACCGCTTTTGATGCCTCACTCATCGCTGAAATGTCTATGGTATTAAAGCCGGCAGTTCTTGTAGTTACCGATTGAAACATGGCAGCTAACAGGCGTTCTCCCGCAGGCAGGTTTTTCAGATCACAGGCAAAGAAAAAAAATGCCGGAAAAACAATCAGGCATACAGTAGTCATGAGAATAATCTTGCTTTGCATGCGGTAACGTTTAAAATTCATTTTATTCCTATAAATATCATCCCAGGTGAGAAAACCGATTCCCCCTGTGATGATCAGCAGCATGATTACTACATTTATAAGGGCATTTCCAGAATACCCTGTCAAAGACGGAAAGGCATTATCTGCTGTTCCCAGAATGTCAAATCCTGCATTACAAAAAGCAGAAACAGAATGAAAGGCTGCCATCCAGATTCCCTTTAAGCCATAATCCGATACAAAAACCGGCAGCAATAACATAGCTCCTGCTGCTTCAATCAAAAGAGTCCCCTTTAAAATGAACCTTGTCAGTCTGACGATTCCTCCAACTTTAGGTGCTGAAATTGCATCCTGCATTGTACTTCTTTGCATGAGAGATATTTTTTTCCCTGAAAGAAGCGAAACCGCTGCCGCTACGGTTACTACTCCAAGTCCACCTATTTGTATAAGCGCAAGAATAACTGTCTGTCCGAACACAGACCAGTAACTTCCGCTGTCCTTTACTACAAGTCCTGTAACGCATACTGCCGAAGTGGCTGTAAAAAGTGCCTCATGAAATGGCGTCGGCATTTTCTCCAAAGAGGAAACCGGAAGCATCAGCAGAATGCTTCCCAAAAGGATCACACCTGCAAATCCCAGAATGATCAGTTGAAAAGACGTCAGGTGTTTTCTCTTACACATTTTTTCCGGCATAAATGATCATAACTCCTTACTAATGATTCTATAGCAATATCTTCATAATGCGTTTTATTATATACAATTGCTTTCAAAGATAGTATAAAAGTCTATGATTCCGTATTAAGATTGTATAAAGACAGTCAATACTTTTACACAAGACGTATCAGCATATGGCATAATCTTATTGATGTAGAACTGTCTGTTTATCATAGAAATCACCTTCATGGTTCCATGATACCCGCAATCGCATCAAAAAATAACAGGTATTGTGATTTATAACCGCAATACCTGTTATTTTGCTACTTGTCTGATTCGATTAAACACACACTAATTCATCTGACATTTCTCTCTGAGAGTGTCATAAATTTTCTTTGTTTCTGATTCATCTACGCCATTTACCACCAATATTTTTCCGCCTATATCCATAACTACATATGAGTGGCAGGATGCATGGGTGTAGCGGATATAATCTCCATAAATATCATTTCTGAAATTTCCCATACCATACTTCAGGTTTCCCATACCATTTGTTCTGCGATCATTCCCATTTTGAAATAAATTTTCTTTGTATGAGATACTGTCAATCTGCCCATAATCCACTGTATAATCACTCCATCCCTGTGCCTCAACAGTAAAATCATTATCATGGAAACTGATATCAATACCACCCCAGAACAAAGTCCATATAGTAAATATTACGACAAAAACTGATACGATTACATATATCACGATTGTTTTCTTGTTATACTGGATTTTTAATTTTTCTCCGGCTGCCATTTTTTTCTTATAAAAAAGATAAGAATAAAGAATGCTGACAATTGCAGCAGCCATAATGCTCACAATATACAAAACCAAAGCAGCAATGCTTTCTCCAAAAAGGCCGCAAAGCATACATAAGACACCTGATGCCACCCATAATTTTCCACTGAATCTATGAGTTGCACTCCAGTTTTCTTCATCCTGCAATGTCCATACAACCCTGATTCCTATGGTGTTATTCTGTTTCACCTTTGGCAAATAATTTCCTATAATCATAAACAGTAATCCTGTTCCAAAGTAAATTACTGCCATAAACAGATTCTCACTATCCGCATCCATACTGATCAGTCTTGCCATACCATTATAGATTAATGTGGTAACAGGTATTATCCATATGACCATCCCTATAACCTTGCTGCTCTGCTGTCTGTTCCTGTTGTCATAAAAGATGATTGTCACCAGTATACAATCTGTCACTACAAAAAACACGTTTATCCATATGCTCTGCGCCATCGTAAAACCCACCAAAATTCCTGCAAGCATTACCAGTACAGAACAGATCAATGTACCTTTATATTTTTTAATCATTTCCTTCATGGTTCGATACCCCCCCCTTAAGTCTGTGATCCACAACATAACATCCTCCAATACAGAAGTATTTAGTTCGTAATAAATAAATTTTCCTTCCCTTTTGCTCCTGATCAGATCAGCATCCTTTAATATTGCCAGATGTCTGGATATGGACGCCCCCGTCACCGAAAAATGTTCACATATCTCTCCTGCTGAAAGCCGTCCGTCCTTTAACAAATTTAAAAGAAACACATCCTGCCAAATCACTCAACTCCTTTAATCCTCTCAACAACAGTTCCATTCTTTTCCAAAATAATCCAAGTAAGGACTGGAACCATAGTACAAACCAGAAAACTGATTCCCACTGCAAATAAAAGTGGAAGTAATGGCACTGAAAAAGCAATCCCCCGATAATTCATTGATTCATAAATAAGATACGTTATTCCCATTCCTACTGTTAGCGTAACAAGCCATGCGCCGCCTGCATAGAGAACTCCTTCCCTGACCAGCATTCCAAGAAGCTGCTTCGGGGTCATCCCGATACTCTCCATAACCGAAAGCTCCGTCATCCGGCTCTGCACATTTACTACAAAGGTGTTCATGTAGTTCATGATTCCGATAAAAGCCAGAATCAACACAATCCCGATTCCCACTTGCGGCATATTGCCCTGTGCTTTTTCAATCTCATCTGCATCTTCGATTTTGGATTCCCAGGAAAAGTCTTTTGCATTGTCATTTTTTTCTAGTAACGCAAGGATTTCCTGTTCTGTATCTCTATCATATTCTTTGTGATATTTTATGCTGGTCTTTAGTGTAATTGGATGATTGGCAAATGTTTTCACCACCTGATCACTGGCTATCATCGTCGGTGGGTATCCAAGGAGTGCTGTATAATAATTCTCGTCCGTAACTCCTTCTATGGTAAAAGTTTTTGTCGTTTGTTGATCTTCATACAAAGCACATGTCACATTTTTTCCTATTATGTCAGCATCTGAAAGATCCAAACCATTTCGATAAACAATACATGCTTTTCCCGATAGGAAATCCTCTTTATTTATCGGATGCGTAAGACTGTTATTTAAATAATCAAATTCCTGTTCATCAATTCCAATCAGAGAGGATCCAAAATTCTCAGGATGATTCTGATACTCGTCCTTGTCCTTACTATATGGAGTACTCATCCACTTTGCATAAAATTCTTTCATCCATATCTCAGCAAAATCCGGTTCCCATGGAACTGTAATCTCGGCAAATATCATAGAATGTACTTCAGAGACTCCGGCATTTTCTTTGATTGACTTCACGAAAGAATCATCCAGAATGTCTCTTCTGTCTTCTGATTTTTCTTTACATGCCGTATCATTTTTAATGACCATATCCGTATCCATATAATTTGACACTATGGTTCTTGCTACCTGACTGTCCAGCATGGTCACAATACAAAGGTACACAGACAGACTGGCTGCCAAGGACAACAGTACCACCGCAGTTCTTTTCTTATCCTTTGTAAACTGCTCCATAGAAAGTCTTGCTATTACTTTCCCCTTTCCTGCTTTTCTTTCTTTTACGGTTTTGTGGGTCGGACGATAACCAAGCGCTTCTATTGGAGAGATATCTGCTGCCATTTTTGTCGGTTTTTGGCTGGCAAGAAAGATGGTAACCCCAACCAGTAAGATGGTTGCCAGCAGAACTACCGGATGAAAACGAACCATATCTGCTCCTACATAACCACTTTTGATTCCAAGTGATTTTACTACAACAGGAATCAGGAAAAAGGATACCAGCCCGCCTGACAGACATCCAAGTACTGTCCCTGCAGATCCTATCAGAAGCATCTGTTCCTTCATCATCCTTTTTATCTGCTTTTCCGTCATTCCGACCGTCTGAAGCAGACCATAATAACGAACTTTTCCAGCTACGGAAAGATACATAATATTATAAATAAGCAGATATGCACACAAACAGGTAACTGCAATCAAGCCAATAAGACCTGCCAATATCTGAACCGATGCGCCAAAATCTCCCATGAAGAAAAGATTCTGTTGCTTTCCAAGATTCATACTTTCGATAAAAGCATTCTGCTCTGTTTTTGTCATTATTTTCTGCTTAAAATCCATAAAGTAACGACCGGAAGCTGCCTGCGAAAGCTTCCATCCCGATTGATCATAGAATTCTTTCGAGACATAAAACTGTTTCTTGGGTCCATATCCGTCCCAGATCCCACAGATTCGAAAAGTCCCTGTAAAGATTCCCTCATGTGTTCCATAAGACATAGCAAGGGTATCGCCTACATCAAGATCTTCGTAACCACATTCTTTTAAAGCGGATTTTGTTACCATTATCTCATCCAAAGCTGTCGGATATCTTCCTTCCAGCTTTTCTCTGACCGGCTCCATCATCTGTGTCCAATATCCATCATCTGCCCAGATCAGTCCCACATCAGGTGTGGAATCCTGATCTGTTTTTTCTACCCATCCACAGACTCCCGCCGTACCTGTCAGAACGATATCCGGGTTGTTCTCACACATTTGCCTCTGTTCATCCGTCACTCCATACATAATTGCATCAAACTCAGCTCCTGACATACGGATGTTCTGAATTTTCTGAAGTCTAAAATAAGAATCTCCAACTGTGAATATTGTAAATACCAAAAAGGAAGAAAGAAGAACCGCAAGGAACAGAGTAATGGTCTTTCTCCTGTTTACTTTTAAAGCATTCCGTGCCATCCTTTTGATCACTTTCTGATTCGGATTCTTAAGCATAGGAATCACTTCCCTTCCTGGTATCTCCTACAATCTTTCCGTCCTCAATATGTACGATACGATCTGCAAGCTGTGCAATGTCTCTGTCATGAGTGATCAGGATCAAGGTCTGGCTGAACTGTCTTGCTGCCATTTTCAAAAGTCCAAGTACATCATGGCTGGTAACCGAATCCAGATTTCCCGTCGGTTCATCAGCTAATGTCAAGTAAGGACTAAAAAATCCTCTGGGTTTTTTCCAGAGGATTTTTCAAATTATCCAAGGCACTAGAAAATCTTATAAAATATCTGACATTATCCAATCTAAGTATCTTTTGTCGGTCTTAACTATTTATGTTTGATTTCCATGTAATAAAAAACACATTAAAGTATCTTGTTGGTCTGCTTATGGTAAATTCCTTTATAATATATTCATCATAATGCCAGAAACGTAACACTCTATATCAAAAGAAATACTTCATCACGAATTACATATTATTATCAATTGCATCATCATACGGATACGGAATTCCTGTTTCTCGTATGAAAGATTCAATCAGATTTTTACAATTATACACCCTTGAGTCCTTTCTGTTCAAGAATGCTATATGATAATTCTTATATACTTCCATGACTAACGCCTCACAACCTTCCATATCATCAATTTGGAGATCATAATACTGTGACATTTTACATAACGCTGTTAGTAAATACACATAGCTCCTATTCACAGATGGTTGTACTTCTATTGAATTCTTTTTACATCTTTCAAGCAATTGTATTGCTTTATCAATATTTACACCATTATCATAATAATAATCTGCAAGCTTTAGATCACATTTTGGTGTTCTCCCAACTGGACTTTTATCAGATGTAACATAAGTAAGAAGTTTAACAAATGCCGGCTCACCATCATTCCTATCTTTTTCAACTTCACACTTTTTACTCAGGTATTCTGCCTGAACCAAATAAGAATCTTCATCGTCTGGTAGTTTGTTCTGGAAATCAGTTATTAGAGATAATATTTTATCATCTCGACTATCACAATCTATGCTCGTCAAATTTATAAGGTAATCGATCGCAAATCTGTATGCTCTCCAATTCCAATCATCTTTCTTCAAAATCAATTTCTCATATGCTTCATTACATGATTCCTTTCTATCACACTGCATTCCATAGTTTAAATAATCTGCAAGCAAATCTATGCAATAAGGATATCTATTTAATCCTATATCTAAAAAACGGCATGCCACATCAAAATCGCCCTGTTTCGCGCAAACAACAGCAAGATTGTGATAATCATCAGCATCTCCTATAAACATAGGTTGTTGAAGCAATAAATCAAACAAATCATATATTTTACTGTATTCTTCAATAGCATCCTCTGATGATATAGCTTGTCGATATAATTCTTCAATAATACTCATGGCATCACTAATTTTCACTCTTTTAGTTCTTTCAAGAATTGATAAAAATGTCTCATATGTCATTTTTCTTTCCTCCTAAATAAATCTATAATTATATCTATTATTGATTCCTTTTTCCCAATACTATTTGGGAGCTGATTTATCCCTGATATTTCAGTTTCCGTGTCTCTTTTATTTATATCTAAAGGCTTTCCATTGCTTGTAGTAATACTAATCTTTAGATCTGACACTTCCTTTCCCATTAGCTGTTGAATCAGATTGTTGACTTCATCTTTATGCTCTAATACACTAGAATTATCAACATTCTTTTCTCTATCCAATGCTTTAAAAATAGTTTGCTTAACACGTTCACTAAAGCTATTATCAACAATAGACTTTTGCAGGCGAAATACCTGTGTATTCAAATCTGGTTTACCTTCATCATAAAAATCAATGTCTGGTAAATAAGTAATTAATGGTTTATTTCTTCCTGATAAAATTAGCACCTGCCCCTTTTCTTTATCTAATTTTTGCAGATCTGATATGGACAATAGAGGTTTCCTATTTCCATTATTAGTTTCCCCACATAGTTCTGATAATTCTTTCAAAAAGTCCAACTCTCTACTGGACAAATAAACCCAATTTTCGCAGTTAGACATAATTGTATTACATTCTTCATTATATTTCAAAAACAACTGCTTTTTACTCTGTAAAAAAAGATTAAATCTAATATTCCTACTTCTCGCAGCTGTGATCATTGCTGGAAAATCCGAAATTGCTGGAAGCGATGAAAATTCATCCAAAATATAATTTATACGGATACCCAAAGATTTATTTTTATTAATTGAATTTTGTGCTTTGTAAATCAAATACTCATAACTTTGCTTAATATATAACGAAACTAGATTATGGTAACCTGTTTTTTCATCTGGTAATAATAAATAAACAACTGATGGTTTTTCTGTAATATAATCATATCCACTATCATTACGAGAAAGCATACTCAAAAGTGCTGGTTGTACAGAAAACGCTCTCATTTTTTGATCAAATACACTCAAAATGCCAGCCCTTGTTTCTTGGGCTGTTGTCACAGTGCCAATAAGCATAGATTCAATAAATCTATCTGTTTTTGCATACTTCCATAGAGGATTATATTGAGGTTCACTTGTTGAAAACAACATATTTCTCAATTCTAGAATATTGCTTATACTTACAGTTTCATCAGGCTCATTATGTTCATAACAAAATTTGAAAAGTAATAATATCAGCCCCAAAAAAAGTGTTCCTGCACTATTATCCCAAAAAGCATCCTTTTGAGACTTATCTATAGTTGTTAGATTGACTGCTATATCATTAGCAAATTCATATGCTCTATCAATATTTCCTTCTTTATAAAAATTATATGGTAACGCCAATGGATTCCATGCATGACCTCGGTTTGGTTCACGTAAATTTATAACTTTGATTTCATACCCTTTTTTACTTAAATACTCACTTGTTCTATAATATATCTCTGCTTTTGGATCAGAAATAATCATTGATTCTTGAGCAGCACCTAAAATACGAACAAGAGGCATCGCTACAAGACGACTTTTCTTAGAGCCTGTTTGTCCTATTGTTATAGAATGCTTATCTGTTTGATCAACATATACGCTTTCTTTCTCTATATCATAACTAATAGGTATCCCCCCCATACCCCCTATAGCAAAAGGTTGTGGATTTTGGGGAAGGTTAATCAATTCTTCCTTTTCAATATTCTTATAATAGCAACACAAATTTTTGCATATATTGTTTTTATTTGCAAATGAATTCGGGTTATTGTGAACAATTGATATAATATCTGCCATCATTTTTCTCCATTATTTCTAAGTTTATATACATGTACGTCTTCCAATACTGTTGTCTTTACCGATTCTACTATATTTTTTTCATTTTTCACATCACTAGGAACAATACTCTCATGTAATAATTCCCGTGTGACTTCATCAACCAACTTATGATATTTCTCCACATTATTATCTTTCCCATATTGTTCTTTTGCCTCTTTCAACCTCTGTCCAAGTTGATTTTCTTTTTCTTCCTGTTCAGCCTTTCTCCTTAATATTGAAAATATATGATCAAATTGAAAACGTTTAGGAATTGTCACTTCCCAATTTCCATTCCTATCACCTATTGTATGTCTTAAATCTCTATAAAATGGTTCACTATTACTGCTTATTTTCAAAAGCCTACAATGGTATCGAGGTGTATCATTTGAATATATTGTCCCACCTATAAGTCTGATAGATTTACCCAGTTTTTGAGGTTCTGTTTCTTTATGAATATGTCCATTTAAAATGTAAGTCGACTTTTCTTCAACATATGAACAAAAAGTACGCCCTCCCGTGAAATCTGGTTCCCTCTCGGAAACATGTAACCACTGACGCTTTACAGTATTGAATACCTTTTGATGTGATAATCCATCTATTTGTTCAATTATATCCTCTATTTCTGTATGAGGATGATGAAATAATGTTATAACACAATTATTCTCAGGTGTATTCTCAATCAATTCCTCCAAAATTGACAATCCAACTCTAAGTCTACCTTCATCACTATTGTTCCTACAATCCCAAGCCGAATTTAGCGTCAAAAAAGTTACCCAAGGCCACTCTTCAAATGTAATTGCCTTACATAATCCATCAACGTCCCCATCGCACAGTTCATCAACATATTCCCCAAAATAATATGCTTGTTCTCTTATTTCCTCACGATTCAAATCTGGCACATCAGGGTCCTTACCTTTTGAATCTTTAGAGTATCTAGATACACGCTTCACTCTTTCCCGAATGATATCATGATTTCCTGGGCATGTAATTATATGTTTTTCAGGAATACCTAACATTTGAGATAATGGAGTGACAAAAAAATCTTTATATAACTGATACTCTTCTTTTTTCCCTGACCATGCAATATCCCCAGAAATAGCTATAACTTTTGGTGCCCATTCCGGCGAAGTTTTAACGATGTCTTCAATAGTATCAAGAAGACTTTTTATCATTTCTTTTTGTCTTAGTCGAACATACTTTGTTTTCTCACTTTTATCATTTTCAATTCCAAAATGTAAATCAGAAACATGAAGTACAACTATTTCACTCATTTAAAGTTTCTCCCTAATCTTTTCCTTAGTTCCCTATTATTTATGACTTTCTCGAATCTCCTACTTTTCTTTATGCATAGAACTAATTACAAAAGTCCTTATTTGAACAATCACACCATTCCTTCAAGTCATATAATCATTTTAAATATGTACCAAACGAACTCATTCTTATCATTAAGAATATCATATTTTTTATTGTTGTTCCACAAGTTTATTACTAAATAAAGCAAATTTTAGATATACAATATTCTAAAACAATTTAGAGTACCTCGCTTTCATTGAAAACCAATTTACTAAACACAACTTTAAACTTCCACTTAATCTCATATCGGTCGTCCCGATATACCCTCACTTCCTTTATCATGTACTCAGCCATTTCTTTAGTCAGTGCCGGTTCTTTTGCAAATAAGGAAATATTCTCTATTTCCTTCAGTTGTTCATCATCCACCTCTGCCTGCATCGCCATTTCTTTACTTAATTCATCTATCTGCTTTTCTGCTTCTGCAATCTCCACATCACAAGTTTGCTTTGTTGCCAGATACTGATTCCGGTCAACTTCCTCCATGATATATAACTCATAGCTATCCTGCTTCTCCGTTTTCTTTTGTAAAATTTTCTGCCTCAGCTGTCCGATCTCCCGCTCCAGCCTCGTTGCAGCTTCCCTCTGGCTATTGCTGTCACTCTTTGCAATACAAAATTTCCTTTCCGCCAGCTCCCCAATCTGCTGCACCGCTTTCAGCACAACAGCGTTAATCTTATCTACCTCATATTCCCGACAATCACAGGTATTTTCATCTATTTGCATATTCGCATGTCTGGTTGTCTCGCAGTAGAAAATATCCGATGACTTTGCCCGGTATTCATAGCGCATGACCCGGTTACAGTATCCGCAAACACAAACTCCGCTCAAAACAGTCCTTCTCGGACGATAGCGATTATTTTTCCTGTTTCGTTTTCCCTTCATTATCCGGCACTGTTCAAATGCCTGTGCAAATTCTTCCTCTGTCATAATCGCCTCATGACAGTCTGGAACAATGATCTGTTCTTCCTCCTCATTCTTTTTTGTATGGATGCCGCACGGCGCTGTCTTGCTCCGTTTGAAATTCACACACGCTCCCGTATACACCCGGTTCTTTAATATTCCCCATACCATATTGTACTGCCAGCAAACTACTGACGTATTCTTTCTTACCATCATCCGTTTACCCTTATATATTTTTTCTGTAAGAGTTCCCGGTGTGGGCAGTTCTGCCTGATTAAGCATCTTCACAATCTCCGGTATCGTATGCCCCTGCAGTGCCATATCAAAGATGAACCGCACAATTTTTGCTCCTTCAGGTTCAATTTCAAGCTGGTTCTTTTTTGTTTCAGACCGCACATAACCAATCGGTGCCCTTCCTAAATATTCGCCCCTGCGGGCCTTTGATTTTTTTGCCGATATTACCTTTTTTGAAAGGTCTTTGCTATAAAAATCATAAAGGAAATTTTTAAACACCACATCCCAGTCTCCAGCAGTACCTTCCTTGCTATCACTGTCGTAAACGTCATTCACAGAAATAAACCGCACTCCCAGGAAAGGAAAAATTTGTTCCAGATACTCCCCAACGTCCAGAAAATTTCTGGCAAACCGGGAAAAATCCTTTACCATGATACACTGGATATTCCCCATTTTTACCTCCTCCATCATCTTCTGAAAAGCAGGACGGTTGAAATTTGTCCCGGAATAACCATCATCCACAAATCCGATAACCTCATAACCTGATAAATCTTCCCGGCTGTTATATACGCATTTCAACAGGTCACGCTGATGGCTAATGCTGGCACTTTCATCAATCTCTCCATTTATTCTGTATATATCTTCCTGCGAAATCCTGATATATAATGCCAATACTGATTTATTTTTCATCTTCTTTCTTTTCCTCCCGTTTCAAAAATGACTGACAGGTATCCGTATATTTAAAAACCACTTCAATGTGCTTATCTTCAAAAATACGGATTTCCTGCACAAGTGTTTCCAGCATAATGCGATCCAGTTTTTTCTTTCTGGCAAACTTTTTAAATACCACCGCCGTTTCCTCTGTTTTTAAAAGGAAAGTATCCATCTGCTGTTTCCGTCCCATCGCCTTTTCAATCTCATCCTGCAGATTATTTTCCTGTTCCAGATAACTCTCCCTCATTTCCTGATATTCCATCTCACTCAGCAATCCTTCACAGAAATTCTCGTAGAGACTTTCACGCAGTTTTGAAACTCTGGTTTTCCTCTTATTCAGTTCTGCGATCTTATTCCTGCTGCTTTCATATACTGCTCCAATACCATCGGCTTTATCATTACATTTCACTCTCTGCGCCATATCTGCCATCAGCTGAATCTGTAATTTTATCTGTGCAAGCACGGCATCATGCAATACTGTCTCTTTTATTGTATGGATACTGCATTCCCTCCGGTCTGTTTCTCTGTATCTTCCACACCGGAATACACTTGTCACTTTCCCTGTCTTATGGGATACTGATTTCCCATGCTGCATAGAACCGCCACAATCCCCACATTTTAATATGCCACGATAGATGTTCTCATATGGTTTTGCATTTTTATGACTCTCCGAATATTTCCTCTGGGATGCCCTGTTAATTTCCTGCACTTTATCAAAGACTTCCTGCGTCACAAGCGGTTCATGCATATATTCAATGATCTTCCACTCTGACCTGTCTGCTTCTTTCCTGCCTCTTTTCCCTTTATATAATGCTTTTGGTTCTTTGCCATAAACCAGATTCCCCAGATAAACCGGATTCGAAAGGCAATCTGAAATTCCCGAAGAAAACCAATATTCACTGACCTTTTGCTTGGAACTATCTGCTTCCAGCTGTGCTTTCCTCTGACTAGGGGTTATTGCATGAATGCTGTCCAGATGTCTGCGTATCGCTTCGTAGCTGTATCCTTTCAGGCGAAGCTCAAACATCAGCTTCACATAGGGAGCTGTTACCGGATCAGGTACTAATGTCAGATCTCCTTTGTTCAGACGCATATACCCATAACACAGCCTGCCTTGCAGAAACTCTCCTTTATCCATCCTCGCATGAATGCTGGTACAGATTTTTTGAGACAGGTCTTTTGCATACAGCTCGTTAATCATATTCTTTAATGGAACTGTCATGGTGCGCTCATCGGTGCTGCTATGCAGGCTGTCATATCCGTCTGTCACTGCAATAAACCGGACGCCCAGAAACGGAAAGATTTTTTCCAGATACTCACCCGCCTCCAGATAATCTCTGCCGAATCTGGAAAGGTCTTTTACCACAATGCAGTTTATTTTCCCGGCTTTTATGTCCTCCATCATACGGTTAAATTCCGGCCTCTCAAAAGTTGTGCCTTTCCTGCCATTGTCAACATATGTGTCTGCCAGCTTCAGCTCTGTCTGTCCATCCACAAACCTGCTGCAGATACTTAACTGGTTTTCAATGGAATCTCCCTCATCCTGCTTTCCGCTGTTCACTAAAGAAAGCCTCCCATAAATTCCACACAGATATATTTTCTTCTCATCATTTAACAATGGTGCAATACTGGCCGCTTCCTGTTTTCTGCTTTTTCTTGCCATTGTCTTTCCCTCCTACTGCGCCATTGCCAATTCCGGTATTTCTTCGTTGCCCTGATAATTTCTGATTTTTTCCAAAAGCAAGGCAATCCCATTCGCATACCGGAACACCACTTCCATACTTCCATCGTTATAAACCATGATTTTATCCACCAGCGATGTAATCATCTGCCGGTTCAGTTCCGACACATTCCGATACCGCTGAAATTCTTTCATCCACAGGTTACAGCTCCTGTTTCCTTCTACAGCTTCCATGCGCTCATGCTCCAGCCGTTCCAGTGCCTGCTCTTTCTCCACAATCCTCTGTGAAAAGCTGCTCCGGTATTCCTGGTATTCTTTTACATCAATAATCCCATCGCTCAAATCTTCGTACAGCTTCATTTTCATTCGCTTATACTTCTGTATCTCCTGCTGCAGCTGTTCGTAGTCCATTGACCGGATGTCTTTCCTCTTCTGTGTGCGCTGTGTCACTTCTCTTTCTTCCATGGCACTCCTTTTTTATTCTGTCTGCTTTCGAAATCTTTTTGTTCTTGATTTGTAACTGTTCAGAGCCAAGCAAAATTTCATAAAACAGGCGGAAAATGCTTGCATTTTTAAGCCTGTTTTTGAAATTTTATTTGGCGGATACGCCACACCGACGAAATGCGTAGCATT
>ERZ772818.2410-NODE-2410-length-14269-cov-3.168637_pt1 | contig 14269 bp, 12 predicted proteins | sample MGYA00580837_ERZ772818 | MGnify/ENA primary metagenome ERZ772818 (study PRJEB29015, sample SAMEA2737671) | human gut metagenome | biome: human gut; feature: human-associated habitat; material: faeces | place: China | collected 2012 ...
CGTACTTATTATATCTGCTAATGGTTGAGCTGCCCATACACCATTTAATCCAAGTAACTTAGGTATTAATAATATTAATGGTATAAATACTATTACTTGTCTTAGTAGACTAAGTACTATTGACATTTTAGCATTTCCTATTGATTGGAAATAAACTGCACCTAATATACATATACCTACTGCTGGTAGTGTTAATGAATATATAGATATTCCATTAAGAGCTAACTCCATAAGTGTAGCGTCTTTAGTGAATATTCCTATAAGTATCTCTGGGAATAGTCTAGTTGCTATAAGTCCCAAAGATAATATTCCTATTGCTCCTATCATACCTATTGATAATGCCTTTTTAGCTCTATCAAATTGCTTAGCTCCATAGTTGTATGCAATTATAGTTTGCATACCCTGGCTTATACCAAATACAGGCATATAGAATAATAAATTTATAGATGTTATAGCAGTCATTGCTCCTATAGCTAAATCTCCACCATATAGTTTTAAAACTTTATTAGTTATTAAATGTATAAATCCTGCTGATAACTCCATACAGAATTGTGTTAAAGCTATTACTAGTATTCCTTTTATTATTTTTGATTCTATTCTTATATTCTTTAATCTTAGTTTTAAGTTTGATTTACCTTTAGTAAAGTAATATGTTGACCATAGGCAAATTACTAACTGACATATAACAGTTCCTAAAGCTGCACCTTTGATTCCCATACCAAATCCAAATATAAATATAGGATCTAATATTAAGTTAAGTAAACAACTAGTTATCATCATTTTTGAGGCAAGTTTAGGATTTCCTTCACCTCTTATTGCACTATTCATTGCAAATCCTGGTAAGTTAAACCATGCACCGCACATTATTACACTCATATAATCCATTGAATACTTTATAGTATCATCACTAGCTCCGAAGAAGTATAATATATCCTCTAAGAAAAATGCTGATATAATCATCATTGCTATACCTACAAATAGCTCTATAGCAAAGGTATTACCTAAGGCTTTTTCTGCTTCTTCTTTGTTACCTTCTCCTAGTTTTATAGCTATATTAGTGCTTCCTCCAACTGCAAGTCCAACACAAAATGCTCCTAGTATTGTCATGAATGGCATAGTAACTCCAAGCCCTGATATAGCTAAAGCACCTACATCTTTCATAGAACCTATAAAAGCCCTATCAACTGTATTGTATAAAGATGTTACCATCATAGCCAGTATAGCTGGTATTGAGTACTTTATAACTAGTCTTAATACTTTATCATCTCTTAATTCATTTGTTGTCTCTATCTTACTTGTCATATATTTCTCCTAACTTATCATGTTCTAAGTTAAACATGATAGAATTTAAAAAAGATATTACACTAAATTTAGTATAATATCTTTTTTATCTTATACATTAACATAATGTCTTCCTTTTGGTATTATAAATGGTGAATTTGATACTGGATCTTTTATAACTTCACAGTCTAATCCAAATACAGTATCAATAAGTTCTGATGTTATAACTTCATCAGGAGAACCTTGTTTAATTAATTTACCTTTACGAAGAGCAAATATATAATCTGCATATCTAGCAGATAAATTTATATCATGAAGTACCATTACAATAGTTGTATTTCTTCTACGATTTAAGTCCGTTAATAAGCTATATCAAGATATGTAGTTGGCTCATCTAAAAGAAGTATATCTGTTTGTTGAGCAAGTGCCATGGCAATCCAAACTCTTTGACGTTGACCACCAGATAACTCATCTACACATCTATTTGCAAGGTCTGTTATTCCCATTATTTCAAGTGCTTCTTCTACTGCTTCAAAGTCTTCTTTACTCATACTTTTTAACATTGTTTGATATGGAAATCTACCTCTTGATACTAAATCCCAAACTGTTATACCTTCTGGAACTACTGGTGATTGAGGAAGTAGTCCTAAAACCTTAGCTAATTGTTTTGATGGCATTGAAGTAACTTTCTTACCGTCAATAACAATATCACCTGAAATTGGCTTAATTAACCTAGCAAGTGTTTTTAGTAAAGTTGACTTTCCACATCCATTTGAACCTATAATAACACTGATTTTATTGCTTGGAATAGTTATATCTACGCCATCAATTATAATCTTTTTATCATAGCCTGTTACTATATTTTTTCCCTCAAATGAGTGTTGATTATTATTCATTATACTTCCCCTCTCTTATTTACACATATTAATAAAAATAGCATATACGGTGCTCCTAGTATTCCTGTTATAACACCTACAGGGAATCTTGTACTAAATACAAATTGTCCAATCATATCAGATGCAAGTACTAACAAAGCTCCAACTAAAGCTGAAGGTATAACATTTGGCGAACCTTTCCCTACAAGCTTTGATGCTATCGGTCCTGCTAAGAATGCAACAAAGGCAATTGGACCTGTTGTTGCAGTTGCAAAAGCAATTAAAAATACTGCACTTAAAACTAATATAACTCTTACTAAATTTACTCTAATTCCAAGAGTAGTTGCAAATTCATCTCCAAGTTCTAAAACTTGAAGGTATTTTGTTAGTAATACAATAATAGTTCCAAATACAACTACTACTACAAATAAGCTTGGTACACTTTTCATTGTCATTCCGTTTAAACTACCACTTAACCATCTAAGTGCACCAGAAACATCATATTGTGTTGCTTTTAATAATAAAAAGGATATTACAGCTTGTAACATAGCCTGTATACCAATTCCAATAAGTATTAATCTACTTCCTGAAAAACTTACATCATTAGATAATAAGTATATAAGTGCTGCTATTATAAGCCCTGATATAACGGCTATAATAGATACACTAGGACCACTCATACCAAGCATTAGTATACAGAAAACTGCTGCCACACTTGAGCCTGATGTAACACCTATAATATCTGGACTTGCTAATGGATTTCTAAGCATTGTTTGGAATGTGTTTCCTGCAATACCAAAAGCCATACCAACTAATAAAGCACAAAGCATTCTTGGTAAACGAAGTGTTTCTATTGCAAAAGTTGCACCTTTTACATTTTCTCCACTTAGTACTTTTATAACTACATCTAGTGGATACTTAGTATTTCCATATATAAGCATCATAGTGCAAAGGCATAAAGTTAATGCTGCAAGTAAAATAGTAACACCTATTAAACGATTCTTTCTTTGTTTATAACCTTGTGTAATTATACTATTCTTACTTTTTATCATATACTTTTCACCTTCGCTTTCCTTGCTATTATAATAAGTATTGGTGCTCCTAAAAATGCTGTAATAATTCCAACTTCAAGCTCACTTGGGCTACCAATTATTCTACCTATAACATCTGAAATAGTTAAAATAATTGCTCCTCCAATTGCCGACATAGGAATTAAATTTTTCATATCTGAACCAAAAATAAGACGTATAGTGTGTGGTATCATTAAACCTACAAACCCAATAGGACCTGCTATTGCTGTAGTTGCACCACATAATATAACACCTGCTATTGCACATAAAATTCTAACTAATCCTGTATTTACACCAAGACCAGTAGCTAATTCATCACCTAAAGATAGTGCATTTAATGCTGGTGTTGATACTATACTTATAACAAATCCTACAATCAGAAATGGAAGTACTGCTTTAATACTTTCCCATGTTGCTCCACTTAAACTTCCTACTTGCCAAAATCTATATGCATCCATAACATCTGCACGTGGAAGTATTATTAAACTAACTAAAGATGATAAGATTGCACTAACTGCTGAACCTGCTAAAGCAAGTTTTATAGGTGTAATACCTCCAGCACCAATAGATGCTATACCATATACACAAATAGCTGTAATAGCTGATCCAACAAGTGCAAACCATATATATCCACTAGCTGTACTCAAATTAAAAAATGTAATCCCAACAACAACAAATAAAGATGCTCCTGTATTTACACCTAAAATACTAGGGTCAGCTATAGGATTACGAGTAATTGACTGCATAAGTGCTCCTGATACTCCAAGAGATGCCCCTGCAATAAGACTAAATACCGTTCTTGGTATACGCTCACGAACTACTAATGCATTAAAAGACATATCTTTACTTTGTGTTAAAGAATTAATTACTTCGCTAAAATGAATATATCTTGACCCCCATGCAAGTGAGGCCAAGATACACATTCCTAGCAAAATAAAACTAAGTAAATATATTACTGTTGATTTTGATTTTGATAGTTTCATTTTCTTTAATTATACGCTACTTATCTAATTATTTTACTTTAGATGCAGCCGCTCCTAATATTTCTAAGTATTCATCTATTGTTGCAGGTATTGATAATGCACTAGGTGTACAAGATGCAGATAATACTGAACCATCTTCTATAAGTGCTACTGCACCATTTTTAACTGCAGGAACAGTTCCTAATAAAGCATCTGATTGTAATGCTTTTAATAAATCATCATTTCCATAAGCGACTAATATATCAGCATCTTTTAATACATCTATACGGTCAATTTCATAGATATCCAAATCATACAATTGAGACAAACTAATCTCTACTCCATCCAAAATTATTAAAGGAGTATTCAATCCATATTCTCCCTGACTGGCAATAGAGGTCGTTCCTCGAATAATGATTTCCGGAATATGATTAGGGTCTGAACCGGCTTCATTGTCTTCTACAATTCTTAAACCGGGAGACAGAATGGAAATAGCTTTCAATAAATTGGTATTCGATACTGCTAAGATATCCTCGGATTTTATAGTTGTTACGGAACCTGTATAGCTATTCTTATTTTGTGTAAACATACCATTTACAACAACTTCATCCATTTGAGTAACCTCTTCTTCCAACGTTACCGAGAGGAATTTCCCTTGCGTAAAAGCCACTCGTTTAGTTTTAAAACCAATAAAACTAAATATCAAGTGACCTTTACTCATTTTCAAAGTCATCTCAAATTCTCCATTTAAATTTGTGGATGTACCCCAATTAGTGCTATCCAAACGAATCGTCACACCGGGTAATGGTTGCCCCTTATCATCCATCACTTTTCCCTTTATCACATAATCAGCATTCTCCTGTTGAAGCAAAGGACGAATCACTATAGTCTTGTCTATCAGCTCAAAGTCGTATTTCCCATTTAAAACTTCTTTCAACGCAGTTTCCAGTATCATTTTCTTTGAAGACAGGATTACCTCTCTATTGACATCCAACTCTTCGTCACTATAAAAGATATCGTACTTCAATTGTTTTTGTATTTCACCCAATACATTTTTTAGCACCATTACATCACTCGGGAACGTAACCATTTCCCTTTGTCCTAAAGCTTCAGCATTAACCTGCAATAGACCGACTAAAAAAAAGAAAGCAATCAATTTCATAAGGAACAACCATCTTTTTACTTTACTCCAAAGGCAAAGCAACATACTACAATCATTTTTTTTCATACCTTTGCATATTAAGTTTATAATTGTCTTTAACTTCACAATCTCATCACTCTTACACTTTTACCAACCACTTCAAAGTGAATATTTGTCGTTTTTTCCAAGAAATTCAAAATTTCATCCAAAGGTCTATGTTTATTAATCGTTCCGGAAAAACGCATACGCCTTATTCCTTCATCTTGATAATTCATTGTAAAGTCATACCAACGCTCCAACTTTTTTACAATATCTTCAAAAGCATAAGCACTAAAATAAAACTTTCCGTCTACCCAAGAAGTGTATAGATAAGTGTCCACTTGTCGCAAGACACCGACCCCGGTTCTATTATCAATCGAATATTGTTCAGAAGGCTTTATTTCTATCTTCTTTTTGCCATTTTCAACTATAACCTTGCCTTCAACCAACGTAGTTTCCCAAAACAGATCATCAGCATACGCCGAAATATTGAAACTTGTTCCCAAAACAGTAACACTACCTCCCTTGACATAAACTTGAAAAGGAGACTTCTCATTTTTAGCGACTTTAAAATATGCCTCACCACTCAAGAAGACCTCTCGCTTGTTACCAGCAAACCGTATGGGGAAGCGTATGGAACTTTCAGAATTCAACCAGACACACGAACCGTCAGGCAATTGCAAAATATATTCTCCTCCCTTAGGAACATTCAAAGTATGAAAACCAGCCTCTTCACTTACAGAATCTCCCTGATAACTTAATTTCCCATTTTCAATGTTATTGACAAATTTCATCTCAGATAATTTTGCAGTTTCTGCACTCATTGTAGTATCTAAAGATATCTTTTTGCCATTTGCCAATATCAACTCTGCCTTTTGATTTCCTGATGAAATAACCTCAATAGATTCTACAGATATTTGACTCAACTTTACCCCCGACCGATAATCCAACCACAATATCATCCCCAGCATCCCTACAACAAAGACTGCTGCATATTTTAACAAAGACCGTATTTTCCTATAACCACGCTGTCTGGTTCTGCCATCTATATTCAGCCAAGCCCTACTTTCATCATACTTCCTTTTCTTGTCGGACACAACAGACCTTCTGCTGACAAACCAGACATTCATCATCTCTTTCACCTGCTCGTCTGCAATATCCAAATCAACATTCTTTTTGTCACGCCATAAAGAAGTAATTTGTTCCCATATTTTTTCAGAAAATAGAATCTTCATATTTGATTGCTTCAAATTTTATTAGAAGGCAACCAAATACTAAAAAAGGGTGAGTCGAAAATAAAAAAAATAGTCAGAACAATTGTAGTTTTTAAAAATGCCCTACATATTTACACATGGCAAGAAATAAGACCTGCGGAGAAACAGGACGATTCACATTTTCACGGATATCACGATATGCCTTTAAAATATGTGATTTAACTGTATTTACTGAAATATGTAATTCATCGGCTATCTCCTTATACGTTTTCCCTTCCAGGCAACTCATCATAAATACCACACGGCATTGATTAGGCAGCAAATCAAAAGCACGCCTAACCTGTTCCAATTGTTCCAACTCCTGTTCTGAATAATCCTCCTTTGCCAAATTGCCCAAAAACTCCACCAACAACGGACTATGTTTACGAACGATAGCCTGATGTTTCAAAACATTCAAAGCACTATGTTTTACAGAACTGTATAAATAAGATTTTAGAGAAGTTGTGATTGCTATTGATTTGCAGTGATTCCACAAATACACAAAGACATCCTGCACAATATCTTCTGCAGCATTTGCATCTTCCAGGTAAGTTAAAGCATAATCACACAACAGGGAATAATACTTGTGGAACAAAGCTTCAAAAGTCTTTCGGTCTCCATCCACAAGCGATTTTATAATCTCATTATCAGTCCCTATTTTATCACTATCATCCTGCATTCATAGAAAAGTATAGATTTCAATATCTACTCCTTCATCTTATCCACCGAGCGGACAAATTCGATATCATCCCGGAATAGTTTACGATAAGTGATGTGTGTGCGTGCCACTGAAGCGCCGATATATTCCATCAAGTGAATCATCGGCGGATTGAACTCTCCCAGCCAGTTCAATTCCAAATATTTATAACAACGTCCCTGTTCAATGATACGTTCAGTAAAGCGCTTAATCATGGCTGCCTCCACGCCTTTGCCCTGAAATTCCGGAGTCACACCGAAAAGTTGCCCTAGAGCAACATCAATTTTCTTGACATGACGATAATACATAAACTTCATGATTCCCAACAGATTCATCTTACCGTTCAGATGTTTCACCGCCTGATTGTTTTGTATAAAACAAAGATAACTAATTAAATGATTATCCGCATGATGTCCGTCTATAAATTTTCGACCTAAAGTCGGTGTTATAGTTGATAGCTGTGAAAGCGAGTCTATCAAATAGTTTTTCATCGAGATAGCGTCTGTTGAATTTATAGCAGAACTCATTCAGATAGTATTGTAAGTATTCGTTTTTAAGCTTATGATGAACGTCCAACAGAAGCCTTTTGGCATAGCTTATTGCAATATGCACCCAGGGCAGGAAGACTTTAACCGCTTCTTTGCCGGAAGTGACCGCCTTATGGCTCTTGACGAGTTTATCAAACTTGATATATGATGTGGAATCGTCTGTAGTCAGTTCTACTGACGGCTCCAGTTGCTCTTTGACAACCTTGGTAATTGTCTTCGACCCCAAATCTGATATGACCTGCATTTTGAGGTGTCCGACTGCTTTATTGGGTCTTCCTCTCTTGGGAGTTTTCGTAGAATAGGAGCTTTCAACCATGACCAGAATCCTGGCTTTCCTTTGACTGCCACGACCTCTTTTCAACGGTTTGTCCTTTTCTTCTTCTTGAAGCTCCACAGTGAAGAAACCTTCGTCCAGTTCTACAGAACCGGTCAGGCGGTAGCGTTCATCACGCTTTCCCATGACATCCCGAAGCTTGCAGACCATCTCCCAGATGGGTTGATAACGTTTGTGACCTAACTGGCGACGGATTTCCTCTGTTGAAAAGGATTTCTTAGTGCTTGTTAGCAGGAACATGGCTGCTATCCAGTAACGGAAAGGCAGCTTGCTATGTTCCATAACAGTTCCGGAGCGTAATGATTGCCTATGATGGCAGTGCTTGCACTCAAAAACAAGTTTATTGGCATCCCAGCGATGTTCCGTACAGCCACAATGTTTGCAGACAATACCTGATTGTTCCCTCTGTTCCTTCAGATAAGCAATGCAAGATGCTTCATCGGGGAACCGTTGCATGAAATTTAGTATGTTCATAATGATATTTCGGATTAAAACAACATTATGAATATACTGAATTTCAGCAAAATACGCAAATATTTTTGTATAAATATTTATTATTAAAACATTCGTATGATGTTAAATAAATTAACGGACATTATACGGATAATCATATAATTTTATTCAGGAAATAAGTCAGAATCAGACATGCTGAAATTTCCGGCTGGCACGGAGCATATGCCGCATAATGCTGACTAACTCCTGTGACTCCTGCAACAAATTCAGGTATACCAAAGACAATTTAACACTACTGTTCTCTTCCTGCATTCTTTCGATACGCATTTTATGCAAACGGGATAAACAGGTTTTCAACTCTTCCCCTTCGGCAAGTACCAAATCGGCCTCTTCATAATTTCCTTTGTCAATAATATCTTTTGTCCGTTCGAGCAAACTTTTCAGCATATCCCGGATCGGTACGAATTCTTCGGCACACTCTGCCGGTAAGGGATTAAAATTGTTATCCACATGTTCTTTACAGGGCTCACACATCCGTTTAAGGCAATACATCATCTGCTCGCTACTATTGCTTCCCAAGTGGAACCAGGTATTCTTTTCAATGGCCACATTCCTATCGATCCGCCGCATACCGAGTGTTTCTTTCCGCCGTATTTTCTTCAAAATATCTTTTTCGTCATTGGTAGAAGAAACGGCCTTTCGCAGGCTTTTCAGATCTTCCCGTATAAATCCATCCGTCATCTGTCCATAAGTATTGGCGGCAAAATCCAGTACTTTCACCAGATTTTCCCTCACATGCTGACGGAGCAAATTCCAAACGACCGCCTTATCTTTAGAGGAAAGCATCTGTTGAAAAACATCGTCCTGTTTTTCACTCTTCATCTTTTTCCGGTATTTGTTATTACTGCGGATCAAGATAAAAGCCGCCACCCCGATCATAATAACCATGGCCGTCATGCCACCAAAATACATGATCATAGTTACAAAAAAGCAGATGATAAATGCAGCTCCTGCAGTAATAAACCAACCACCGATCACCGAGAGCACACCGGTCACCCGGAATACGGCACTCTCCCTTCCCCAGGCCCGATCGGCCAGCGAACTACCCATAGCCACCATAAAAGCGACATAAGTCGTTGACAAAGGCAATTTTAAGGAAGTACCTAATGCGATCAACAAACCGGCCAATACCAGGTTTACCGAAGCCCTGACCAAATCGAAAGCCGCTCCGTTAGCCAGGATCGCCTCATCTTTGTTAAACCGGCTATCCAACCATACCTTGACCTTCTCCGGAATAATCTTCGAAATGTTATTCCCTAAAGTAGTCATCGAACGTACCAGACTCCGCGCAATAGCCGAAGAACCGAACATCTCGTTTCCATCATCCTGACGCGAAAGATCGACAGAAGTCTTGATTACATTTTGGGCTTTTTTGGAAGTAATCAGAGAAATAACCATAATCACTCCGGATAAAAATAAAAAGATAAACGGTGTTTTCGCAGGCTCATTTAAAGCTCCCATAAGGTAGTCATTAGCCACCCCGTTTCCATTTGCCATAAAATCGGTATAACTGGAAAAACCGGCTAAAGGAACACCCACAAAATTAACCAGGTCGTTACCTGCAAAAGCCATGGCCAAAGCAAAAGTACCCAACAAAACGATCACCTTGAAGACATTCACTTTACACCAATGCAGGATTTGCATGAGCACGGTGAAGAAAACAAAACACCCACCGACAATAGTCAAAGTATTGTCTTTTACCCACAACTTATGAGCATCTGTCATAAAAGAAGCATCTTTTATTCCTTTGATCAGCATAAAATAAATAATGGCCGTCACAGCAATCCCGCCGAACAAGCCAATCGTCCATTTTAGTTTAGTAGTATAATTAAAGGTAAAGATAATCCGCGACAGGTATTGTACCAGCGTTCCGAAAAAGAAAGCGATAGCCACCGATAGGAAAATACCTAAAATAACGGTCAATGCTTTCTCGGTATTCAGCAATTCGGCAAAAGTCAGAGACTCGGGACCGGCAGCAATTTTCAGCATAGCCAAAGCAAAAGTACCTCCCAGCAGCTCAAATACCATCGAGACAGTCGTCGATGTCGGCATCCCCAAGGTATTGAAGATATCCAGCAACACCACATCGGTCACCATGACCGCCAGAAAGATACACATCAGTTCATTGAAATGAAAAGCTTCCGGCCGGAATATACCGTGACGGGCAATTTCCATCATCCCGTTACTCATGGTTGCTCCACAAAAAATACCGGCAGCAGCAATCAGAATAATCGTTTTAAACGAGGCAGCCTTGGCACCGATAGCCGAATTCAAGAAGTTTACGGCGTCATTACTGACCCCTACAGTTAAGTCGAAGATCGCGAGGAGAAAAAGGAAAATAACAATTCCCAGATAAATTGATTCCATTCTTTAGGTTTTACTTACGGCCGCAAAAATAGAAGGGAGTTGTTACAGGTTTATTTCAAAATTGTTACAAAATTGTTACGACAAAAGAAAAGAAGTTGAAAAGTGGCTGATTCACTGAATTGAAGGGTTATTGTGGTACTGGGAGAGGGAGTAAAAAAAGAAACAAAAAATCCTTCTGTTCTGACAATCCCTGACAGATTTACTATTTTTGCATGTAAATTCATTGGAAGATGTTTTCAAAAAATATTGCGATCACCGATACGACAGACGGATTGCCCAATCCCCGGCGGATATGGGCAGTGATAGCAGCTTCGCTGGCGTTAATCATGTCGGTGTTGGATGCTAATATTGTCAATGTAGTACTTCCGACTCTTTCGCGTGAATTCGGGACTTCTCCCTCGACCACGATTTGGGTGATGAATGCTTATCAGCTGGCTATTACGGTGTCCTTATTGTCTTTTTCTTCGCCAGGAGATATCTACGGCTATCATAAAGTTTTTCTTTCGGGAGTCGCCGTTTTTTGTGTCACGTCGCTGATCTGTGTCTTATCGACTTCTTTTTGGATGCTGACTGTAGCCCGGGTGCTCCAGGGGTTCGGAGCGTCGGCCATCACAAGTGTGAATACGGCACAACTCCGGACTATTTATCCCCGGCAATACTTAGGACGCGGCTTGGGGATCAGTGCGATGGTCGTTGCCGTATCGGCTGTCGCAGGCCCTTCTGTTGCGAGTATCATCCTTTCGTTAGGTAGCTGGCAATGGCTTTTTGCGATCAATATCCCCCTCGGCCTGCTGGCTTTGATAATGGGCCTGATCTATCTCCCCCACCGCGAGAAGAAGCAAAACCGGAAATTCGATAAAACCAGTGCCCTCGCCAATGCCCTTACTTTCGGACTGCTCATTTACTCGATGGAAGGATTCGCACATCATGAAAATGCCTATTTACTTGCAGCCCAAATCTTCTTGTTATTTATCGTCGGTTATTATTATATCCGCCGTCAATTACATCAGGACTTTCCGTTATTACCGGTAGATTTGTTGAAAATACCTATTTTTTCCCTATCGGTATGTACATCGATTTGCTCGTTCACAGCCCAGATGCTGGCTTTGGTATCTCTCCCGTTCTTCTTACAAAATACGTTAGGACGCACAGAGGTAGCTACCGGGTTATTGCTGACTCCCTGGCCCGTAGCGACTTTGTTCACGGCTCCTCTGGCAGGGTATCTGGTAGAACGCATACATGCCGGAATTTTAGGAAGTATCGGGATGCTGATTTTTGCTACCGGCCTTTTCCTGCTGACTGTATTGCCGGCTATTCCTACCGATGGGGCGATCATCTGGCGTATGATCGTTTGTGGAATCGGTTTCGGACTTTTTCAGACTCCCAATAACAGTACAATCATGGCCTCCGCCCCCATCCAGCGCAGTGGAGGGGCAAGCGGGATGATCGGTACGGCCCGGCTTTTAGGGCAAACCTTGGGAGCAACCCTTGTGGCCCTATTGTTCAGTTTCGTTATGCACGACAAAGGAACTACGGTGTGCCTGTGGGCCGGAGCGATATTCGCCTTAATAGCCGCTGTCGTGAGTTGTTTCCGCCTCTCTCAGCAAATGCCCCTGAAACACACCGATCGGGAATAAAAACATAGGCAGTTATATACATATTTACACTTATAAACGTACAGTTAGGGTAAACCGTATATAATAACCCAAACATAAATTTATAGCCGATAAGAAGCAAAAAATGATTTTAATACTATCTTTGTTCACCTACCTAAAGAAAAAAAGATGAAAGCAATTTACAAATACGATGGACCATTAGGCACATACGCCCTGGAAGAGCAAAACGGATTACTTACCCGCCTATGGCTCGGCGACCGGATGGCCTTGCTTCCCGGAGAGACCGAAATAAGTGAAACCCCTCTATTAAAAGAGGCCCACCGACAGCTAACCGCCTATTTTGCCCGGGAACAAAAACAATTCGACCTTCCTATTGCGCCGGAAGGAACACCTTTTCAACTCAAAATCTGGAAATTATTACAGGAGATTCCTTATGGCACCACGATCACCTATGGTGAACTGGCACGCAGAAGCGGAGATATAAAAGCCAGCCGGGCGGTAGGTATGGCCAACAGCCGTAATCCCCTGCCAATCCTGATTCCCTGCCACCGGGTGATCGGAAGTGGCGGTAAGCTGACCGGATATACCGGAGGACTGAACATAAAAATCGGTTTGCTGCAAATCGAAGGAGCGCTCGACCTTTCTTTATGGCCGGAATCTCCGAACTACTGAGATATTTTACAGTTGTTTTGTATATTTTTACATTCATTCTTATCAAAAATCCAAAATCAGCCATTATCTTTGTTCAAATCACAAAAAAACACATCATGAAACATTTATTTCTATTATTTCTTTTGATCCCTGTGACACTTTTTGCACAGGTCGACAAAAAATATTTAGCCGGTGCTGTGCCTGTTGTCGATGACAGAGTTGTTTTCACCGAAGAACTGAACCTCCCGGAACGTTCTCAAAATGACATATTCGCCACTTTGTTACAATGGGCGACTACCCGTTTTATAACCACCGAAGAGCTGCAAAGCCGGATACTTTACTCCGATCAGGATAAAGGACAAATCGCCTGCATGGGACAGGAATACCTGGTATTCACCAATAAAGCTCTATCGCTCGACCGGGCTGTAATCAATTACCAAATGTTCATCACCTGCAAACCGGGGAAATGCGAATTAAAAGTTACCGCTATCCGTTATCAGTATAACCGGGGCACTGCCGGTCAGGAAATAATTCCGGCCGAAGAGCAGATTACCGATCAGCATACACTGAATAAAACGCAGACTAAACTGATCAAGTCTACCGGGAAATTCCGGATCCATACCATCGATCTGGTAGATAAATTATTTGCCGATGCAGCAGCGGCTGTCGGAGCGACACAGGTAAGTGCTCCCGTCGCCACCCAAACACCGGCCGTACCCCGGGTTCCTGTCACTTCGACTACCGTACAAGCACCGGACAATACCATTACGCCGGCCAACCTGGAAGGTTACCGTCAGATCAGTCCCGATAAAATCCCCGGAAATATCTATAAAATGTTGTCGGAAAACTGGATGCTGATCACAGCCGGTAATGACGCCCAATACAATATGATGACTGCCAGCTGGGGCGGCCTGGGACATAT
>ERZ772818.2423-NODE-2423-length-14204-cov-3.671143_pt1 | contig 14204 bp, 19 predicted proteins | sample MGYA00580837_ERZ772818 | MGnify/ENA primary metagenome ERZ772818 (study PRJEB29015, sample SAMEA2737671) | human gut metagenome | biome: human gut; feature: human-associated habitat; material: faeces | place: China | collected 2012 ...
TATTGGCATGACCGCGCACGCTTCGGGCGATGGTTTCAACCGTGTCGCCAGCAAGATAGCCACGGCGTACAGCGTTTACGATCCGCGCCAGCCTGTCCGATTCCAGATTCTCCGTCCACTCACTCAGCAGGCGCCCCTGAAATGGCTGAGCCATCGCCGCGGCATAAACCATATCAGCGGTGATTCCCTGTAGCGGGTAGCGTGCCAGCACCTGTGAGGGAAGAAGGGAATCGAACAGGCTCAGCTGATAACTGACCTCATTCCTGGAAAGCGCAAGCAGTTCCCCTTCTAGCCCGGACTGCATCGAAGCGACAGCCTGATGGTTAAGTTCGCGTACGCTGCCGAGCAAGCTTTCCAGACGTGTAACCGTGAAGCTATCAGCCGGGAGCCGATCCAGTGCATCCAGCAGGCGGGCAGACAGTTCTGCGTCTGTCTCGTTGAGCAGCTTCACCATTCGGTTAGCCACGCCCGTCGCATAGCGGCTAATCCAGACGGAATGGGTAATGGCCTCATCCCGCAAACTTTCGTTGACTGTTGCCATATCAGCCCCCGGTCAATGAGGGCGCCTGATTGCGGAGCGCATCAATCACATCATCCGGGCTGTCTGCCGGGTTGATGAGGTCGAGTTTCTGAAGCGCCCGAATCATGTCAGTATCGCGCAGTGCGCCGGACTGCCATGCATTAACAATCGCGGTAACCATCCCGGATTCGGCAACCTTCGCGATAAATTCCTGGTTGATGGTGTAGCTCGTCGATTCGTCCTTAATTCCGAGGTACTTCGCACACCAGCCCAGCGCCAGCGTGTAAGCCTCGGAAACGTTTGAAACGCAGATACCCAGCACTGATGTTGATGCGCTCTGTTCACCGCTTGCCTGCGTTGCAGTCTTCGCCGTGGCGTTCTGCTCAATTAACCTGGCGCCCAACTGCACCATGTAATCGCGTTTGCTGTCCATGGCCTCTTTAGCCAGCATGTTCGGCTGCGCCTGGGCATAGCCAAACGAGCCATCTTTGGGAAGCATTAGCGGTGAACGGGAACCAATTTTTACTCCGGTCTTCTCAAGGTGATCTCGCCAGTTGGTATCAAGCCCAGTCATATACGGCTGCACCTGACCACAGAACCACACGCTGTCCTCATAGTCAGCGCTGTTTCGATAATGGCCATGGTTTATCTCCACCAGCGCGGCCAGCGGTGAATCATCGATAGTGGGATCGTTGTTCTGAGCACCGACAAAGGTGAACGGGATTTCGTCCCAGTAGTCCTTCCCTTTCGGCTTAGGGTGGTATTCACTGTCAACGCTGTAGGTTCCGCTTGCGGTGCCACCTGCCCGGCGCCATACACGGCAGATAAACTTCCCTTCTTCCAGCGCCAGCTCGCGGTACTGAATTTCGTCCTTGTAAGCGTAACCGTCCGGCTCTTCTACGCATTCGCGCAGGACCACCAGCACCAGCTGATCGCGTCCGTTAATTCGCTTTGTTCGCCAGTTGATGATGTTCTCTGCCGGATAGCGGAGAATGATCGCTTCGTCTGATGCCTCTGCATAGTCAACATAAAGCCCATCTCGCGCCACCTCCAGCACGTTCTCGACCACCAGCTGCGACTGCTGATAAATGCTGGTACCCGCCCCGTCAGCATTGTCCAGCAGGTATTTCAGCTTCTCCGGGCCATTAAACGTTGGGTCTTTGCGATACGCCATGCCAAGCATGCCGATCTTCGTATTGCCAGCAATGGCGTAGAACACCGCACGGCTTAGATAGTCCTCATTGCGCTTGCGATTGCGCGTGGATTTATCGGTTGGATCGAGATAAGGCAGATACTTATTGCCCGCCGCTTTTACGGCCTCAGCGCCTTTGCAAAAGTCTCTGTATTTCCGCCAGGCAGCAGAAGCCGCCCGGTGTTCTGGTCGAACCCAGGTGATGTCGTCGTTTGCCATATCAGAAAGTGGTGTCCATGGTGATTGAGTATGCCGGTTTCACGATGGGGTAATCCTTCACAATGAAGTACCCACCAGCATCATTGGGGTGATCGTTATCCGCTGATTTATCCGGTTCGCCATTAGCCGCCCAGATTTGCTGCTCGAGGCTCTCGGTGTAGACCGGGCAATTCTGGACGTTGACCAGATAGCGGCGCTCACCGTTGGCGTTGCAGAACATGGCGTTCATTGAGTTAATGCGGTCTTTAACCGGCGGGTTGGCATCATCAACGATGACACTGAAGCCGGCATCGTTAAGCTGGGCAATATCCGTCTTGCTGGCGTTCTGCGATTTGCGGGAGTCGCCTGACGCATCCGGGTAGATGTAAATCTCCCGGCTCTTCACATAACGCCCATCCTCATATCGCCAGAACTCTTCCTGGATACGCTTAATCATCGCCGGCGTGTCGTAGACTTTCACCAGTTCGCGAACCGCGCGCGGTAGCCCGTTACGCTTTACGTGAACAATCGCGGCCATTTTCCCTACGTTGAAGTCCATACCGATAAACAACGGATCCCCATCCTGAATCTCGTCAGAACAGTTGTTCAGTTTACGGTTAAAGGTGTGGTAAATGGTCCCACTGTTGAGGTTGGTGAACTTCCCGCGCAGGTATGCCTGAATCAGTTCGTCAGGGTAAGAGCTCAGCAGCGAGGAAATGTAATCCGGGGGCAGGTTCTTCGCGTTGTCGAACGTGCTGGCCTGAATCAGCCCATACAGAGCAGAAAGCTCAGGCTTTTCGCGGACCGCCTTCACGAACTGCTGGTAGACGAACTTGAAGCCCTCCGGCGTAGTCGTTACATCGATGCCGTTACGCAACCCGTCGACTTTGTAACGCATACGGGCGATGATTTTTCGCCAGGCCTGCTGCGCTTTGGCAGCCGCCATGACGTCCAGTTCATCCACCATCGCATTACCGATTTTGAAACCAACTATCGAGCCTGGCTTCTCCATTGAGCGGCAGATTGTGGTTCCGCGGTATCGTCGCCCCTCGTAGAAGTGAACCTCTTTGTTCCCCTCATTGATTATGACGCTCAGCCCCCAGTCAAAGGCCACTTCCTCAATCGTCGGGTAGAAGATGTCACGGATCTGCGGGTACGTCGGCGCGAAATAACCCTGGTTGATTTTAGGGTGCTCCCACATCCCCTTACAGATGCCGCCACAACCCACCCACGTCTTACCGGAACCGAACCCGGCAACGTAGGCTTTGAATTTGTGCTGCATCGCGAGGAAACGCGCCTGAGGAATGTTAAGTGTCGGGCTGATCCCCATCTTCCGCCCTCGCGTCCACTACGTTGATATTGATCTGAACTGGGGTCGGTTCGTCACCATCACCATCACCGGCCAGCTCTTTGCGGAGTTTCTCAACCTCCAGCTGCCGGCGGTCGATTTCGATCTGCTGGAGACGCTGAGCGAACTCGCTATCCGCCAGGCCAAGCCGTTTCATTACGGCTTCGAACATACGCTCACGGCTGATAGCGGTTATCTCGACGCCGTTCTTTCCGACCTTTACGCCGGAGTAAGCGAGTCGCGAGACTGGCGAGAGTTTACGCGTATCAGCGAAGTAAGGCTGGCCGATACCATCGCCGTTACAGCGTGGGCAGGCAGGGTTAGGCTCACGATTATGGTCATAGCCATAGCCACCAACATCAGCGGGCTCGCGACTTTTCCGCTCAAGCGCTTCGAGTCGTTTCTCTTCGAACTCCACCATATCGCGCCACTGGTACTGGTGACCGAATCCCCAGCAGTAACGACACGCGCCGCGGCGATACTGCGATAGCTGGTTTGCATCGAAGGTGGCAAGCTGCCACATCTGCGCGAGGACTTCATCGGCACCGCCAAGCGTGCGCGCAATGGAGGCTTTCTGTTGTTGTGCAATAGCCTGGGCAACTGAAGTTTTCTGAAGGAGTTGATAACCAATTTGTTCAGCGGATTTTTTGCTGTAACCCGCCCTGATAGCTGCTTGTGTGGCGTTACCATCCTTTAGGTATTCCGCAACAAATAAGCGTTGCTGAGCAGTAAGTCCATCATCATCCATCAGCTCATTTGCGCTTTGTTCTTTCTGCGCAATGCGCACTTTTTTCTGCGCAGGTTTTTGCGCAGAAGTTTTTTTGATATATCGACGGGCGGTAGCGTAGTTCAGTCCCTGCGCTTCACACCATTCCTTTGGTGATACGCCGGTTGCGGCATGTTCGGACAGGAACCGTTGCTGAAGCTCTCCCCAGTCCGGTTTTGCCATTATTCACTCCAATAAAAAAAGCCACCAGCGAGTGCCAGTGGCTTGAATGTGGTAATCAGAAATGGGTTCGAACCGTTGGGACAAACAATATTAAGCGCTCACCCGCTGGATTAAAGTAGCATCACGCTTCGTCTGGCCGATATGAACTCCTGTATCACTCTACTGACGTATAGAACCAAGCATGACCCATCCTACTGCTACGCGCCAGTCTCGCTGCTTTCAACCAATCAGAGCATCATAAGCCTCGATAATTTCTTTCCTGCTCACGTATCTGTCGGCTGCCACCAATATGGCTCCACTTTCGCCTTTCAGAAAAGTTGAAAAAAAAATCACCACATCCAAACACCTCACCTCATCATTAGCATACAGATAAAGAATCTTGCTCCGATAACTTCGAATTTTCAGCAACTTAGCAGGCTCATCATCAGCAAAAATCAATAGCTGTGCCATAAAATCTCCTTCTACACATAATTCCTTACAAGAGAAGATTGTTAGTCCCATGAAAACTCAATCACATTGACGAATCTTTTGCCTGTGATTTACGTTACCTTTAATATCCCAAAAGTCTTTTTTAACTCATACACCTGAATTCAATTCTGAAAGAAGTGAAAATGGCAGCAAACAAATCACCAGGAGTTTAAGTTTATTTAATTAGTTATAGTGCAGAATGCTTAACCCTGTATATAGAGTTCGCTTCTTCGCACTTTTCTTTCAAGTATATGAACCGGGTGGATACTTCACTGTTTGAGCAGTTCGTCACAATGCAGTAACCCTCTACCCACGCCTTTTCATCCTTTTCGGCAAACAAACTTTCGAAAATGGCAACCCAAGTGCTGTTAGGCATGCGTTCCAGTTCAAAATACTTCATTGTCCCTCCCTCACGAAGGGTTCTGTACTCATCCAATCCTAAGATTTTCATACTGCATCTCACGGTCTTTTTAATGTTATGATTTCTAGCATTATATCCAGGCTTTTCCTACCCCAAAATCCATGGGACTCTGCATTTTATCATCATTAGCAACCAGCAGATGAGCTTTGTAATAGATGAAGAATGCGCATAAGAAAGCCATAGCTATTCATGTGACATGCCTGTCCTCAGTATTGGATTTAGGTTACCTTCTGGATAAAAACTTACCCATCAACATTAAAAATACAACGATTCCAACAGGCACTCCAACAATAGGTGTAGCGAACGCGCTTACTCCCACGGCGGCAACCATACCTCCCAAAGTACTAAACATGATGGGTATGATTAACATAATGATAGCCTGGGGTATTCCTGCCTTCCAGAGGAGTAACACCATAATGACAACAAAGAACACCATGAGAAAAGGCATTGTTTGCCCCCTTAATTAAACACACTCTCTATATAACGACCATTTGGAAAATTTATTTAGTTATCTTTCAATTAAGGCCTACTTGCAGTTCGCCTGCCACGCTTTGTTATGCGCCAGGATGTCGCGCTTCGTCTGCCTGTCCAGTACATCCCAGTCGTGCGCTGTGCAGTAGATGGGTTTAACCCAGTCGCAAGACGTATCGGCTACCTCAACCCTTACGGGTCCAGTTGTCCCGCAGCTCGCGATCAACATCGTCGTCAGACATATGGTTAACAGTCTGCTGTACATTGCTGGCCTCTTTCGTTGCTTCTACCCGGCGTTCGGCTGCTGCGACCGTTGCCGCTGCGTTATCTTTGGTGCGCTGCTGGTCGGCTTTCGCTTCAGCTTTGCTGGTGCCGCGAATATGGCCCAGGCCAAAAGCGCCTGCAATGGCGGAAATCACCAGTGCGGCCAGCCCGATTATCGTTTCGATACCCACTCTCACCTCACACCAAAACTGATTTCGCCAGATTAAACAGCGCACGGCGTTTATCCAGCCCGTTGCGGCCGCCATTGATTAACAGTGTCACGCGCTCAATGTCGCCGGAATGAAGAAGGCAACCGCGGGAGGCATAGAACCATGCGGCAGAGCGCGCGGCGTATTCATCCTTTTCAAGCAGCTCCGGATGAGTAACAAGGTCCAGTTTCAACGCCTGGCCACAACTGCGATAGTTGCTCAGGCCGGTAATCTGTTTCAGCCCACGACCGCGATATTTCCAGCCATCACCAGCGACCTGATTGCCAAGGTGTTCTTTTCCCCACTCACCACCGTATACCAGATTGGCGATCGCTTTCTGGTTTGCCGGTTGCGTTGCCGTTCTGCCAAGTGCGGCGGATTGCTGTTGAGTGATGCGGTGGCTGCCGAACGTCGGTACCAGGTTTTCAACCGCGTAATTCAGGTTCTCCACCAGTCGGGTAAATCTGGTGCTTTCATGCCCCATCTGGGCAATAAACATGGCCTGATCAAGCGGTGCGGTGATGCCGTATTCCTTCATGGCGGCGTCGATATGCGGAAACCAGCGCGCAGCTAATCCGGCGCTGATACCAGCCGCCTTCTGAAATTGTGATTGGTTCATTAGTGCCTCAGATGATCAACCAGACGTGCAACGTTGCCTTTGACGGCCACCAGCACGGAAAGGAATATGATATTGGCCGCAATGGTGGCCCATGATGAATGCGGGTAGATCCCACACAGGTACGCCAGCGGTACAGCGCTGTAAGTGACGGTAATCAGCCAGGCTAAACGCGAAATCCATGGCCGATGCCGCGAATCACCACGGCGGTAAAACATCAGAGTAATTACAACTCCGGCGCAGAGCAGCGCGTTGATAGTTGCTGTTGGGTCATTTAGTACCACCTGAACCTCCCCGGCGCGTTATCAGCGCCACCAGCGAGCCGATGTCCTGCTTGTTCAGGAACGTAAGGATTTGAACGGCTAACGCAGAAGCTATTACGGCACCAATAGCATCCAGAGGCTTCTCGGTGTACCCCGTCCAGGATGTGAGTTTTGCCCCCAACAACCCCGAACAAAGAATGCCGACGATATACGACACGAAGAAGTATGCCAGGCGACGTAACACACTCAGGTCAGCCGCTGTCGCTATGTAGAATACTGCGCCTGCAAATGCTCCAAAAACAACACCGTAATCAGTTCCGGTCAATAGACCGTAAACACTGGCTCCAGTCAAAGCTAAACCGGCCAGCCCTGTGCCGGAAAATGGATCGGACATAGGTCTCCCCTCATATAGCTGTGTATCCTCTCAGTAATGAGGGGAATAAAAAAAGCCCGCACGGGAGCGGGCAACGAATGCAGATATTTATTTTTTTCAATTTCAGAACGAAGATTATCGGCAGTATTGGGAAAGACTTTAGACAATAAAAACCCGGCGCGGTGGCCGGGCAGAAAGTTTATAATTCTGGCTTGATACGGCCAAAAACTTTTTCAATGCCGGCCTCATACTCCTCTTTGTTGTCGCTCATTGCTGCAACGCCAAGAAGTTTGCCGATGTGTTGTCGTAAGGCCTTGACGCCAATTTCAGAAAGGAAGAGGTGTAACTTATCTGATTGCTTTCCATTCTCATCCCTACTGGCGCGAATTTGCTCTAATATCTTCCCCTTACTCTTAGCCAGTGGGACGTAAATTTGCATATTAGTCAACTGTCCAAAGCGGATCGGCCTGCCTTTTTCCGGACGATTAAGTCCATATAACCGATACCATTCCTCATACAACTCGTCGGGAAACTCTTTCTCATATTGGCGGGCTTCCTCTCGTACAAATGCCTTAAAAGCATCGATTACCTCTTGAACTTCAGGTCGATAACCGGCCAATGCATAGGCTACGCCTTTTATACCTGATTTAGCGGAAGCATTTATTAGTTTTTGAGCTGTATCGGCAGCAGGGATTCTAGACGGTGGCAGAGCATCGGCACTTTTTGCATCTATCAGCGCCTTTCCGATATCAACGATCACATCAATATCAAACCCATGAGCGTTATTGATGTTTTTGGACTGCCCACTATATTGAAAATTAATAGGATTTTCAATTTTCGCTTTTAAACTTGGACCACCAAACTCCTTCATGTAACCAGCGCTTAGTAGTTTATCGACATCCCTTGCGAAGTTGCCGATACCTAAAAGTCGAGCAAGTCCAGCCTTAGTAACTACTGCGGTTTTCGATTCATCACTTAAGACATAACACTCAGCATCTATTCCAAATTCATCTTTGAAATTACCCATATGGGTGGCTTTGTGAATTTTATCCCTCCACCTTGCAGCAGCAGCCTTTTTGGCAATGTCAGAACGCTGCTCTTTAGTAAGAGACTTCGCCCTGGCAACCCCGCCCTTAGCTTTACCCTTTGGATCTTTCTTGTCGCCTGACATATGCAAGCACCTTTCTGTAAAACATGCTTGCATAGTCAAGAGCATATAAAAGGCCGACGGATGGTAGCCTTCAGTAAACGAATGTTGTAGTGCTTAATGGTCCACCATCGAGGATTCGAACCTTGAACCACAGAGGTAGAAGCTCCGTGCACTGACCAGTGGAAAAAAAAGACCAGCATTGGGTTGCTGGTCATGGGTCATGCAGTTGTCTCTGCGAAGCGGGTGTCTCCCCACCCAGTATTTTCAGTATCGAGAGCATTATCGAATGCCACTTTAACTATAGCATCGCGGTAAAAAATCGCTTTGCCATATTCCTATGGCTCACACTCGGAAGGTTCTGTGACCCATCGTGTAACTCATGACGCGGATATGGCAAAGGCACGCCGGATCACGACCAGAAATTTTAATTAAATAGCTTGCGAATGGTGCCGATAACCTGATCACCAAATGATGATGTGTCATCTTTAAGCGTACCAGTCAAAAATGGATAACGAGGAAAACCATTAATGCATAAAAAATTGAAGTTAGCAGGAGCATTTTTATTAGCTATTTCTTCTCTTCCTGCATACACAGCTGACAAAATTGACGGCTGGATCTTTCTGACAAATACAAACAATTTCAACTTCTATGGTAAGGAACGTTCATTGACTGAAAACAAAGGTATTCGGTCAATAATCATACAAGAAGTTCCAATTTCCAAGAACTCCAGTGCGAAAATTCTCTACTCTCATTTCACCATTCCTTCTAAAGCATGCAAAAATGAGTTTGGTGAAATAACAATGTATGAAATGAGCGGAAAAGTTGCTGGAAAATATGATTATGTTAAAGGTGGCTCAAGTGCAGCCGCTTACATAGCTGATCTTGTCTGTGGAAATTAATGAATTAGCTACAAAAACCCGCACTAAAGCGGGTTTAATTTCATTTGGTCGCAATAATCAATTGTGGAAATCATACAGGACATTTTTATGCAAAGTCAACCCTAACATGCAAAAATGCGTCGTCATTTGCTTCGATCATATTATTAAGTTGTTGCCTTCTCGAATTCGACAGCCGCTTGACATTCCCACTTGCGCAGCGTGTCCACAAGCATTTCAAAGAGTGGTTTCCAGTTACGCGACCATGATGACTGATGAAGGTCAGGGAGTCGCTTCAGAATGACGCGATATACCGTCGCCGAGGAGATAGCAGAGAAGCCAATACCAGAGCAACGTTCACACGTTTTGAAAACTGGTACGCCACGTTCCTTCGTTGCTTTACGGTCCACCACTTCACCTATGCCGCCGCAACGACAACGGGCGCTTATCGTTCCCTTGCCTTCGCAAACATCACAGACCGCCGGTACAACCTCTGTTACCTCTGTCCACAGCTCCCAGTCAGACGGACGAACGGCACGGGAGCGGCTGGCCCAGTATGGCGCTTTACCCCAAGGGTACGAAACCTTGCGGGTGACCTGCTCTTTAGTGGTCCGGCCGGTACCACAACAGCTGTGACACATCACGCTGGTAGCCGCCGAACAGGAATACTCCGCGAAAGCAAACTGCGCCAGCGTCAACATGCAGGCTCCGAGCTTATCGCCAGCGGCTTTGCGGACATTTTTAGGGGCGTTTTTAATGGCAAACTGCGCCAGCGCCTGAACTGCGAGTTGTTCATCTGTTTTGCTAATGCCGGCTTTGCCGAAGAAAGCAGCCAGGCCGAAGCGCGCACGGCTGCTGGTGGTGCCAATGGCCGCCATAACATCAGTGCCGGTGAGACGATCCGGAGAGGTTCCCTTTACATCTTCGCTGATATGCATTCCCTGAGGACTAAAATGTTTAAGTGCTGCTTCCAGTTTCATGTGCCCCTCTGCTTTGATTCAATTCTGATGTAATTACGGAAGATGCGGTAGTCCACCAGCACTGATCCCCGGTAGCGGTAAATGCGAAGGCGCTGCCAGCGCGCGCGTAGTACCTCAAGCGTTTCTGGCTTCATGTGGCCTCCCCGATGATAATTTGCCCGGTTTCTCCCCAGATTTTGGTAACCCGCCCGTCCCAGACATGGCTATCCTCGTCAAACACTGCATCCAGCAGAGCTTTTTCCAGATTGTCTTTGTCCGGCTTTTGTTGATGAGGCTGGCCGACATATTGCGCCCGCTTTGTCTTGCTCCAGCTCTTTGGCATGAGGATGACAAACGTGACGTGATATCCGGACTCTGGCAGGCGGATGCCCAACAGCCTGACCTGTTCTTTGTATGCCCAGTACGCTGCTGTTGCTGGCCGTTTATGCCATCGGTCACGCTGAGTCATTCGGGGCTTGCCAATCGGCGTAATTTCGTAAATTTTCATGCGGGCACCACCAGCCCGCGGCGGGCAACTTCAATCACTGTCAGAACAATCGCACGGTCCATAAGATGCCGGCGCTCTTCCCTGTTCAGCTTATTCCCGTTATCAATGCTGTCATGACAGCAAACGCAGAGCGCAGCTGTCGCACAGTCATCAGTTTTTAATCCCATGCCTTTTCCTTCGTTCCGGTGTGCCACCTGCGTTCCCCATGCTCCACAAAGAACACAACGCTCGATCTGCCCCACGGCGGCGAGCCATTTTTTGCTGCGATAAATAGCCATGCTCACCCCCATATCCGGTTTTGCCACCGGCGATTTATACGCGGTGGTTTATTGCCTTCAGGCAGCCGGGCGCTGACGGTCCAGCTGAGATAATCGGAGTTAAGGCTGCGCTCTACCATTACGCCGCGGCGCTGGTATTCCGCCATGAGTTCTTCGGCCTGCTGGGTCGTGCAATCGGTATGATGGAACCAGGTATACTTCATCCCCATTACCCCGCGAAGCTCATGAGTTGGGAAGCGGCGTTCTCCGCCTCGCCCTGGTCCTTGAACGCTTTTGACAATATCCAGCGCCAGAGGACATCGAGCGCAGCTTTATAGAGCTGCTGAAACTCGATTTCGTCCATGTTGGCGAATGAAATGCTGCGAGGATGCTTTTTGAGTGTGCCGTCAGGTAGCTGAATGGCATCAAAGTGCCCTGCCTCGACGATCACCCATGAGCGGTAAGCATCGAAGGACTTGCACAGGCTAATGCCATTCGTGACGCGCCGATAAGCAACCTGCTCAAGATACTGCTCAGCAGCATCGATAAGTGCTCCCTCATTCCCGCCATAAGAAGCCAGGAACTTGGCGTAGCCGGTAATCAGCTTCCGCTCGTTACTCGAGATAGCCCCACCGGTTGGTTCCCAGTATTCAAAACCGAGATTAAGAAGCGCGAAAAAACGCCGGTGAAATGCCGGGTTTCGTACCCGCCTGAACTCGGCAACTAGAACATCGCCGAGCCGGATTTTGGATTGCAGGATATCGCTGGTCTCGGGCGTAGCCGGGATCAGTATTCCTGAGTGGTGTTTTATAAGTTGTAATTCTAGCGCCATGGTTCTCTCCGTGGCGCATCAGGTATAGGGTGTTCAAGCCTATGAAAGAATAATATCAGACGGTGGTGTAATTCGGTACCCAAGCCGTTTTGCAAATTGCATAAACCCGTTGAGAGTGAAGATTTCTTCCTCTTCGAGTAACGGTCTTAATGAAACTATTCCATTTACTCGATAAACCAGATATCTCCCTTCCGCCGGGAAGCTATAGATAACTGCTTTATCGGCCCTTCTGACCACGTCGTACCATTGATCATCTGCATTAAAGGCATCTGCACTACACACTATTTCCCCCAGAGCGACTTATTGACGCGGTAAACAGTAATCGGGAACAGCCAGGGGAACGCAAACAGCGATACTCTTTGAAACTGCTCCAGTGAAATTCACGCGATTAATAAAACCACTCGTCCGCGCTTTCCCAGGTCTCCTGAAGTATCTGCTCGACCTCTTTCTTGTCGCCTCCAAAAACGGTCAGACCATCAGTACTGGCTCGCTTTATTGTCAGCTGGCATTCATCGAACTGTTCGCTGAGTCTTTTAAGCAGTTCTGACTCGAGCGCAGGTATAGCTCCATCAGGAAGTTTCTTCATGCGATCAATGGTTAGTTCGATTTTCATTTTTCCCTCCGCAATGAATTGCTGTATGCATGTACAGTATGCTTATAAACTTATGTAACGGATTTTGCAACGTTTTATGTGATAACAATGTATCGCACGGAGAATGTGTCCCCCCAAACAAGCAACAGGTAACTTCTAGCGTGAAGACTTGAAGTTTCTGTGGTTTGAGTGTTTTAAAGCGGAAGCATGAATGAACATTTGGATATGTATCATGGCTCACAAGCAACATGTCATGACCACACTCTCCAGCCAGAACCTGCCTTGTAGATTCGCGCTTTGAGATCATCGTTCAAGTTCCCGTTGCAAATGTTCCCATCATTTGAATTAAAGATTTTTCAGCCATTGCCGATACTACTCTGGTCCTTGCTTGTGACGCGTTCAGTGTTCAGTGCTGTTTGCTTTGGCCATCCGGACTGATTACATACCGCCTCATAAAAGCCAATCCTTAATATAAAGGGAACTTATGAGATTAAAATATGCAGCACTCATACTCGCCGTTGCCATTACAGGCTGTGATGACAAAAAAGACGTGATCGGTTGTTCTTCTGAAATGACCCAGTCAGCGCTCATGGATTTATTAAAAAAATCTGCTTATGAAGGACTCTCTGAACAGGTCGACAAATATCCTGACGTCACAAATCAGACCAAACGAAGCGCCTTGGACAAGATAAAACTGGTCATCTCTGAAATCTCCACAACCTCAAGTGACACGGGTAGCACAATGAAAACGTGTGAAGGTACTGTGACGATGACCCTACCTGCGAATGAGTACGCTCAGCTTTCTGATGCTTACAGAAAAAACTTTAATCGTAATCTCGATAAGCAAATGGAAAGCCTGTCTTTAGATAACAACGCAAACAGCTTTTCAAAACGCATCTCCTACACAGCACAGGCGACCGACGATCAGAAAAACGTTTTCGTAAAAGCCTCCTCTGATAATCCGATATCTGTGGGTGCCGCTGCACTTACATCGCTTTCAATAATCAACCCGATCGTTGAACAGCAGAAGATCCAACAGGCTAAGGATGCCCAGCAGAGCCAAATTGAAGCGCAACAGCAGGCTCAACTCAGGGCGCAGCAACAGGCCCAGTATGAGGCAGAGCAGCAAATTGAGAGACAGACACAGCTGCAGGCACAAGAAAAGGCAGAACAGCAGGTCCAACAGCAAAACACTGGGAGCCTTGATCAGTCCCGAATGGCGTTTGCGAATGCCGACTCTGATTTGAATACCGCTTGGAGCACATTAACGTCGGCGAAGAAAAAGGAGTTACTTCCTTCTCAGCGTCAGTGGATCAAAACAAAGGATGCTATGTGCGGCAAAGTATCAATGCAGGGAACTGATTCAGAAGTTAAGAAAATGGTCGACTGTCAGACGCAAATGACCCTTTCAAGGACTGCTTTCATCAGAACACAATAACTGAAGCTTCTTTCAGGCTGGTGGCCAGTGCTAGGCTGGCTCCAGCGTAATGCTTAATAATTTCCGTCGTGTTCTCTAACCTTTTTTCAAGCATGACACATACACGCTAGTCAGAACCGAAGTGAAGCAAAATGATCTTAAGTCAGTTTTTTTAACTGTTCTAGCCCTTGATGGGATGTCCGCATTGTGCCAAAACCGGAAGTTAAAAACATCTGGTTCTGCTAAGCAATTGGGACTAGGTCCACCTGCATTATTGTTACTCTGGTGGGATAACTGAACAATACATAGACCCAGTGTAGTC
>ERZ772818.2438-NODE-2438-length-14121-cov-4.059647_pt1 | contig 14121 bp, 15 predicted proteins | sample MGYA00580837_ERZ772818 | MGnify/ENA primary metagenome ERZ772818 (study PRJEB29015, sample SAMEA2737671) | human gut metagenome | biome: human gut; feature: human-associated habitat; material: faeces | place: China | collected 2012 ...
CCTGTTTGATCGGCACATAATCGCTGTTACTCCGACTCTGCAATAAATTGAAAATACTTTTTTCTGTATCCTCCAGAATCGTCTCCAGACTCTCGTTACCCAGATAACAGGTGTCTGCAATCTGCTCGTTGATCTTGATCAGTTTTCGTAAAACTGCTTTTTCCTTTACAATATCCGCATAGTATTTGATATTTGCAGATGTCGGAACGGCAGTGACCAGATCCCCGACGTATTCCAGACTGCTGATCTCCGGCGGCACATTTTTTTCACGGAGCCGGTTCTGAAGAGTGATCAGATCTACCGGGCTTCCACTGTTGAACAGCTCTGTGATCGTCTCAAACAAAATCCCATACTGCTGATGGTAAAAATCATCTTTGACCAGCTGCTCGGATGCCGTCAGGATCGCATCTCTGTCCATGATCATCGAACCGATGACGGATTGTTCCGCTTCCAGACTATGCGGCATGATACGCTTTACCAAAGCTTCTTCCATACCTCTGTCGCTCCTTTAGCTCTAAAATTTATCAAACGGATCTTTGTCATCCATTTATGTTGCTTTTAATTTGTTTTTTCCGCAATTCAATTACAGGACTCATTCTGCGTTATGAAAGCTTTTTACGCTTCAGTAACTTTCACACGCAGAGAACCAGTTACTTTTGCATGAAGTTTTACTGCCACGTCAAAGGTTCCAAATGCTTTGATCGGAATGTTCAGTGACATTTTCTTTTTATCGATCTCTAATCCAAGCTGATCTTTTACTGCTGCAGAGATCTCTTTTGTGGAAACAGAGCCGAAGGTACGTCCGCCTTCTCCTGCTTTCATCTTTACTTCTACTACTTTATCTTCCAGTTCCTTTGCAAGCGCTTTTGCTGCTTCTAACTGTTCCTGTGCCACTTTATCTGCATGTTTGTTCTGAAGCTTCAGATCATTCAGATTCTTACCGGTTGCTTCCAGTCCCAGTTTTTTTGCAAAGATCACGTTTCTCGCATAAGCATCACTGACTGTTACGATCTCTCCTTTTTTTCCAAGGCTTTTTACATCTTCTAACAAAATCACTTTCATTACTTGATATCTCCTTCCTTTATCATCTCATCCAGTGTATTTTCGATGGTACGTTTTGCCTCATCCAGCGTACAGTCGGTCAACTGCGCTCCCGCAGAATTCATATGGCCACCGCCGCCTAAGCGCTCCATAATCAACTGTACGTTGATCTCATCAATGGAACGGGCACTGACATAGATCTGTTCATGATACTCTGTCAGCACAAATGAAGCTTTGATTCCGATGATATTGAGCAGCTCATTGGCTGCCTGTGCACATGCCACCGTCGGACTCTCAATATTATCCGCCGGACACACACTGATTGCAAACATATTTCTGTAAACTTCTGCATGGCGCACGGCTTCCGCTCTCGCCTTGTATGCAGACATATCATTTCTGAGCATTTTTCGTACCCTGGTAACTTCCGCACCACAGCGGCGCAGATAAGCAGCTGCCTCAAACGTACGGACACCCGTCTTGGATACAAAGTTGTTGGTATCGATCAGGATACCAGCATAGATCGCATCCGCTTCCTGCGCGGAAAGCTTGATATCCTCATCAAAATACTGCAATACTTCCGCGATCATCTCGCAGGTCGAAGAAGCATACGGTTCGGTATAAGATAACACCGTATTTTTGATCACATCCTCACACTGACGATGATGGTCAAATACAACGATGGTTCTTGCACGGTTTAACAGCGTCGGACACTCGGTGTAGCTCGGACGGTTCGTATCCACAACGATCAGGGCAGTATGAGAATCCAGCTCGTCGATTGCCAGCTGGCTCGGGATAAACATATCATCCGGATAACCGTTTTCTGAGGTAAAACACTCTTTCAGCGGCCGCAATGTCGTATTGACTCCATCAATTACGATCTGCGCCTTTTTGCCAAGCTGACGGGCAGCACAGTAAATTCCAATGGCTGCGCCAAAAGAATCGATATCTGCGATCTTATGTCCCATGATAAAGAACTTATCCCTGCTGATCATGATCTCACGCAGCGCCAGCGCCTTTACACGCGCTTTGACACGGGTAGTCTTATCCACCTGACGGTTATTTCCGCCAAAATAAGAAATCTTGTCTCTGGTCTTTACAACGACCTGATCTCCGCCACGGCCAAGAGCCAGATCGATGGCCATACGGGAATGTTCATAGTTTTTCGTGTAATCATTTCCCACATATCCGATACCCATACTGAGGGTGACAGACATCTCATTTCCGACTTTGATACTTTTGACATCTTCTAAGAGACTGAATTTCTCTGCCTCCATTTTTTCCAGATATTTATGTTGGAATACGACAAAATATTTATCCTTCTCGGTCTTTTTCACCAGACCGTCGATGGATGCAAAAAATTTATTCACTTTACGGTCGACCAGTGCTACCAGAAGCGACTGTTTTACTTCCTCGACCGTATCCAGAACCTCATCATAGTTGTCGATATAGACAAGGGCAGAAACCATCTGCATTTCCTGATTTTCAATGCGGTACTGTGTCAGCAGTGTCTCATCAAACAGATAGATCACCTGCAGATACTGCTTCTTCTCTGCCAATTCTATACTGCTGCTCTCATGCAGAATATCCGCAAAATGGATCTTATGCACAGAAGCCCGGTACACTTTTTCTTCCCGCTGTACCATCAGCTCCAGCTCGTCCTCTTTCTCCATCAGTTCCCGCGTAACCTGCGGAAAAATCGTAGTGATAGATTTGTGATATCCTTTATCTTTTTCGGAAAGCAGCTCAAACTGGTGGTTCATCCACAGTAACTTGCCCGCAGAATCCATAACAGCATATGGAACCTCAAATTCATTTAAAAGACGCTTCTGCACGGTGCCATACTGTGTAGCAAAATCAATCAGTTCATTGAGCAGAATCGGTTGATTTCTCCAGTAAACAAACAACATGACAAAAAAGTAAATTGCCACGAAAATTGTTCCAAGGATCCCCGCCTTTACATTCAGAACATACATCCACACATCCATTGCCGCAAATAACAGGGTCAACATCAGCGGTGTCTGCGTATATCCTTTTAATTTTCCCTTCAACTTAATATCCTGTCGCATGATAACTCCTTTTGCTAAAAACTCCTCTCAGATTCTATACAGACCGATACTATCTAGTAAGTATACCACACTTTGACGCGATTAGGAAGCTTTTTGTTTTATGTTGCTAACTTGAGTTTATTCGCTTATTTTCCTAGTTTTCAATAGAAAGCAGCTGATTGACATACCGATCCCAGAATGTGCTGTGATCCTGCTTATAGATCAGCTCTTTTGCCATAACCGGATCATCTGTGATCACGTTGTCGATCCCCATGCCGACCACCTTTTCCAGCTGATCCTCAGAATTAACCGTCCATACATAAATCTGTTTTCCTGCTTTCTGGGCACGGTTTACAAAACTCTGGCTCAGCATCGTGGATTCCACACTGTAGCCATCCGCATATTCCAGATCCGTAAAGTTTCCATAGGAAACGGACGATCATAACCGTCTGCAATTTTTCGGCTAAGTTTGTGCAGATGATCTTTTCGCTGATTTCGTATCTTTTCATGACATCTGGCAACTTTCTTTTTCTGCAGTTCATAATTATGACTTCCCCGTACGCATCTTGACAACTTTCGCTGTTCCCTCGCCAGTCTTTTTTCATTTTTTCTAAAAAATCCTGCTTCTTCCGTCTCAACCTTTTCTGAAAACACTGCCATTCCCTGCATTGCATAATCAATCCCAAGTATCTTTGCAGTACTGTAATCCGGTTCAGCAGCTTGGTTTTCACAGCTGTATCCTTCATAAAGCAGGCTTGCAAAGTATTTTCCGGATGATTCCATACTGACTGTCACTGATTTCAGGCGAAGGCCTTCTGCTGGCTCCCTGTGTTTTTTCATGGCGATCCATTTTAATTTAGGAAGCCGGATCCGCTTACTTTCCACCAGGATATTTCCATTGACCACATTCGTTGTATAGCTGTTTTTGGAATGATGTTTTGACTTAAACCTTGGAAATCCAATCTTGGAATCCCGAAAAAAATTCTTATATGCCTTTTCCAGATGAAGCTGGACATTTGCCAGCGCCAGCGAATCTACTTCTTTCAAAAATGGATATTCCTTTTTATACATGGCCGGTGTATTTTTTAACATTTTCTTCGTCTTTTCATACTCCTGAATCTTATCATTAAGCATTTGATTGTACAGGAAACGACAACAGCCAAATGTTTTGCCTAGAAGTATCTTCTGTTCTTCTGTCGGATAAATCCGGAAACGATATGCTATGTTCAATACTTTTTCACTCCCTGGCTTTCAATGTATTGACGGATTACTTCTACCGGAGCACCTCCAGCTGTCAGTAGGCAGAAACTCTGACTCCAAAAGGCTTCTTTCTTGCTCTTTCTGAAATTGGATTGTCAATGACTTTTCTTCGATATTTCACTACCATGATCAGATGATAATACATTAGATATACTGAATGCGCATTATGATCTGTTTTTTTCTCTAACAATTTATGTTTTCGACTGACTCTATAATACCACGAATCGCATTGTCGAACAAGTGTTCTTTTTGTTTTTTTGCAATTCATCTCCCACCTGCAGAGGAAGAAGAATTCTTGCTATATTATGTTAAACGCATTAAACAGCACTTCTCCTCTTTTTTCTTGCCAAAAAAACTCTCACACAACCCCCCACAATCAATCCAACAACAATTATCGCCCAAAGCGACATCTGTTCCGACATCGGCAATGTTCCCCATTCATCTTTGCGCAAAAAGAACCATAACATATAACACAGGAAATAAATCACTGAAAACACCCCTTCGATCCAGGGATTCGAATATCTCAGCTTCCTTTCCGGGATTTTCTTATCCAGGTAATATGCAGCAAAGAACAGTGCACCCCATACAGCCCAACATATAATATTCACACACATAGGTCCGTGTGAAAAAAGAGGAACCTGCAATACCGCAACCGCTGCAATTCCTAATATATATATAATCATCTGAATTTTATACAATAACGGCTCATCCAGCGATGCAATCCAGGCTTTTTCTGTCTCTTCCTGATAGTGTTCCGGTTCAATCCTTTTTCCAAGCATGAATTCACCGACACTGATATCCAGTATCTGACACAGTGGCTCGATCAGACTGATGTCCGGGAATGATTTTCCATTCTCCCATTTTGACACAGCTCTGTCTGTCACGCCCAGTTCTTCTCCCAGCTGCTTCTGCGTCAGATTTTTTTCCTTCCTGCATGTCGATATAAACCTTCCAAGTTCTAATGGTTCAACCATATGCGTCACCTCCTGTCGGCTTTATTATGCCATATTTCTCCCAGAAAAGCACTCCACTTATGGTTGAACGCCTCTAAATGCCGCTAATTCTCACTAATTCTTACGAAAATGGAATCAGATATCACTGAAGCGGCATCTGCGGATTCACCCATAATATTTTCACCGCATTTTCATCTGCCGGATCATCCTCTTCCTTCTCCAATGATTCCTTCACAAATTTTTCGACCCTCGCCGGAGCCTTTTTAACTTCATCATTTTCCTGCCACAGGATCTTTTTCTCACCGGATCTTCCGACATAGTCAAATTCCGATGCCTTTGTTCCGTTATCTGTGATAATCTGTCCATCTTCAAACGGAATGACATATGCAACCTCTTTGGACGTAATATACATCACTCTTGCAAATGGATTTATACTCGAATTCATAGATATTCCATATGTGACAGAGTTCTTTGGTTCGCGTACAGCACCAACTGCATCTTTACCTGCTACCGTATTTGTATCTGTGTCTATATCTGTCTGAGGATAAGACGGTCCTGTGATTCTGCGTTTGCTCTTTACATGTACATACAGTCTGCCATTCTTTAACTGATACACCTCTTCTACCTTTATATCTTCTGCCGCAATCCTTGATAAATGATAAGACTGAAAGCTATCCGAATATAGAGCCACGGTCAGCATCATACAGATCAGGAAAACAACTCCGCACAACATAACGATTCTTCTATTTAATTTTCTTGATACTTTTTCAGAAAACTCCCGGAATCCTTTCCACTCCTCGTCTGTGCCTTCTATTTTATCTGTTTCTATCGGAATCTCACCTTCCATTTTTTTCAAATATGTTCTGCACGATTCACATTCTTTTATATGTTCTTCTATTGCATTTCTGCTCTTTTCACTGCATATATCATCCTGATATAACGGCAGCAGGTCTCTTATGATCTCACATGGAATCTTTGCCATTATCTACTCCTCCTTTCCAGAATGTCCTGTATCTTCACCCGAGCCCTGTGATAGGTAACTCTCGCCCATGTCTCCTGTTTTCCAAATATCTGTGCAATCTCTTTATAATTTAATTCGCCAAGTACCTTTAGTGTAAATACCTCTTTATAAGGTTCGTCCAGATAATGAAGGATCTGATAAACCGTCATGGCTTCGTCCTTCCGAAGCATACGTTGTTCGGGTCCATCCGTTTTTCCGTCACTGTATGCCTGTTCTGTCAGTTCCTGATCTGTACGGTGTTTTTTTCTGGTATAAGAAATGTATTCATTCCTGGCAATCTGACACAGCCAGGATTTGATGCTGCATTTTTCCTGAAAATGCTTTACTCCTTTTAGTGCTTTGAAAAATGTCTCCTGTGTGATCTCTTCTGCAATGTGCGGATCCTTACTCATAGCGAGAACGAAATAATACACATCCTGAAAATAGGTTTTATAAATCTCTTCCAACTCAAGCTTCAAGTACCTGTCACCTCCCTTCTGTTATCTATTAGACGCATGAATTCCATTTTTGTTACAGCCTTTTACATTTATTTTAGAATAATCTGCAAAATATGTCTTGCATCCTTTGATATAAAAAACTCCCTGAGCCCCAAAGACTCCGGGAGTTTTATATCTTTATATGTTCGAAAAAGCTCACTCTGCCGTAACCGCCATCGTCCTGTGGATCTTCTTCCTTACAAACCAGAAGCAGATCACCTGCATGATGATTGTTGCAATCCAGGATACCGGATAAGACAGAAACAAGAAAGTCAGTGATCTGTGTGAAGGGAACAGTCCATAGATCCAGATAATCCGGACTCCGACCGTACCGATGATAGAAAGGATCATCGGTACCGTGGAATATCCCATTCCTCTCAGTGCTCCCGGGAACAGATCCATCAGACCGCACAGGAAATAGGTAACGGTTGTATAAGAAAAGATCTCCATACCGTATTTGATAACATCTGCCTGATTACTGTAAATATGCAGAAGTTCCGGTCCGAATATGTACACACTGCTTCCGAGGATCAAAGTTACCACAACTGAAAGGATCATACAGTCGATCAGAACCCTGTCCATACGTTTTAATTTCTTCACTCCGTAGTTCTGGCTTGTGAAGCTCATACAGGCCTGTGTGAAGGAGTTCACCGACACATATAAGAATCCGAAAATATTATTCGATGCCGTATATCCTGCCATTGCGATCGATCCAAAAGAATTGACCGATGACTGCAGCATCGCATTTGAAATATTGATTACCGTGCTCTGGATTCCCGCCGGAACCCCGACTTCAAAAATCTGCTTCAGATACACGGATCTGATCCGAAGCTTTGCAAGGTGAAGCTGATAGCTGCTCTCTGTGTGATGCAGGCACCGGAGTACCAGGATACAGGATACCAGCTGGGATATAACGGTCGCAATCCCGACGCCTGCTACATCCAGATGAAAAGCGATGACCAGGAACAGATTCAATACTGCATTAATCACTCCGGATACAATCAGGAAGATCAACGGACGTTTGGTATCCCCCACTGCCCTTAATATGGCTGCTCCATAGTTATACATCATAAAAAATGGCATACCGCAGAAATAAATCCGCATATAAAGTGTGGATTTGGCAATTACATCATCCGGTGTCCCCATAATTTCCAGCGCGCCTCTGGCAAAGACCACTCCGATCACCGCCATCGCCACTCCGCTTACCAGAGCAAGTGCAATAGCCGTATGTACCGTCTCCGACATTTCTTTTGTTTTTCCGGCCGCATAATATCTCGCTGCAAGTACATTTGCTCCCAATGAGATTCCGATGAAAAGATTGGTAAACACATTGATCAGTGCCGTTGTCGAACCCACCGCTGCGAGCGCCTGACTTCCGCTGAAACGTCCCACTACCACGATATCCACCGCATTGAACATCAGCTGTAAGATTCCTGACAGCATCAGTGGTATGGAAAATGAAATCAATTTGTCCATGATGGTTCCATTGCACATATCAATCTCATATTTATTTTTCTTCAAAACAACTCTCTCCTTTTATAGTAATATCTTCAATCAAAGCATAAAGCCGTAATTTTTATTGTAGCATAGATTTACCGTTTGTGAACATTTAATTATTAATTCGTTTTACATGTGTAAAGATATTTTCCTTGACAGAACATCAAAAACAACCTATAATCACTTAGCTTATATGTTTTCATTTACATTCATTGTAAACATCCATATCAGTAAATATAAAAAAGGAGAATACGTATGAATATTCAGCTCTCAGAGCATTTTACCTATAAAAAATTACTTCGTTTTATCCTGCCCTCCATTATTATGATGGTATTCACTTCCATCTACAGTGTGGTGGACGGCATCTTTGTATCGAACTTTGTGGGAAAATCAGCATTTGCTTCCGTGAATCTCATTATGCCTTACCTGATGGGAATCAGTGCACTTGGATTTATGATCGGTACCGGAGGAAGTGCTTTTGTATCAAAAACCCTTGGTGAAGGAAAGAAAAAACTGGCAAATCAGTATTTTTCGATGCTGGTTACGATTGCTGCTATCGGAGGATTTGTGTTATCTGTTCTCAGTTTTATATTTATGAGGCGGATTGTCATGGCATTTGGTGCCGCTGGTGATCTGATTGATTATTGTACCCTTTACGGACGGATCTCCTGCATATCCCTGACCGCCTTCATGCTGCAGAATGTCTTCCAGAGTTTCTTTGTGGCTGCTGGAAAACCTCAGCTTGGACTGAAAGTCATTGTGGCTGCCGGTTGTACAAACATTGTTCTCGATGCCCTGTTCATCGGTGTATTACACTTTGGAATTGCAGGCGCCGCGTTCGCAACCATGACCAGTGAATTTATCGGCGGTCTGCTCCCGGTGGTATATTTCTTCCGTAAGAACGACAGCCTCCTTCACTTTGTAAAACCGGTATTCGACAGACGTGTATTTCTTAAGACCTGCACCAATGGTTCCTCGGAACTCATGACTAACCTGTCCATGTCCTTAGTCAATGCATTATACAATCTCCAGCTCATGAAGATTGCCGGAGAAAATGGTGTTGCTGCTTATGGTGCAGTTATGTACGTCAATTTTATCTTTGTTGCCACCTTTTTAGGCTATGCAATTGGCTGTGCCCCGGTTATCAGCTACCATTATGGTGCTGGAAATCACGCAGAGCTTAAAAATCTGTATAAAAAAAGTATGTCTATCATACTGGTCTGGGGCGTGATCCTGTTCGGTGCCGCACAGTTACTGGCACCTGTTCTGTCTAAGATATTTGTCGGTTACAATACCGGTCTGTACGCTATGACACTGCACGGCTTCCGTGTATATGCCATTGCATTCCTGATCATCGGTATCAATATCTTCGGATCCTCGTTCTTTACTGCACTGAATAACGGCCTGATATCGGCTGTCATCTCATTTCTGAGAACGTTAGTGTTCCAGGTCATCATGGTCCTGACACTTCCACTCTGGTTCGGGATCAACGGTATCTGGAGTGCGATCAGCATTGCAGAGGCGCTGACACTTATCATGACCACTACATTTTTCGTCCGTCAGAAAGACAAGTATCATTACCTGTAAGACAATCTCTTTCAAATGTATAACAATATAAAAAACGTATCTCTGCAATGTTTCCCCACTGTCTGAAAAGGAAGCATCTCAGAGATACGTTTTTTATTTATTAGAACATCTTTTAAAAATTAATATCTTCGTTCCTAATTCTCTTCCGCATAGAACACATTCTTATCCAGTGCCTTGTTCTGGTGTGCAACGATTGTTGTACATACAGCATCACCTGTGATATTAACGGCATGCACCGGGACGAAGTGGCAGAAGGAACGCGGCTCGTGACGGAGATCGGCGGCAAAAAAATGGCGCGCTTCATGTTTTTCAACGGACTGTCCAGAACGAGACGGCTCGGGGACATTGATTCGCTTCCGAATAAAAATATTGCGGATAATCTCGCATTTTCGTTCCAGATGCAGGTGCTGTGCAACGAGTATTACCCGGGGCTGACCCGCAGGATTTATTTGAAAGGCTACCGTTACAACATGCACTTAAAGCAGAGGTATCTATTGATTGAAATGGGGGCGCAGACCAACACCTATGAGGAGTGTATGAATTCCTGTGTTCCACTGGCGCAGATGCTGGATCTGGAATTGTCGGGAAAAACAGATTTTACGCTTGATCCGGAGAAAGGATGAGAGTAGAATGAAAATAATAGTCTCCCGTTTTGCAATGTCCGGCGGATGGGACACAACGGCGTTGGAGTTTTCATTCTGATGATATACTGAGGGGATATCATCGACAAAAATACGACAGATAAGGGGTATTAGATGAGAGAGAAAAGAATCAGCTGGAACGTATTTGCACAGGCAGTCTATACCATTGCACTGCCGATCGCGTTTCAGAATTTATTGTCTACGACGGCGAGCATGGTGGATACGATCATGATCGGAAGCATGGGAGAGCTATCGGTCGCGGCGGTCGGCATCTGCTCGCAGATTTCGTCGCTGTTTTTCTCCTGCTATTTCGGATTTGCAGGAGGCGCGCTTTTGTTCTTTTCCCAGTATTGGGGTGCCAAAAGTGAAAAGGGTATCAACAAAACCTTTGGGCTTTCCATGAGCTTTATGCTGCTTGTCGGTCTTTTGTTCGGAGCAGTAGCGGTGACAAAGCCGGAATTTTTGCTTGGGATTTATACAGATAAGAAAAATATTATAGAGGTGGCGATTCCCTATATCCGGATCGTTGGCTTTGCTTATCCGCTGCAGGTACTGGCGGTGATCATCAGCTTTCTGATGCGGGCGACGGAGCGCGTCAAGATTCCCCTCGTTTCTTCCGCAGTTGCGCTGGTAGTCAATTTTGTCCTGAACTGGATTCTGATCTACGGACGGTTCGGCATGCCGCAAATGGGAGCGGCAGGCGCGGCGGTAGGCACGCTGGTTTCCGGCATTGTCAATCTGATCATCCTGACAGTGTTTTTGCTGAAAGATAAAGAGACGGTTGCCCTGCATGTACAGGAAATGTTCCACTGGGGAGAAGGATTTGCCGGGACCTATCTGTCCAAATGTTTTCCGATTCTGTGCAATGAGCTGTTTTACGGTATCGGTCAGATGCTGATCAATATCGTGATCGGAAGACAGTCGGAGAGTGCGATCGCCGCAATGGCAGCGTTCCGTGTTCTGGAGGGCTTTGTTTATGCCTTCTTCGGAGGACTGGCGGATGCCAGCAGCGTTGTGGTCGGCAAGGAGATTGGTGCAGGACGGCATATGAAGGGCTATCAGTATGTGAAAGGGTTCACGATCCTCTGCCCGGCGATCACATTTGGTATCTGTCTGGTTGGTGTGATCTTCAACCGCCCGCTGTTGTCTTTGTTCGGATTAGGAGCAGAGGCTATGGAATATGGCAAGTATATGCTGCTCATTTATTTGGCAGCGGGAACCGTGCGAACCTGTAACTACATTATGAATACCTGTTACCGCGCAGGCGGCGAGGCAATTTTCGGAACCGTTTTGGAAATTATCTGTCTGTATACGATCAGTGTACCTGCAACCTGGGTTGCAGGCATGGTTCTGCATCTGCCGTTCCTGGCAGTATTCGCCTTTTTGTATACAGATGAGCTGATCCGTCTGGTGTTCGAGCTATGCTATACTGCGAGCGGCAAATGGGTCAAACCGGTTACACAGGAAGGGCGCGCGACCCTCGAAGAATTCCACGAGCAGATGGCGCAGCGCAGGAAGAAAAAACAGACGGCATAGCGCACCGTCCTTTTAATAAGAACAAACCAAAACAGCCGCCCGGCAGATATTTACCGGACGGCTGAAATTATTTTTTATTCATGAAATGATCTTTATTTCATGAAATGCTTTTTATTTCATGAAATGCTCTTTATTTCATGGATTCTTCCTGCTTCTTGATCATTCTGCGAACCATCTCGCCGCCGATGGAGCCGGCTTCCTTGGAAGTCAGGTCACCATTGTAGCCTTCCTTTAAGTTAACGCCAAGCTCGGACGCAACCTCAGTTTTGAAGCGTTCCAGTGCGGCCTTCGCCTCAGGAACTTCCACTCTATTGGATTTACCAGAATTCGTTGCCATGATTAGTCACCTCCATTATTTTCTGCTGTTGGGTTTCAGATAAGCTGCAGAGACTCTGTCATCGGATGGAACGTTGGCTCTGCAGCTGCCTGTCCGGTCGATGGATCAGTGTCACGTTTGCTTATCTTGAGTTTAGTATGTTCCGGATACAGGGAATTATAATGGAAATTTTTGTCATTTTAGTTTCCTTTGGAACGACTGATTTACACAGAACAATAGGAATCGAACGGGCAGAGAATTTCTGCATCCAAAAGCGCAGCGTCCTCTTTTGTATGAGCAGCAAACAGAAGAATTTTGTCCTGTGCGCGGTTGCGGACGAGCGCAGCTGTTTTTTTGCGGTTTTCGCTGTCCAGACCGTTGAAGGGTTCATCTAAAATTAAAAGGTCGAAGGGAACGAGCAGGGCGCGCAGCAAAGACAATCGGCGCTTCATGCCGCCGGAAAATTCGCATACCGGCTGGGACAGGGCATTTTGCGGCAAAAGGGTTGCAGCGTAGGCAGAAAGTTCTGCGTCGGAAAGGCGCTGCCTGCACACAAAACGGAGATTTGTCAGGACATCGTAGCCCTCCAGCAGCCGATCCTCCTGAAAAACAGCGGAAATTTTGAGATTTTTTAGTCCATCTATTGTGCCGCTGTCCGGTGTTTCCAGACCCATCAGGATGCGAAAAAGCGTTGTTTTTCCTGTGCCGGACGGAGCCATGAGACAATAGGCGTTTCCGGGAGAAAGCGCGAGGCTTAGATCGGAAAAGACGACCTGTCCGTGATAGGATTTGGAAAGCTTTTGCAGAATCAGATCATTGTTTTTCATGAACAGTGTTCCCCTTTCCGCCGGCAGCAGTCATGAGCCGGAGCAGAATTTTTTCAAAACAGGAGGCGATAAGAATGATCGCGAGCGTCCAGGCAAACAAAGAAGCCGTGTCGAGATAAATTTTTGCTTCATAGAGGTTTGCACCGATGGAAAAGTCGGGGACGCCGATGACCTCGGCGGCGATGCCGGATTTAAATGCCATGCCGAGCGCCGATTTACAGGCGCTGATCAGATAGGGCGACAGCGCCGGACGGTACAGGTAAAAGACTTTTTTATGGAAAGGAACGCGAAAAACCTGCGCCATTTCCAAAAGTTTCGAGGCGGTGCTTTTTAAGCCGCTGACCGTGCTGATGTGCAGGATCGGATAGGCGACCAGAAAAGAAATCAGGATCGAAAGGTTTTTCGAACCGGTCCAGATCAGGGCGAGGATGACAAATGACGCGACCGGGATAGATTTCATAAACTGAATTGGCGGTTCCAGAAATTCCCCGACAATCCGGAAGCGGCAGGAGAGCGCCCCGGTCAGGATGCCGAGCAGCATGGCTAGAGAAAATCCAATGCAGATGCGGGAAATCGAAAACCAGATGGAACGCCAGAACCCGGCGGTGATCAGACATGAAAAAAAGGTCCGAAGCGTTTTTGACGGGCCGACGAGCAGGATGTCATTGTGAAAGAAAACAGCGAGCAGCTGCCAGACGAGCAGCCAGAACGCGTATATGCCGAGCTTTTTGAAAAGCTTCGGGAATCCTTTTTTTCTATTCATAAAAAATGCTCCATATCAAAACAGCTGCAGCCGCACGCAAAAGCGCGGGATGCAGCTGTAACTTCTTATCATATGGAAACTTTGTTCCCATATGATAAGAAACGCTCCGCGAGGATGCGCACTCGGCGCAAGGGTAGATGGTTGCCGAAGCAACCGCG
>ERZ772818.2444-NODE-2444-length-14083-cov-11.993656_pt1 | contig 14083 bp, 10 predicted proteins | sample MGYA00580837_ERZ772818 | MGnify/ENA primary metagenome ERZ772818 (study PRJEB29015, sample SAMEA2737671) | human gut metagenome | biome: human gut; feature: human-associated habitat; material: faeces | place: China | collected 2012 ...
GGTAGCCGGCATCGTTGGTGCTGTACTCGATGGTGGGGTAGCCCTCGCCATTGGGGTAGCCAGCCTCTTCCAGCAGCTTCTTAGCCTCGGCCAGATTTGCCTCGTAGTCATCCGCAATGTAGGGAGAGCCGCCGTTTGCGTTGTCGTGGAAGTAACCGCTCTCGTCCACGATGCCAGGGCCAACGATGCTGTCGGCGGCGGAGTAGGTGCCCTGCATGATGGTGTTGGCAACGTAGTCACGGTCGATGGCCAGGCTCAGAGCCTTGCGGACCTTGGCATCCTTGAAGGCATCACGCTGCAGGTTCAGGCTGACGTAGTAGGTGCCCAGGATGGTGTCAACATAGAAGTCGCCGCCGTCCTCTGCCTTGGTCAGGCTGGGGATCTCATCGGTGGGCACGTCCTTGACCAGGACAGCCTCACCGCTGTTGTAAGCTGCATAGGAAGCGGAAGAGTCCTCCAGCAGCAGCAGGGTGATGGTGTCAGAGACGATCTTGGAGCTGTCCCAGCCGCCAACGTAGTTGGGGTTCTTGGTCAGCACGATGCGCTCGGAGGGGGTCCAGTCGGTGATCATGTAAGGGCCGTTGGACACGAAGGTGTCGGGAGAGGTGCACCATGCATCGCCGTTGGCCTCAACAGTTGCCTGCTGGACAGGGCTCATGGTTGCAAAGGCAGCCATCTTGTCAAAGTAAGAGCAGGGGTAGGACAGCACGATGGTCAGGGTCTTGCCGTCATCGCTTGCCTTCACGTTCAGAGCATCGGGGTTGGGCTCTGCGGTGGGGTTGCCGTCTGCATCGGGGAAGCCGGCAGCTTCTTCAAAGCCGTCGATCATGCCCAGGCAGGTCTCTGCATAGGGAGCAGCGGTATTGGGGTCAACCATACGCTTGAAGCTGTACTCAAAGTCCTTGGCGTTCAGGTCGGTGCCATCGCTCCACTTCAGGCCGTCACGCATGGTGAAGGTCCAGGTCAGGCCGTCCTCGCTGGTTTCCCAGCTCTCAGCCTGGCCGCCGACGACCTCGTTGTTCTCGTTGATCAGCAGCAGGGGCTCAAAGATGGTGATGATGGTGTTAGCGCCATCAATTGCGCTGTTCAGAGCGGGGTCCAGAGTCTCGGGGTTAGAACCATACTGGACGGTGAAGCCAGCGGTGTTGACGCCGCCAGCGGTAGAACCGGCAGTAGAACCAGAGGTTGCAGTAGAACCGGACTTGCTGCCGCCGCAGGCTGCCAGGCCCAGAGCAGCGGCGCTGACACCAGCGACCTTGAGGAAATTACGACGAGAAATGCGTTTCATAGTAAATATCCCTTCCCTTAAAATCAAATTGAGTGTGCCAGGTTCCCCCAGCCGCCTCTATATTCGATCCGGAGCACGGTCTGCCAAAACATCCTGTCCTCCGGAGGAACACGAATAGTATAATGCGTTCGCGCTTTGGTTACAAGCCCCAACGGGTGTCTGTAACCATTTCGTTACAATATTTCAGCCGAAAGATGAGATGTGTTCATCTTTCAGGAGAATGAAGTGTTTTTACTTCACCTTGTCCAGATGGTGGCAGGCTGCCCAGTGGCCGCTGGTGACCTCCTTGAACTCCGGCACCTCGGCGGCGCACCGCTCGTCTGCGTAGGGGCAGCGGGTGCGGAAGCGGCAGCCGGACGGCGGGTTCAGGGGGCTGGGCACATCGCCCTGCAGCACGATACGCTTGGACTGGCGTGCCGTGATGGGGTCTGCCACCGGAATAGCGGAGATCAGGCTGCGGGTGTAGGGGTGGACGCTGTGGGCGATCAGCTCAAAGCTGTCGGCCAGCTCCACCAGCTTGCCCAGGTACATAACGCCGATGCGGTTGGAAATGTGCTTGACAACGCTCAGGTCGTGGGCGATGAACAGGTAGGTCAGCCCCATCTCCTGCTGCAGGTCCTCAAACATGTTGACGACCTGCGCCTGGATCGAAACGTCCAGCGCGGAGACCGGCTCGTCGCAGACGATGAACTCGGGGTCCACAGCCAGGGCGCGGGCGATGCCGACGCGCTGGCGCTGACCGCCGGAGAACTCGTGCGGGTAGCGGTTGGCGTGCTCACTGTTCAGGCCGACGCGCTCGAGCAGGGAGATGATCTTGTCATGGCGCTCCTTGGCGTTGGCGCACAGGTGGTGGATGTCGATGCCCTCGCCGACGATGTCGCCGATGGTCATGCGGGGGTCCAGGCTCGCGTAGGGGTCCTGGAACACGATCTGCATACGGCGGCGGTAGGGCAGCATATCAACGGCGATCTTTTCCTTTTTGTCAAACAGGACCTTGCCGTCGTAGATGATGGTGCCGTCGGTAGGCTCATACAGGCGCAGCAGGGTGCGGCCCGTCGTGGTCTTGCCGCAGCCGGACTCACCGACCAGGCCCAGCGTCTCGCCCTTGCGGATGGCAAAGCTCACGTCGTCCACGGCCTGAACGTACTGCTTGTTCTTGCCCATGCCGCCGGCGGGGAAATACTGCTGCAGATGCTTTACTTCAACGAGATTCTCGCTCATCAGGCTTTGCCCCCTTCTCAAATTCTTCCTTCTGGCGCAGCCAGCAATAGGTGTAGTGGGTGTCGCTCAATTCGGTTCTGGGCGGCATCTTGTTCAGGCAGACCTTCATGCAGCTCTTGCAGCGCGGCGCAAACGGGCAGCCTGCGGGCGGGTTCAGCAGGTCAACGGGCTGACCCTCGATGGGCACCAGACGCTCCTTCTCCTCGGCGTTCAGCTTCGGGATGGAGTTGATCAGGCCCTTCGTGTACTCATGCTGGGGGTTGTAGAAAATTTCGTCCGTCGTGCCGTACTCGACGATGTGACCGGCGTACATGACGGCGATCTTCTCGCACATCTGGGCCACAACGCCCAGGTCATGGGTGATCATGATGATGGACATGCCCAGCTTGTGGCGCAGGTCGTTCATCAGCTCCAGGATCTGCGCCTGGATCGTCACGTCCAGCGCGGTGGTCGGCTCGTCAGCGATCAGCAGCTTCGGCTCACAGGCCAGCGCAATGGCGATCATGACGCGCTGGCGCATACCGCCGGACAGCTCGTGCGGGTACTGCTTCAGGCGGCGGTCCGGCTCGTTGATGCCGACCAGCTCCAGCAGCTCCTTAGCGCGGGCCCAGGCTTCCTGCTTGGTCTTTTTGGTGTGCAGCAGGATGACCTCGACGATCTGGTTGCCGATGGTGTACACCGGGTTCAGGCTCGTCATGGGGTCCTGGAAGATGATGGAGACCTCGTTGCCGCGAATTTTGCGGAACTCCTTCTCGGTCATTTTGTCGATCTGGTGGCCGTTGAACCACACCGTGCCGCCGACCAGACGTCCGGGGTAGGCGGTCAGGCCCATGATGGAGTAGGCCGTGACAGACTTGCCGGAGCCGGACTCGCCGACGATGCCCAGCACGTCGCCCTGGTTCATGCTGAAGGACACGCCGTTCAGTGCCTTGACCTCGCCCGCGGGGGTGAAGAAGGACAGGCGTTCGTCCTTGATTTCAAGAATTTTTTCGCTCATGTTGCTCCTCCTTCCCTCTTTAGCTCTTGAGCTTCGGGTCAAACGCATCGCGCAGACCGTCGCCGAACAGGTTGAAAACCAGGATCATGATGCTGATCATCAGCGCGGGGGCGATCAGCAGCACCGGGTAGGTGTTCATGCCCTTGACGGCGTCAGTCGCCAGCGAGCCGAGGGACGGCATGGGGGCTGCAACGCCGAGGCCGAGGAAGCTCAGGTAGCTCTCGGTGAAGATGGAGGACGGGATCTGCAGGGTGGTGGTGACGATCAGGGTGCCCATGCAGTTCGTCAGCAGGTGCTTCTTGATGATGCGCCCGCCGGAGGCACCCAGCGCGCGGGCAGCGGTGACGTACTCGCTCTCCTTCAGCGTCAGGACCTGGGAGCGGACGATACGCGCCATGCCGACCCAGTACAGCAGGGCGAAGATGATGAAGATGGACACCATGTTGGGGCCGAGCTTCTGCATCCAGCCGAAGCCGGGCTTGGTGGCCAGGCCCTCCAGCGGTTCCTTGATGGCCATGGCCAGCAGGATGATGAGCAGGATGTCGGGGATGGTGTAGAGAATATCGGTAATACGCATCATGATGTTATCGATCCAGCCGCCCGCAAATGCGGAGATGGCGCCGTAGGTCGCGCCGATGAGCAGGACCAGCACAGAGGCCAGCAGGCCGACGGACAGGGAGACGCGGGTGCCCATCATGACACGCACGGCAAAGTCACGGCCCATACGGTCGGTGCCCAGAATGTGCGGGAATACGTTCTCGCCCTGGTCGATGAGCTTCTGCTCCGCGGCAGAATACTCAAACGGGGCCAGGTTGTTGCTGCCCTTGATCTGCTGCTCATAGCTGTAGGGCCAGAAGCTGGGCAGAACATAGGCCATGAAGGCGATCAGCAGGATGACGACCAGGCTGACCATGGCGATCTTGTTTTTGCGCAGACGGCGCATGCCGTCCTTCCAGAAGTTGACGCTCTCGCGCATGACGACAAGGCTTTTCTTCTCGTCGTTGGACGCGGGGGCAAAGTCTTCAACGTTGAGTTGCAGGCTCAACGGATTCTTTTTCAGATTTTCCATGTGTCTGCTCCTCCTTACTTCAGCTTGATGCGCGGGTCGATGATCTTATACAGGATGTCAACAACGACGTTCGCAACGATGACGAGGGTCGCCAGCAGGATCGTAGTGCCCATGATCATCATGTAGTCACGATTCGTGATGGCGGACACGAAGTCGCGGCCCAGACCCGGGATGGAGAAGATCTTCTCCACGACGAAGGAACCGGTCATCAGGCCTGCCAGCATGGGGCCGACATAAGTGATGACAGGCAGGATCGCGTTGCGCAGCGCGTGCTTGAAGAGGATCTTCACACTGGAAACACCCTTGGCGCGGGCGGTGCGCATGTAGTCCTGACCCATGACGTCCAGCAGGCTGGAGCGCATCAGGCGGGTGATGTAGGCGGTGGGATAAATCGCCAGCGCCGTCACGGGCATGATGTAGGCCGCCGGTTCATTCAGGCCGACGGTGGGCAGGAGCTTCAGGTTCATGCCGAAGGTGTACAAAAGCACAACGCTTGAGATAAAGCTCGGGATGGCGATGCCGCAGGTGGCAAACACGATGATCAGATTATCGGCCCACTTCCCTCGGTTATACGCGGACAGACATCCCAGCGGAATGCCGACGCAGAGCGCGACGACCACAGCCAGACCGGCGGTGCGGGCCGAGACCGGCAGCTTGGAGAAGATGATCTGGTTGACGGTACGGCCGCGCTGTTTCAGGCTCAGGCCCATATCGCCATGGATCAGGCTGTTCATATAATTAAGGTACTGCACGCCGAGGGGCTTATCGAGGCCGTATTTTTCGGCCAGGGCCTGCTGGGCTGCTTTGCTGATGGACTTTTCCGCCACGAACGGGCCGCCGGGGACCAGGTTCATGATGAAAAAGGTAAGGGTCGCGACGATGAACACGCTGAAAATGCCCATTGCCACGCGCTTGACGATGTACTTCGCCATGGTTTTGTGCCACTCCGTTTCTTAATGGAATACAAATTGGGGTCGATTTCGGTTTATTCGTTTAACGCTCTGTACCGCGCGTACACGCTTGTGCGCAGCAGGCGGACAGACTGGAGAATAAAAAAGCCGATGGCGGCTGCGATTGCAAACGCCATCGTTCGTAATCCGAAATCTACTCTATATTATAAAATGTTGCAAAGTATTTGTCAATTCGATGTTCGTTTTCAGACAACTACAAAGAGCCGAAAACCCGCCCCGCGGGCTGCGGATTTTCGTGAAAGATGCCCATTTGCAGAATTTTTTGAGTTTTTTGAAAAAAATGCTTGACTTTCCGGGCGGTGGGCGCTATAATAAAACACGTTCTCCGGCGAGAACGCCAAGAGAATATGCGCCGGTAGCTCAGCTGGATAGAGTGTCTGACTACGAATCAGAAGGTCGGGGGTTCGAGTCCCTTCCGGCGCACCAAAAGCCTGTGACATAAAGAATGTCACAGGCTTTTTTCTTTGTTGCATCGCACAAAATCAGCGAAGTCGATGACCGATTTTCAAGGTGCGTTTTATAGAGATGTCCAACCGTTTTAAGGCGGTTGGACTTTTTTGTCGGGCGCTTTGGGGCGAGTTTACTCGCTCATCGCTAATTTTTTCGCGAAAATTTCAATCTTTTGAAAATTTCAATTTCAGTTTGAATTTTTCAAGCACAACTGTTATACCTATTTATATAATTTCTAATTTTAGTGGAGAAGAATATGGGCGCATCTTATGATAAACTGTGGCATCTTTTAATCGATCGCCACATGAGCAAGACACAACTAATAAAGGAAGCTCACATCAGTACCAATGCAATGGCTCATCTTGGAAAAAATGAAGATGTACGAGTTGAAGTGCTAGTAAAGATATGCAACGCTTTAAGTTGCGAACTCGACGACATAATAGTGTTTTCCTCACACGGCTTCTCCCCGTTCCCGTTTTGCGGCGGTCGTCAGATACCGGCGGTACTGGATGCTGAAGCCATGCACCTTATAACCTGTACAGCACTCAGCACAGTCTGTCCAACAATTGCGCTTTGATCATAACCAGAGGCCTTCAGGATATTCCTACATAAAAATCACATCGTATAGTTTGTTTGCAAATACCTTGTGCATTTCGGCATTCGGATGGTTCAAACCGTTTGCCAGCAAAGCAGTTGTATCTACTCCCTGTGATTCGAGGAGCTGCCATTCGGCATATGCATCTGCAATCGGAATATCCAGTTGGTTGGCAATCTCTCTGATTTTGGCAACATAGGCATCCATGTGCCCAGCCTTTTGCAGGTTTTCAAAATATCTGTGAATATACCACCAAAATCCCCAGAAACCTTTTACACGATGCTTACACAGCATTCCGGGTGTCATGAGTACTGTTTCAATATTGCTTTCACGCAACCGAATCAGAATTTGCTCCATATTCTTTTCGTATTCTTGTAACGCCGAGTCTCCCTTGTAGGCGTTGGTTACATCGTTAGTACCAAACATAACACAGCAAAAGTCCGGTTTCCTTTCCAGAACATCTTGCTGTATTCTGGCAAGACCGTCTTTGGAAAAATTACCACCCACTCCGGCATTGACAATTGAAACCTCCTGCCCTATCTCTTCCCTAATTCGGTTTCTTAATATGTTCCAGAACACCCATTCTTCGTGGCGAACAGATTCCTTATGCCCATTAGCAAATTCAAACTGACCATCCGTTATACTGTCACCAAAAAAGCAAAGCTCTGGACACTCGCCATTTTTGATTTTTTGTGCAATTTTAAGCATGTTCACTCTCCTTGTATTATAGGAAGCTTTGGTTACTCCCGCACTTCCAGTTCAATAAATTGATCTTCCAGATTAGGAGCGCTTGCCTTGATATGGATTTTGCCGCATTCATTGCCCGTTCGAATTGCGGCAAGAGCCTTGCCGTAATAAGTGGTATGGGTATCAGCAAAGAAGCACTCTCCCATATTCGGCTTCGCAGAACCCAGCGCCAACAGACTGCCTGCTCCGGGAACAGTTACTGTGATAGGAACATCTTCTGTGGACTTGGTAACACCATCTGTTCCCACCAGATCAATATGGAAGGTCCTTCCCAATAGTTCGGCCTCTTCGGATTGAAGTCAGCCGGCAAAATAATAGTCGCCTCCCCAATGATCGTCAACATATCGGAGCTTAAGAGCATGAGTGAATGAAAGTGTTGTTGTTCCGAAACACTCTTTGAGGCCAATGTACTCAGAACCTTTTTATTCTTTTTCCATATATTTTCCTCCTTTATTTCTGTAGGATTTGTGCTAAATATATAATAAACAATTAGGAAGTTCTGGACAATGTCAAAAGGTTACCCTGTTTATATAAAGTGTATCAAAATATTTGCCATATTAACAAACGCCGCCTTCATTCGGGAGAATTCCGAATGAAGGCGGCGTTGTTTCTGATATGTTATTTTACCCCTTTTCAAACTCCTTCGCCACATCCTGCAGCAGCTGTCTGATGGGCAGGTGCTGGGGGCAGACGCGCTCGCACTGGCCGCAGCGGATGCAGTCCGAGGCGCGGGAGCCGGGCCCGGTGTGGACATCCTCATAGTAGTAGTCCGCGTTCCAGTCGTGGTGGGTGTGCTTCGTGTTCATGATGGCGAACAGGTCGGGGATGGAGATATGCTTCGGGCAGCCTTCGGTGCAGTAGCGGCAGGACGTGCAGGGGATCAGGTCCTTTTTATGGAAGATCTCCTGCACCCGGTTCACGGCGGCCAGCTCGGCATCGTTCAGCGGCGTAAAGTCCTTCATGTAGCTCAGGTTGTCCCGCATCTGCTCCATGCTGCTCATGCCGGACAGCACCATCAGCATACCGGGGAAGCCCGCGGCAAACCGGATGGCATAGCTGGCGGGGCTGCCGCCGTGCAGGGCATCCAGCACGGCTTTTGCGTCGTCGGGCAGGTTGACAAGGCTGCCGCCCTTGACCGGCTCCATGACCAGCACGGGCTTGCCATGCCTGCGGCAGACCTCATAGCACTTGCGGCTCTGGACGGCCACGTCGTCATAGTCCAGATAATTGAACTGGATCTGCACGACCTCGATGGCCGGATAGTCGGTCAGAATCTGCTCCAGCACGGCGGCGCGGTCATGGAACGAGATGCCTACATGGCGGACCTTGCCCTCGGCCTTGAGGGCGAAGGCCGTCTCATAGGCGCGGCAGTCCCTGAAGTGCTGGTAGTTTGTCGTGCTCTGGGAGTGCATTAAATAAAAGTCAAAGTAGTCCACGCCGCAGGCTGCAAGCTGGCTCTCAAAGAACGGGCGGATGTCCTCTTCCTTTTTAAAATAGGACCCGCTCAGCTTGTCGGTCAGGACATAGTCCTCCCGCGGGTAACGGCTGGTCAGGCACTCCTTCAGGGCCAGCTCGCTCTTGCCCTGAAGGTAGCCGTGGGCCGTGTCAAAATAATTGAAGCCCTGCTCCAAAAAGCAGTCCACCATCTGTTTTGTCTGCTCCATATCGACGTCCTCGCCGATCATGGGCAGGCGCATACAGCCGAAGCCGAAATTCTTCCTGATCTTTTCCATTTGTAAATGCTCCTTTCGCAAGGTTTACCTTTCACGGATCTCTCCGGGGGAGGTTTTTCTCTTGGCCCCCTCTGCGAGGGGGCTCCGCCCGCAGGCGGTGGGGGAGAGAACCTTGCGGCAATCCGAAGCATTTCGGGCTATTGCAAGGTTCTCTCCCTCCGCCCCTTCGGGGCACCTCCCTCGCAGAGGGAGGCATGAATCTTTACGCCAGCTCAAACATCCCGTGATACAGCTGGTAATACTCGCCCTTTTTGGCCAGCAGCTCGTCGTGGGTGCCGCGCTCGATGATATGGCCATGCTCCAGCACGATGATGGCGTCCGCGTTGCGCACCGTGGAAAGCCGGTGCGCAATGACAAACACCGTGCGGCCCTCCATCAGGCCGTCCATGCCCTTCTGGATCAGCGCCTCGGTGCGGGTGTCGATGCTCGACGTGGCCTCATCCAGAATCAGCACCGGCGGGTCGGCGACGGCGGCGCGGGCGATGGCCAGCAGCTGGCGCTGTCCCTGGCTCAGGTTTGCGCCGTCGCTCGTTACCATCGTGTTGTAGCCCTGCGGCAGGCGGCGGATGAAGGAGTCGGCGTTCGCAATTTTGGCCGCCTTTTCAATTTCCGCCTGCGTCGCGTCCAGCTTGCCGAAGCGGATGTTGTCCGCCACCGTGCCGGTGAACAGGTGGGTGTCCTGCAAGACAACGCCCAGCGAGCGGCGCAGGTCGTTTTTCTTGATGAGCCGCACATCCATGCCGTCGTAGGTGATGGACCCGCCCGACACCTCATAAAAGCGGTTGATGAGGTTGGTAATCGTGGTCTTGCCCGCGCCCGTGGAGCCGACAAAGGCAATTTTTTGCCCCGGCTTGGCGTAGAGCGAGAGGTTCTGCAGAATCATCCGGTCCGGCGTATAGCCAAAGCTGACGTCGTGGAACCGCACGTCGCCGTGCAGCGGCTCGAGCGGGACGTCGGGGCGGCGGCGGTCACACCAGGCCCAGCGGCCCGTGCTCCCGGCGCACTCTGTCAGCGTACCGTCGCTGTTTTCCCGCACGCTGACCAGCTCCACCGTGCCCTCGTCGATCTCCGGCTTTTCCTCCATGACCGTGAAGATACGCTCCGCGCCCGCCAGCGCCGCCAGCAGGAAGTTGCCTTGCTGGGTCAGCTGGTTGATGGGCAGCGTCGTCTGGCGCACAAAGACCAGATAGCTGGCCAGGCTGCCGAGGTCTGACCACCCCCACATGACCATGAGGCCGCCGACCACCGCAATGACCGCGTAGTTCAGGTAGCCAATGCTGACGACGGCGGGAATCATCGTGGCGGCGTAGCTCTGCGCGCCGGTGCCTGCCTCGCGCAGCTTCTCATTGCGGGCGGCAAAGGCGGCCATGTCGGCCTGCTGGTGGTTGAACACCTTGACGACCTTCTGCCCGGCGATCATCTCCTCCATGTAGGCGTCCAGCTCACCGAGGCTGGCCTGCTGGCGCGCATAAAAGGCGCGGCTGCGCTGTGTCGAGTAGTTGATATACCAGAACATAGCAATATAGCCAACGACCACCAGCAGCGAGAGCCGCCAGTTGAGGATGAACAGCAAAAGCAGCGTGCCTGCGACCTGAATAAAGGTCTGGATGACCACCGCAAAGCTGTTGTTCAGCGCGTCCGAGATCGTGTCCACGTCGTTCGTGAACAGGCTCATCAGATCGCCCTTGCGGTTCGTGTCAAAGTAGTGCAGCGGCAGCGTCTGCAGATGTGCGAACAGGTCGCGGCGGATGTCCTGCAAAATCTTCTGCGCGGCACGGACCATGAGCTGGGTGTAGCCCAAGGTAGACAGTGCGCCGACGATGTAGATGCCCGCGGTCAGCGCCACGACGCCGGCCAGATAGGCGGCGCTGCCGTTTTCCAGCACGCCGTTGACGATGGGGCGGATCATGTAGGTGCCCAGCAGCGCGGCCAGCGCACTGACCGCCGCCAGCAGGCCGACGACGCCGAGCATGATTTTGTGGCGGCCCAGATAGTCCATGAAGCGGCGCAGCGTGTGCCGCAGGTCCTGCGGGCGCTTACCGCCGAATGGCTTCGCCATCTGCGTCGCCCCCTTTCATCTGGGAATGGTAAATTTCCTGATAGATCGTATCTTTTGCCAGCAGCTCGTCATGCGTGCCCACGGCATGCAGCCGCCCGTCGTCCAGAATGACGATGAGGTCGGCGCTCTGCACCGACGTGATGCGCTGGGCAATGATGAGCTTGGTCACGCTGCCCAGTCCGGCCAGCGCATGGCGGATGCCCGACTCCGTCGCCGTGTCCACGGCGCTGGTGGAGTCGTCAAAAATCAGCACCTTCGGGTGCTTGAGCAGCGTCCGCGCGATGCAGAGGCGCTGCTTCTGCCCGCCCGAGACGTTGCACCCGCCCTGGCCCAGGTCGGTGTCAAGGCCGTCGGGCATCCGGGACAAAAATTCGTCCGCATGGGCGGCGCGGCAGGCGGCCCAGAGGTCGTCGTCCGTCGCGGCGGGATCGCCCCATTTCAGGTTGTCGCGGATCGTGCCGGAGAAGAGAAAGTTGTCCTGTGTCATCACACCCATCTGGGCACGCAGGCTGTTGATGGAGACATCCGTCAGGCTGTGGCCGTCGACGCGGACCGTTCCCGAAGTAATATTGTAGAAACGGCTGATCAGATTGACAATGGTCGTCTTTCCAGCGCCGGTCGGGCCGACGAGTGCGATTGTCTCACCGGGAGCCGCTGTAAAGCTGACATCTTTTAAAACCAGCGTGTCCGGATCATCGGAGTAGGCAAAGCTGACGTGGTCGAACGTTACTTCTCCTTTGATCGGCGGCAGTTCTGTGACGCCAGGCTTGTCGGCAACCTCCGCCGGTGTGTCGAGGATCTCAAAGATTCGCTCCGCAGCGGAAAGGTTCGTGATCAGCTTGTTGTAAAAACCGGCCAGGTTCTGGATCGGATCCCAGAACATCGTCAGATACATCGCAAACGCCGTGAACGTACCGATCGGAACGGCATCCACGCCGAGCACGGAAATACCGATAAAATACAGAAGAAACGTTCCGATGCCCCAGGTCACCTCGATCACAGCGGAAAAACCATCCGCCAGGCGGACCGCATGGATAAAGGAGTTCTGATGCTCAAGAAGAAGCCGGTCAAACTCGCCCTGCGATTCCTGCTCTGCGGTAAAGCTCTTGATGATGCGGATACCGGAGAAGTCCTCGTGGATATACGCCGTAACATTGGAAGATTTTTTCCGGAACGTCTGCCATCTCTTATGTGCGACGATCTGAATAAAATACATGCCGACAGCGATCAGCGGCAGCACGAGAATCGCACTTAAGGAGAGCCAGATGTTTTTGATCATCATGATCACCAGAATGGCGATGATCGTGAGAATGTTCGGAATCAGCTTTGTGACACCGTCGTTCAGCACATCCTTTAACGAGTTGACATCGCCGATGATGCGCGCCAGGATCTTTCCGGCCGGGCGTGTATCGAAAAAGCTGAAGCTTAAGGTCTGGATATGCGTGTAGAGCTCGTCACGGATTTCCAGAAGAATGTTGTTGGTAATGCGCGCCATCAGAAGCATCCGCAGGCGGACACCGGCCGCGTAAACCAGGTTGATCACAACCATGAATACGCAGAGGGCAACAAGCCCACGCCAGTCTTTCTGCGCAATATTGACGTCGATGGCGTACTCCAGGAGCAGCGGGTTCACAGTGGAAATCGCGATGGTAACGGCGAGAACCACGAGAACGACGGCAACCTGGCGTTTATAATTTTTTAAGTAGGAGAAGAGGCGGCGGATGGTCGCGCTCTTTAAGACCTCTTTCTGCTCTTCATCTACTTTACTGGAATTGATAGCCATAATCGTATTGTTCCTCTCTTAACGGGTAAGTAAATACAGAAGTTGTCGGGTAACAGATTAAATTGAATTAAGCATTGGCAGGAAGTGCCTGCTCGAGGGCTGCCTTTGCTTTATGGTAATCACCGTACTGAGCCTCCCAGGTGGAGTAGTACAGGCCTTTCTGTGCCATCAGACTCTCATGCGTGCCGCGCTCGGCGATGCGTCCGTGATCGAGATACAGGATCTCATCGGCATTCTGCACCGAAGAAATGCGGTGGGCAATGATGATCTTGGAAACATCTTTTTTCTCGGCGAGATGGCTCTGGATTTCGTATTCGGTCTCCATATCGAGCGCCGAGGTGGAATCATCCAGTACGAGGATCGGAGCCTGTTTTGCCAGGGCGCGTGCGATGGAAAGACGCTGCTTCTGACCGCCGGAAAGTCCCATGCCGCGCTCGCCGATGACCGTTTCGTACTGATCGGAAAGGTGATCGACGAACTCGGAAGCACACGCAGCGGAGACGGCGTTATGTACCTCTTCGGATTTCATTGTGCTGCGGCTGCCGAGGCGGACATTCTCAGAAATCGTGTCTGAGAACAGGAAGACGTCCTGCATGACGACGGAAGAAGTATCGCGCACGGTGCGCAGCGGCAGGGTGCGGATGTCGTGGCCGTCGAGACAGATGGAACCGTCGGTGACATCGTAAAAACGCTCGAGCAGATTGACGATGGTTGTTTTTCCGGAACCCGTCATACCCATGATGCCGAGTGTGTGGCCCTGCTTTAAGGTAAAGTCGATATCCTGCAGAATCGGTGTGTCATGCAGGGAGAAATCGACGTGATGGAATTCCAGGTCACCCGGAAGTTTTGAAAGCTCCACCGGATTTTCCGGTTCTGCGATCTGCGGCTCCTCTGCGAGAATTTTGTTCAGCTTCTTGTTGGAAGCAATCGCAGAAGCGAAGCAGTTGCCGAGCCAGCCGACGTTTTCGATCGGCCAGGTGATCTTGGAGGTGTACTCCATAAAGGCCGTTAAAACACCGAGCGTAATGCGTCCGTGGATGACACCGTAGCCGCCCGCGAGAAGGACGAGCACGCGCATCAGCTTCGTAAGAAACGAGATGGCGGGATCGTATTTCATCAGGACGCGCGCCTGATCCATGTTGAGATCGCAGTATTTCTGATTGTGTTTCC
>ERZ772818.2452-NODE-2452-length-14036-cov-5.415278_pt1 | contig 14036 bp, 16 predicted proteins | sample MGYA00580837_ERZ772818 | MGnify/ENA primary metagenome ERZ772818 (study PRJEB29015, sample SAMEA2737671) | human gut metagenome | biome: human gut; feature: human-associated habitat; material: faeces | place: China | collected 2012 ...
TTGTTTCCTTCAAGGACTGAGAGGCCGCTTCCCCGTTAATAAATTAAATCCCAAAATACTCTTCCAGCACATTTTCCAACGCACTGCCGTAATTTTGTTTCTCAACTTTTTCTGTCGTGACAATATCTCTTGCCCCAATCTTTTTTCTATCCAGATAATAGACTGTTTCACCTACTTTTTCGCCTTTTTTTAATGGTGCTTTTACATTCTTGTCTTTTCTTGTTTTGCTCTTTATTTTGGACAGGTCAGCTCCTGTGGTGTCCACGTAGGTGAATGTACCTTCCTGACGTACCTTCACCTCTTTTTCCGTCCCGCCTCTGACTTCGACCGGTGATATCTTCTTTTGTTCTTTTTCTGTATATTTCTGACATTTTCCGAAACCATAATTCAATAAAGTGATCGCATCTCTGACTCTGGCTTTGCTGTCGTCTGCTGCCATGATCACGGCGATCAGATCGATGTCGTCTTTCCTTCCGGTTGCGGATACACAGAATTTGGCTTTACTGGTAGAGCCGGTCTTTAACCCGGTTGCATATTCATACTGACGGATCAGTTTGTTTGTATTCGTAAGTCCGAATTCTGATTCGCCCTTTTGGGTTTTATGTGTGATATTCTCCATCCAGATGTTGCAGTAATCGAAGATCTGCGGATATGTAATGATCAGTTCTTTTGACATCAGTGCAATATCCCTTGCCGTTGTCAGATGACCGTCTGCATCCAATCCGTTGCAATTTACAAAATGTGTATTTTTCATGCCAAGATCCTTTGCCCGTTTGTTCATCTTTGCAACAAATTCTTCTTCGTTTCCACAGATATATTCAGCCATTGATACACAGGCATCGTTTGCGCTGGCTACAGAGATACATTTGATCAGCGTATCTACCGTCTGTGTCTCCCCAGGCTCCAGAAACACCTGTGAACCGCCCATGGACGCCGCATATTCAGATGTTGTCACTTCATCCGCCAGCTTGATCTGGCCGCTTTCCAGTGCATCGAATATCAGCAGCAATGTCATAACTTTTGTTACACTTGCCGGTGGTAATTTCTCATCCGGATTTTTCTCATATATGATCTGTCCTGTTGACGCTTCCATCAGAATTGCCGACGGTGCACTGATCTGCTCCTGTTGTCTTTTCTCATTTTCTGTATTATTTTCTTGTGAATTTTCCGGTTGATTCTCTTCCGGCGGAACTGCATATACCGGTTGTAAAAATAGTACAAAAGACATTAGTATTGCACTGATACATCGTCTATGCCGCATCGCATCTGATTCCTCGCTGACATCTTTTCGATTATTATTATCTTACTCGGAGAAATTGTACATTATTCCATAAAACCTATCTAATAGTTTTCGCTCAAATATTTTACTATGACTTTCAAAAATTCCTTTGCTTTTTCGTACTGTTCTTTCGCATCCTGTGCCGAAACAATAAAGAAATCCGCATAATCAGTATTATTTCTAATCTGAAATGCCTGACTTATATATTTAGAATACTTCCTATCAACTTTCCCAGTCTTAACAAATTCTTTCTGAAAATATGCTATTACACCTGCGTGTTTCGAAAAATCTTGTCCTTCCATTGCAAGTAATGCTCTTACCGCTGTAAACATGGCATAATACGAACGCCCTATCGAGTCCTTATAACTACCAGCCTCTAACAGAACTTTTGAAGAATGCAGTCTCTCCTCTGCCATCTCTAACCTATATTTCATCAATTCTTTTCTATTATCAGGCAACGACTTTCACTCCCTCCTTCTGTATATTTCTATAATACGGTAAGTCATTCTTGTACTTTTCAAACTCTTCATACGGAATTACCGTCGGAGAAACAATCGTTCCATATTCTACTTCCAGATCAGCTGATATATCCCATATTTCTTTCAATTTATTTTGAAGCTCAAGCCGATTCCCATGTACAATTGCTACAATGTCAATATCTGAATCTTTTTCATAATCTCCTCTTGCATATGAGCCATATAACAATACTGTGACAAGTTTTTTCCCATATATATCCCGATATGCCTTTGCCATTAATTTCAGGATTATATGCAGTTCATTCTTAGTACACATATAAATTCACCATCCTTTCCTTATTAATTATTATATTTATGCTTTTCCTATATTATTTTATTCATAGTATACCATATTTCCATTAAAACAAAATCACAGTCTCTTATATAGCAACATTCTACACTTACTAATTTCACAAAAATTCTTTCACTCCAAATAACTATATTTACATTCTTTCCAAAATCATATTATTCATCTTATCATATGAATTCCAATAGTCCTCTTTTATAGAAATTCCTGTATACCCAAATAGTTCTTGGATCATTCCCATTATTTTTCCAGCAGTAAATCCTGTTAACTCTTTTATTGTGATATCTGTTACCGACACAATCTCATGAGCTGCCAAATTACGAATATTCGCCTCAACTGAACGAATATTTTTTACAAGCTGAATTAAATGTGTATCTTCCGAATATTCTTCTATCAACCCTTTCAAATGACTCGAATAAATATTCTTTTCTTTAAATCCACCTATATATAAACCGTTTAATGTATCCCCGACATTCGTATCCTTCAATTTTTTCATTGACCAAACCCGGATTGTTTTTCCATTCTTTTTATACTTATCACAAAACTCATCTATTTTGATTCCACATTGCTTTTTCAAGATTAATTCAAACATATCTACAATAATTGGTGTCACTGCTCTGATAAAATCTACATATTCACTTTTTTCTAATCGTATTTTTAAGTTTAATGCATATTCAAAATACTTTCTTTCTGATGATGTACGTACAGGAAGACATTGTATCCCCGTCTTCCTAATCATCTCATCCACTCCAATAAAATCTAACATCAATCTACGTGATGCCATATAAATTGAATCACGATATTTTTCTGTTTCTTCTTTTTCCAATGTATCTGCAACATCCAATGCCGCCTTGTAATCATACGCTAAAATATGTTTCTTTATAATTTCTTCTTTTTTTATTTTAGATAAAGTCGGGCATTCAATCTCTTTACAACGATTTTCAGCTCCTTCCTCATTATCTTCATCTAACTCCCACAATGTTTTCACATCATAATCTTTATGATAATGCTCATTTATTTTTTTCTCCGGAGTAGCTACCTGAATTACTTTTGCTGGAAATTCCCCTAGTGTCTGCAACACCAATAGTCCACTTTTCATTGCAGGCGTACCTGATGACACATTTAACAACAACGTATCTGACGTATCCATTTTTTCATATATTTCATAAATTATTTTCCTAAAATCCTGATAAAAATAATCAAATTCATGAACATTCGTAAGTCCTTTCCTTTCTATAATCTGATACTCCATTTCACGTTTTTGATTTTTCGCCAGATTATTCAAACAATACCGATATCTATCATCTTCTTCCTGATAATCCAACATTTCTTTTGACATATACATTATAACTTTATTTGGTTTGTAAAATCTACAAATATGCAACATTGATCCATCTTTGCAATTTGTAGATGAAATAGGATCTGTTCCCCCAACCGGTGTAAATAAAATTGTCTGATTCATATCTTCTATTCTCCTCTATTATAAAACAATAACTTCTTCATCTTCAATTTTCGGACTGACTCCGAAAAGTTTCACTTCTCCTGATCCTCTTATTTTATATATTCTTACAGTATCAATATTTTTATCTATCAAACATGGGATCTCTGTCAACAATTTCTTATATAAATTTTCTGTAATCATTGCTTCAAATGCAGATTTTTGAACTCTAAATCCATATCCACTCATTTTATTTGCGAATTTTACCCGGCGTTTATTATCAACAATATCATAAATCACAAGAATATATAACTTCTTTTTCTTTGCAGGAATCTCTGTATTCCAAAAATAATTTTCCATTTTTCCTTCTTTCTACGAATACTATTATATTTTCACCTAGCGAATAACGATTGGGAAATATTCTTCAGGGTTTTCTGTTTCTATTGCTTTTATAAATTGTCATTTTCTGTTCGGAATTTTCCTTCTAATTTTTTTATATATTTCCGCAACGCATCCTTTTCCAGAAATACTCCCGGTTGTTCTGTCATCGTATAAAACTCTTCTTTGATTATTTCATGTCCATTTATCATACTCAATACAGTAGAATCAATTAATACTGCCCTCCATTCTTCCATCAAATCACTTGCCAATGTTGGATGCTTTTCTCTATCTTTGTGCATCACACCAAAATAAGGATTCAATCCTTTTCCTTCTATCTTTCCATATAGCTCATTCATGATAATCGAATATCCCAAACTGATCATAGAATTAAAAGGATCTAACGGCGGACGTTTCGATCTTCCTTTAAAGCTAAATTCCGGTTCTATTAAAGTTCCAAGAATTTTGAAGTATATCTTTGCTGCAGTTCCCTCTTATCCCATGACTTGTTCTATTGTAGATGCACCTTCTATTTTCTTATACATATTCTGCATTTCAATAACAGAACGTTCAATATCTACTTTCCTCGACCTGGCATAACGCCTTAATATCACAATTTGATTTCGGATTTTTGCATTAATTATTCTTTTCGAGAATGCCAGTTTGAATTCTTCATTTTTTCCTATATCTGCTTGTTTTCGTTACCTCTGGACATTTACATGCGAGGTTGAAATTAATCTTCCATAATACGTTCCATTTGTAGAATAGAATAACACATTAACACCACGTTTTAAACATTCTATCAAACATTGAGTTGTAATTTGAACATTGCCAAATACTTCTATTACTTCCAATGTTTCAACTGGAATACTTCTTGTTAGCCCATCTTTGTATTTCACTTGAAATCTATTGGCTGTTATTCCTATACTTGCTCCCTGCTCGCTTACATATAAATAACTCATTTCACACATCCTCTCTTTTTGTACTAAGGTATAACTTTCTATAATTTTTTCAAGTATATTTCTACTGAAAAATTGTCTAATTGACATTAAATGTATATGTTGTTTTCTTTTTCTCTTCGGAGTATCTCTATTTCTACTGTTGAAAATTGAAATGTTTAATGGAACAGAATTACTTGCGTCCCTTCTACGGGGTATCTCTATTTCTACTATTAAGGAGGACCATAATTATGGCAAATGAAAACAAGTTTTCGTCCCCTCTACGGGGTATCTCTATTTCTACTAAAAGGATTACAAAATTGGAATGTTTCAAATGGTAAGTTTTCGTCCCCTCTTCGGGGTATCTCTATTTCTACCCTTCCTCGTATTCCCCTTGAAAATTCAAAGGGAATTATCTGGTTTGCGGTGCAAACGCACAAACCAGATAATTTCATGTTCATAAGTACCTGTCCAGAGCTTAAAATGCTGTATTTTACAGACATCGGCGCAAAATCATAGTTTCTGGTACTCAATTCGTCCCATTCCCATATCATACAGTTTTCCTCGATATCTTGTGCATTTACACACATGTGGTGCTATTTTAAGCCCGAGATCTTTTGTATGCTTATGTTTTCCATAAGAAGGGCCTAATGTATTTCGGTAAATATTATCTACTACTTTCACAGCTCTACTTCCAAACAATGGATATATGACTGTCTTTGACAAAAAACCACATCCACCACCAAGCCATACGATATTTTTTTCTTTTGAACCACGCCGGAATCTTACATAAAAATTTTGATAACAAATCTCTTGAAACTCATTCAATGCTTTTATAATATCTTCCATATCATACGGGCATATAGTACTATCAATCGATACTTCAAATTCTATATCTGTTCCTGGAATAATACATTCTCTTAACAAAGGCAATTCTTTTTCTACATAGTCCAAAGTATAATCAATTTTCTGACATAATGTCAACTGTTTCAAATCTATTGGATTACTGTCTCCTATATGCAGACCAGACAAATTATCATTTACCGCATTCCCGGCATTTCGTTCATCTCTTTCCAATGTATACAGTGCCTGTTTTTCTAACTGCTCTATTTCATCTTTTAAACACCATTTTCTATTTGCTCTTTCGGTTGAATTTTCCCAAATAATCTCTCTTGTGTCTGCATATTTTTTTGGATTATTTTTTATTTCATGCGCTATTAAAGCAGTACGAATCATTCCTTTGATACTACTACCCGGAACATATGGAATGCCATATGCATTTTTCACAAAGGCTTCTATTTCCTTCGGTCTAGAGGTACGTGATGAAAACGCTTCTCCGCCATCCAATTCGTATTTTTTCCATCTTTCATAATCTACTTCGTTAAATTGATGTTTTTGAAGCCACTGTCCTATTGAAGGATCTTTAGGAGTATTATCCATCATATAGTTTATAAACTCCTGTTGTAATTCCTTTTCACAAATATTCTGATACATTTTTTCAATATCAGGAATAATAACTTTTTGTCGCCAGGGCATATAAATATATTCCTTTTTTCCTATTTTTTCTCCCGATCCTATATAAATCGGAGATAAGGCATGAATTTTTACATTATAACATTTTAGATAATCATTCATCTCTATACCCCCATAAATAGCGGTTTAGCATATCGATAAACCGGATGTTTCCCTCCATCTGACACATCATATATATCCCCTTCAAATAACTCTTCAAAACATGATCCAGATGCAAATACATATAAATCTTTCTTTTTTCTCCATTCTTCAGCATATGCTGAAGAGGCCACAAAACCAGAACGTTTTTCCAATTGATAGGACGAACTTTCCAAAGCCCTGTCCAGTTCATCCTCCCGCGGCAGTGCTACTGACAATAATAACTTCTTTTTAGAATTACTATTCAAATGTTCAAGCAGACATTCCGACATTTCAGCCTTTAATAATTTAAATTTACCTAGTCCAACCGATTTTTTTCCGCCAATTCCAGTATACGATAATGCTTCCAACAATTCCTCTGCCAGCATTTTTTCCGTAGCGCTTTCATAGGAAACAATTATATATAATCCGTTATCTTCCGAAAAATAAAACGTGCCCACCCGATAAGGTACGGTGTCTTCTTCACATCTTACATTCGCCATCGATTGCTGTATATATGTTCCATAATTTTTCATCGGATTCTCCGATAAATTCATTGTTCCATTTAAAAACTCTTCTATTTGCTCAATTGAAATAAACTTTATTTTCTTAAATAATTTCTTTTGTTCTGATATTCCACGGACCTTTGGTTCTACATATATCATTGGTTTTGGTATCATATATGTTTTTCCTAAATATGGAAAAGCATCTGAAAAAAGTAACTTTCCTCTTTTCACGCAATCATAAAATTGCTTCTCACACTCTAATTTCAATGCTTCTATATATAATGCAGAAAATAACTGATCTGCCCGAAATGTATATTCACTTTCATTCAACATACCCGTTCCCAAATGTACACCTGTTTGAAATTCCAGTTTATAAATTGAATACTTCATAATCGTACTCCCTAACATCCCATAATTTTCTGACATTTATCCATAATAGCATCATCAACATCCCCTACTACTACTTCTAGTTGTACATTAGATATTTTAATTCTTCCGTATCCTCTGGATCCGTTTCCACCCAAATAATCATATTCCAATAATTGAAGTCCATCTTTTAAAATTTTAAAATCTTCTACAATTTCCTCCTCTTTTGTAACCTCATATATCAAATGTAATGGAAATTTTGCTCCTCTTACAACTCTTTCAATCTGTCTTGGGTTTGCCACCGCTGTTGCTCTTTGTATACTATTTTCAAATTTTACTTCTGTAGGTCCTGTTAACCCCACCTGCCTTAATTCATCCATATTTTCAATAAACACGTCCGAAAAAAGAACTTTACTTGCTTTTACATTTCCTTTTTTAGAACTTCCAAAAAGTCTCGTCAAACATTCCGCATCATCGTCCGGTGTTTTTGCAACTACATTATTATACCTTTTTGCAAGAAGTGTCCTCATTTTTCCTTTTAAGCTGCTGCCAGGAATCATCGGCATATTGCTTCTTCCATCTTTGATCACCGGAGAATCTACTGCACCAATTGCAGAAAATGCACTTGAGCCGCCAATATGTAATCCCGTAACAATTTCTATAGTTCCACTTATCTCAATTTTCGCAAACATCTTTTTCCTCCTTATTCATCTTTTCCGCCATAAAACTTACGATATGCAACCAATGCCTCCATATAATGACTAAACAAAATATATTGCTTCCGGCTTCCATTTATTTCATCCAAATGTGTCAGTATATCCGCTTCTTTCACAAGACTTTTTACCTTCGGTTCCCGTCCTGCTTCATATATAAAACGTATTTTCATATAATTGATTCTTCCGATCAATTCCGAAGAAAGCGTTTCTTCCTTCGAATTCACTACCTCATTATAAATATCTGCAGTCATCGCTAATAAGTTTCTAATTTTCGAAGTTGTTACCAAAGGGATTGGTCTTCCGTTTTTGTTTTTTTCTTCGCTTAGCTTTTTTATTGCCCTTTCTGCAATGTCGACATAATTATCTTCTGTCAATCTCATCTGTCTGTTCTCCTCTCTCTCGATTCAAATATACGTACAAGTATATTGCAGTTATCAATTGCTTTCGTTCACACTCATCTTTGCTCCATTCGTACATCCTCTTTGAAAATTTTCTGTACTTATCTCTTTTTCCATTTTCATCTTTCTCTGGTTCCATTCGTGATAATAAATAGACATATCTTGCAGTATTAATTTTTTCCTCTGTATTTCGAAGCAATTCTACCAAATGATATAGAAATGCCATTCCTCGCTCATCTTCCTCCACAAAATATTCTTTTATTGCAGAAAGTTTTTCATTCAATACTTTATTCTCAAATTCATCCCACGGATAACCATGATTTTCATCAAAAATGGTAATAGCATTTTTCCCATTCATTGCTTTTGAATGATCTTCTAATCGTTCAACCTCTTTTGCCATAATATTCACTGGATATTTCGAAGGGTAAATTCCGATGCCACCTGATATTGTCAATGTTCCTTCTGTAAAACGTTCCAAAGCATTTTTCAAGTCCACACATGCCGCAATTACATCATTCCATGCGCCAACAAGAAATACATCATCTCCACCAGAATAGACAATCGCCACTTTCCGTTCTTCTTTCTTTAAAAGTTCATTTATATAGCATTTAAAAAAAAGTGATAACTGTCTTGAAAGCGTTGCCGTCCTTGACAATGTCGTATATTTTCCATCTCCATTTTTTCTTTGAAATCCATATACAAACGTCGTTCCAAGATTATCTACATCAGCTCTCAAAACTCCAATTCTTTTAATTCCATCCGCCTGTTCCGCAAATTGTTCGAATGTATCTCCGGTTGTATAATCCCCCACCCACAGCTTCGTCGTAACGTGTTTTCCTGTATAAATATCGTTTTTTGTATAACAGCGGATATATGTATCTTTTTCCATACGTTTTAATAAAGATTCTTCTGTATCTGCTATCAGGTATTTATTTTGTGGTAATGGCAATGAATTTTCTAATGGCTCACATACAACTGTAAAGTACTTTTTTTCTTTATTCATAATACTGCCAGACATATTTTCCAACGCTCTGCATATCGGGCATCTGTCATCTATGAGTTGTCCTGTTCTACGGCATACTTTACATTCTCTTTCGTCTTCTTTATTTCTATGATTCATAAACCGTATCACATCTCCATTATAACGATGTCCCTTTTTTTCTGATATTCTCTTTGACATCTTTAAATATAATTCCGAATAACTACCTTCTGGAACATTTTTTAAATCATTTGCGCTCGCCATCGCATAACCACTTGCCATATAAAGTACTATATCAAATTTTTCTATAAACCAATGATTTATTTCTTGTTCATATCTCTCTAAAGATTCTCGAATATGCTTTGTATTTGGCAGCAGAATATAACTATGTCCTCCACCCGTATAAATCAAATTCGCACGAGACAATGAAAGCTGCATCAAAAGCTCATCCACCAAATGTTCCATCATAATTTCCAAATAAAAACTTCTTGCCCGCAAACCTTTCAAAGCTCCCTTTTCAGCTATCGTATAAATAAATTTTTGTATACCGGATATATCTATTGAATATAGCAAAAACATTTTTTCATCATATGCTTGTTTCGCATTTTCCAGCAAATATTTTCTATAATTATTTTCACTTCGTTCTTCCAAATACTGCTCTACACAGGATGCTACTGCTGCTGTCATTTTCATATGATCATACATTGAAATATCTGCCAGTTCTCTTCTTGACGTTGATGATGGTATATAAGAGAGATTTGCTTCCAACACCGATAATAACGAATTTAAATATTCCTCATCAAACGTAATTCCTTTCAAATTCTCTGTAATATTATGTATAACTGTCTTGTAAAAATAATCATCCATTTTTACAGGCGTTGCCGTCGGATAATTTATTCCTTTTTTTACATCCAACACCTGCATCGCATAATGCCCCTTTTCATTATTACCATTTAAAATGTTAAATACACTTTCCAATGGCATTGTCTTATCGAATCCATCCTCTGGATTTTCCGCCTCTCTACGATCCGAAAAAGCTGCAACATTATCAGAAAAATAAGTAATATATGCAATATCATCTTCCGGAATACATGCATTTTTTAAATATACACCATGATGATATCTCACACAGTTTAATATCTTCACATCATGAATATCTGCTTCATTTTTTAAATATTCATAACCACTTTGACTGTGATTTCTTCCATCACCGCTGCGATATACAACTTTTCCGATATCATGCAGTAAACTTCCAACGATTAGTTTTATCTGATTGTCTGTTATCATTTTCTTCCCCTTTCGTCAATCTTTTTTATACATCCCATACCAAGTGCAGTCTTAATTCCCACACCTGAATATTCTCCAAATTCAAACAGCATATTTGCAAAGTTAGACATCGTTCTGCTTCCATTCATCTTTATAGTAAGCTTTCCTATAAATGCCGGAATTTTTACTCCTTCCAGGCAAAATCCCACACTCTTTAGATCATATCGAATAATATGTGCATTTTCCGTCAATTGTTCTAATGTATCCATATCCATCATACTTTCATCGCAAATTGCCGAGTCATATTTGTTCATCAGGCTTTGAAATATACATCTGATGTCCGGATAAAACAGATAGCTTCCCTTCTGCCTAAACGCAGTAGGTGTCAAAAAATGTATTTGTATATAAGGAATATAATCATTTTCATAAAACCGATTCATCAGTTCCTGATACGTTATCTCTGAATAACGCTTCTGCGTAATTAATATCATTAAATCTCTATTCTTAATTTCTACGTTTTCAATATTCCATAATGTATCTTGAATGATTATTTTTATAGCCTCTTTATTCAAACAACAGATAATCCAATACCATTCACCCCCACGAAATTCCAAATGCTGTGTATATGGATGTAACTGCGACGTATGTAAATAATCAGCATACCTTTCTGGTAACAATTCCATTAAAGCCCCATGAAATAACGATGACATTTGATACCCTAATTTATCCTTAGATTTAAGTTTTAATTCTAATTTTCCTAACATGATTTTCCTTCCGAAATTATCTAACATTTTATATTTTTATTGTATCATTGTATAATATATTTATCTATATTTATTTTTTTATTATTCATTTTTACATATTGAAAATTGTACATTATTCCATCCACCTATTGTTTTCCCACTCCGAAAATCATATAATAGACAGGAACACATTTTGAAAGGATGACAAATTATGAAATTCATATACCCTGCAGTATTTCACAAAACCGAAGAAGGACACTATAAAGGATATTTCCCGGATCTGGAATGTTGTTATGGTGAAGGCGAGACTTTAGATGATGCCATTGAAAGTGCCAACGAAGCGGCACGCGACTGGATCACACTGGAACTTTCCGAAGATGATCCATTGATCCCATATGTATCTGACATTGAAGATATTGAAGTAAAAGAAGGCGAGATCGTCCGCAATATTTCTATGAACATCCGCTTCTACGAAGGCTGGGACGAATAGTCATTTTTTAATCTGAAAATATTTCCAGATTATGAAAACACTTCTAGTGTATTAATTGTATTTCTCCACATACTATGGATGTAACGACAAGGAAAAAGTTACAAAGTTACCAAAAGGAGGAGTATAAAAAATGGCAAATCGTTCATCAAACAAAACAGCCGTACCTGAAGCAAAGGGTGCATTAGACAAATTCAAGTACGAGGTAGCAAGTGAACTTGGAGTTCCGTTATCAGATGGCTACAACGGAGACCTGACATCCAGACAGAATGGATCTGTCGGCGGTTATATGGTCAAGAAAATGATCGAACAGCAGGAAAAACAGATGGCAGGTAAATAACCGCACAGTATCTGTAACAGGCTGGAAACACAGAATGAAAAACTAAAAGATCAAAAAATCAACACATGACTTCTATCATACGAAGTTGTCATGTGTTGATTATTTTTTTGCCGCTATATCCATCCATATCTGCGGAATGTACCAGATAAACAATCCGATTACAGCACAACTTCCGCCGCATTCTCATAATTCGGCAGTTTCCGGATCCATTCATCATCATCTTCTGTGAGCTGGTCTGCCACCTCGTTTGTCATCTGAAGGATCTTCGCATCCTGATAGACATCTCCCAGTTTAAAGTTCATAAGACCACTCTGACGGATTCCAAAAAGATCTCCCGGTCCGCGGAGTCTTAAGTCTTCACTTGCGATCTTGAATCCATCATTCGAATGATTCAGGATATCCAGCCGCTTTTTTGTTTCTTTCGATTTTGACGCACTCATGAAGATACAGTAAGACTGGTGTTTTCCACGTCCCACACGTCCTCTCAACTGGTGAAGCTGAGCAAGACCGAAACGCTCTGCATTTTCAATCATCATAACCGTTGCATTCGGCACATCGATTCCGACTTCGATCACAGTTGTCGATACCAGTATCTGGATCTCATTTCTTCCGAAACGATCCATGATATCGTCTTTCTGTGCCTGCTTCATCTTGCCATGCAGACAGGCTACCTGAATCTGTTCTCCCATCTCTTCCTGAAGTGCCACCGTATAATCCGTAACATTTTCCGCTTCCATCGTCTCACTTTCTTCTACCATAGGGCAGATTACATAGCACTGCCGTCCTTCTGCGATCTGCTTTTTCATGAAGTTGTAGGCCGTGTTGCGGTATTCGGTATCTACCACGCAGTTTTTGATCGGCAGACGATTTGCAGGAAGTTCATCGATCACCGAGATGTCCAGATCTCCGTATAAAATGATGGCAAGTGTTCGCGGAATCGGTGTCGCACTCATGACTAACACGTGTGGCTCCCCGCCTTTTAACGCAAATGTTTCTCTCTGTTTTACTCCAAATCTATGCTGCTCATCGGTTATAACAAGTCCCAGATTATCATAACTTACGGCCCCCTGGATCAGCGCATGTGTTCCGATGATGATTTTCGCCAGTCCGCACTCGATACGGTCATATGCCCGCCGTTTTTCTTTTGCTGTCATAGATCCCGTCAGAAGTTCTACCTTGATCGGAATATCATACTCTTCGAACATCTTCGTAATATTCTCATAATGCTGTCTTGCAAGCACTTCTGTCGGTGCCATCATTGCTCCCTGACAACCATTGAATGCCGCATTCATCAGTGCAAGCACCGCAACGATCGTCTTACCGGAGCCCACATCTCCCTGCACCAGCCTTGACATCGTCTTCTCCGAACCGAGATCTTTTTCAATCTCTTTCCAGACCTTTGTCTGTGCGCCGGTCAGTTCAAACGGCAGACTCTTCAGAAATGTCTCTACCTCCGGGCGTGGCTGCATCGGATAATTGTTTTCCAGACGTTCATTTTTCTCCTTTAATCTCCTGATCGACAGAATAAACTCTAAGAATTCCTCGAATACCAGACGTTCTCTCGCATGATAAAAGACTTCTTTATCTTCGGGAAAATGGATTCCTCTCACAGCATAGTTATATTCCGCCAGACCATATTTCAAACGCAGGGAATCCGGCAGGATCTCTCTGGTAAGATCCAGGCCGTCCAGAGCCTGTTTCATAGCCTTCATGACCATGTTGTTGGATAG
>ERZ772818.2458-NODE-2458-length-14007-cov-4.451476_pt1 | contig 14007 bp, 7 predicted proteins | sample MGYA00580837_ERZ772818 | MGnify/ENA primary metagenome ERZ772818 (study PRJEB29015, sample SAMEA2737671) | human gut metagenome | biome: human gut; feature: human-associated habitat; material: faeces | place: China | collected 2012 ...
CTTTGGCTGTTTTGATTATTATATTGGTATTTATTGTAATCTGCCGATCTTTGCAAAAGGATGCAGGCCGCTCGCTGCTTCGCAGCATTGCGCCTGGATGGACAGGACTCTGCGGAAGAAAGGTGTGTTCTCGTGCGTGGTGCCCCGCGATCGCCCGTTGGGCGGATGCTCGGCAGAAGGGAATCTTGAATTGTTCTGTCTACAACAGTTCTATTCTGCTTGTTCTTTTTTTAACTAACGCAAACAATTCTATAATCTGTCAACTTTTCAGTTGCAGATACATTCCACACTTGCTACAATCGGAATATGAGTGCTGTCATAACGGTAGGCGGTTAGTCCTTCTACAGAGGGACTGTGACCCTCTGATTACATAGAAACCCAACAGGGAATCCACTGGAAAGGAGGGCTAAGCCATGAGTATTGTCGATTTTATAGCAGTAGTAAGCTTCGGCTTAACCTGCTTTACAATAGGATACACATTGGGTAAAGATGTAAATAATACACAAAAATAGCCGCCCTGTCTGTAAACTAAGCGGCAATTTTTGCTAACCAGTATATGGACTAACCGTCTATCGGCAACACGCTTTTTCTATACTTATATTAACATTCTGTTGTCTTAATGTCAATTATCTGTATTCGAATTTATTTTACCACACGAACCTTTGAAACGCCATCAATGGCCTTCAGCGCATCCAGCGCCTCTGCGGAAGCTGCACTCTCCAGATCGATCAGAGTATACGCATACTCACCTTTACTCTTGTTGGTCATGTCTGCAATGTTCAGGCCCTCAGCACCAAGGATCTTGGTCAACTGGCTGATCATGTTAGGAATGTTCTTATGTGTAATGGCAATACGTCCAACTGCCACGCAGGTACCCATATCACAGTTCGGGAAGTTTACGGAGTTTTTGATATTACCATTCTCAAGGAAATCACGAACCTCCTTCACAGCCATAACTGCACAGTTCTCCTCAGATTCCTCTGTGGATGCTCCAAGATGAGGAGTTACCAGAATGCCCTCATGACCTGCAACTGTATGGTTGGCAAAGTCTGTTACATACTTTTTCACCTTGCCACTGTTCAGCGCCTCAATCAGCGCATCCTCGTCAACCAGAAGGTCACGGGCAAAGTTCAGAAGTACAACACCGTCTTTCATCTTATCAAAAGCCTCTTTGTTGATCATCTTCTTTGTGGAATCCAGAAGCGGTACATGTACAGTGATATAATCGCACTTGCTGTAAATCTCATCTAAGCTCTTGCTGTGCTTAATAGTACGGGAAAGGTTCCATGCTGCATCGATGGAAATGTATGGATCATATCCATAAACCTCCATTCCAAGGGAAGCTGCTGCATTTGCCACCATGCTTCCGATAGCACCAAGACCGATGATACCAAGCTTTTTGCCCATGATCTCACAGCCTGCAAACTGTTTCTTCTGTTTCTCAGCAAGCTTATCAATATCTTCCTGGTCTTTTTCTCTCTGTACCCACTCAATACCTCCCACAATGTCACGGGAAGCAAGAAGCATACCGGCAAGAACCAGCTCCTTTACACCATTTGCATTGGCTCCAGGAGTATTAAATACAACGATGCCTTTCTCTGCACACTCTTTCACCGGAATGTTATTGACTCCAGCTCCGGCACGTGCGATCACAGCAACACTCTCCGGCAGCTCCATGTCATGCATCTTGGCACTTCTTACAAGAACTGCCTGGCAGTCATTCAGAGTGTCTGCTTTTTTATAATTATCATCAAAAATGTCCAGGCCTTTCTGGGCAATAGGATTCAGGCAATGATACTGAAACATCAGGCATTTTCCTCCTCAAACTTTTTCATGAATGCAACCAGCGCTTCCACGCCAGCCTTTGGCATTGCATTATAAATACTTGCTCTCATACCACCAACTGTTCTGTGGCCTTTCAAGTTCACAAGTCCTGCCTTGGCAGCCTCAGCAACAAATTTCGCATCCATCTCTTTATCTCCTGTTACAAAAGGAACATTCATAAGGGAACGGTCCTTCGGAACAACGGTACCATGGAAAAGCTTGCTGGAATCAAGGAAATCATAGAGAATTTTTGCTTTCTCTTCATTGCGTTTCTTCATCTCTTCCAGACCGCCCATTTTCTTCAGCCATTTGAAAACTTTACCGCATACGTAGATGCAATATGCATTCGGTGTATTATAAAGGGAACCAGCGTCTGCATGTGTCTTATAGGTAAGCATGGTAGGTGTTCCCGGAAGAACATCCTCTGTGATCAGATCCTCGCGGATAATGGCGATTACCATACCTGCAGGTCCGATGTTCTTCTGAACGCCGCCATAAATAATACCGTATTTGCTCACATCAACCGGCTCGGAAAGGAAACAGGAGGATACATCTGCCACAAGTGTTTTGCCCTTTGTATTTGGAAGCTCTTTGAACTTGGTTCCATAAATGGTGTTGTTCTCACAGATATAAACATAGTCTGCATCCGGGCTGATCGGCAGATCGCTGCAATCCGGAATGTAGGAGAAGGTCTTATCCTCGGAAGAAGCAATCTTGTTCGCTTTTCCGTATTTCTGTGCTTCCTGGTATGCTTTCTTTGCCCACTGACCGGTTACAATGTAGTCAGCCACCTTATTTTTCATAAGGTTCATTGGGATCATGGCAAACTGCTGGGAAGCGCCGCCCTGAAGGAAAAGTACTTTATAGTTGTCCGGAATATTCATCAGCTCACGAAGGTCCTTCTCAGCTGTGTCGATGATTTCCTGGAATGCAGCACTTCTGTGGCTCATTTCCATAACGGACATGCCGGTACCATTGTAATCCATCATTTCATCTGCGACTTCTTTCAACACCTCTTCCGGAAGAACCGCCGGTCCTGCGGAAAAATTGTACACTCTGCTCATTTCTTCACATCCTCCTCATCAAATACCTCGTCTAAACTTGCTCCTGCAGGAACCATAGGATATACGCTTAAATCCTGGTCGATCCAGCAGTCGAGAACTACCGGGCCCTCTGATGAAAGCGCCATCTTAAGTGCAGACTCTACTTCTTCCATCTTCGTAACGCGGATTGCTTTTGCTCCCATTGCTTCAGAAACTTTCACGAAGTCCACACCATCATTTAAGATGGTCTGAGAATATCTTTGTTCATAGAACAGAGTCTGCCACTGACGTACCATCCCCAGAACATGATTGTTCAGAATGATCTGGACAAGAGGTTTGCCGCAGCGAACTGCCGTGGCAATCTCGTTCATGTTCATACGGAAACAGCCGTCTCCTGCTATATTTACCACGGTTTTGTCCGGGCAGCCCATCTTTGCTCCGATTGCTGCGCCAAGGCCGTAACCCATAGTACCAAGCCCTCCTGATGTCAGGAAGGTTCTCGGCTCCTTGAATTTGAAATACTGGGCAGCCCACATCTGGTGCTGTCCTACATCTGTGGAAACGATTGCATCTCCACCAGTCAGTTCATAAAGCTTCTGGATCACGTAGGGTCCGGTAAGCTGGGAATGATCGTAATTCAACGGATACTTAGCTTTCATATCCTGAATATGCTGTACCCATTCATCATGGCGCTTCTCCGGGATTTTCACAAGGAGAAGCTTCAGCACTTCCTTCAGATCTCCGATCACGGAAGCATCAACTGCAATATTCTTGTTGATCTCCGCTGCATCTACATCGATCTGCAGGATCTTTGCCTTCGGCGCGAAGGTCTTTGTATCTCCTGTCACACGGTCGCTGAAGCGTGCACCAAGAGTGATCAGAAGGTCACACTCGCACATTGCGTAGTTGGAAGTTTTGGTTCCATGCATTCCAACCGGACCTGTGTAAAGCTCATCCTCTCCGGAAAAAGCCCCTTTTCCCATAAGGCTGTCGCAGACCGGAGCCTGGATCTTGTGGGCAAGTGCACGGACTTCTTCAGATGCATCTGCGATCACAGCACCGCCGCCAACAAAAATAAATGGCTTTTTCGCTGCTGCGATCATCTGGGCTGCTGTATCCACATCCTTCGGACGGATGGTGTCAACCTTCGGCTCTACGGCTGTGATGGTGTGACGGATATATTCACATTTTGCTGCGGTTACGTCCTTTGGCACATCTACGAGTACCGGACCAGGACGACCGCTTTTGGCGATGATAAAAGCTTTGCGGATGGTGTCTGCAAGCTTTGTTACATCTTTGACAATATAGCTGTGTTTTGTCACAGGCATTACAATGCCTGCGATATCAACTTCCTGGAAGGAATCTTTTCCAAGAAGGGCAGTTCCAACATTACAGGTAATTGCTACCACAGGAACAGAGTCCATACACGCGGTGGCAATTCCGGTTACCAGGTTGGTTGCACCTGGGCCGGAAGTTGCCAGACACACTCCGACCTTTCCTGTCGCACGGGCGTAACCGTCTGCCGCGTGGGAAGCTCCCTGCTCATGGGAAGTAAGTACATGTTTAATTTTATCACTGTATCGGTAAAGGGCGTCATAAACGTTCAGAATAGCTCCGCCTGGATATCCGAAAACGGTATCCACACTTTGCTCCAGCAAACATTCTATGATGATCTCCGCTCCTGTAAGCTGCAATTTCATTTCCTCCTGGTATATTATACTGTAAAAATCCCTGACATTTGCTATGAAAGAACCATGCTTTCATGAACCATAATTCCATTCACATGTCCGGATAAGAATCTTATTATTTCGCTTTCGGAACCTCGAGGATCGCACCGCGGTTTCCGGAAGTAACCATTGCTGCATATCTTGCCAGGTATCCGGTTGTAACCTTCGGCTCTCTCGGCTGCCATTTTGCTTTTCTTGCTGCAAGCTCTTCATCAGAAACCTTCAGTTCCAGCTTCAGTTCTGGAATATTGATGCTGATGATATCCCCTTCCTCAACAAGGGCGATGGGACCGCCTACTGCTGCCTCTGGTGAAACATGTCCGATGGAAGCGCCTCTGGATGCACCACTGAAACGTCCATCTGTAATAAGGGCTACAGAAGAACCAAGTCCCATACCTGCGATTGCAGAGGTAGGATTCAGCATTTCTCTCATTCCAGGACCACCCTTCGGTCCTTCATAACGGATGACAACAACGTCACCTTCTACGATCTTGCCGCCTTTGATTGCTGCGATTGCGTCTTCCTCGCAGTCAAAAACTCTTGCAGGTCCTTCATGAACCATCATCTCCGCAACAACTGCAGAACGTTTTACAACGCTTCCGTCTGGTGCAAGATTGCCCCGAAGTACAGCAAGTCCGCCTGTGGTGCTGTATGGATTGTCGATCGGGCGGATTACTTCCGGGTTCAGGTTTACACAGTCCTTGATATTCTCGCCTACTGTTTTTCCGGTTACAGTCATGCATTCTGTGTGAAGGAGTCCCTTCTTATTCAGCTCGTTCATAACTGCGTATACGCCGCCTGCTTCGTTCAGGTCTTCCATGTAGGTAGGGCCTGCAGGTGCAAGGTGGCAGATATTCGGAGTCTTTGCACTGATTTCATTTGCAAAGCTGATATCGAAATCCCAGCCAATCTCATGTGCAATTGCCGGAAGATGAAGCATACTGTTTGTGGAACAGCCAAGAGCCATATCTACCGTAAGGGCATTCAGAAGTGCCTCTTTTGTCATAATATCTCTTGGACGGATGTTGCGGCGGTACATTTCCATAACCTGCATTCCTGCATGCTTTGCAAGACGGATACGCTCGGAATATACAGCCGGGATGGTTCCGTTTCCTTTCAGTCCCATACCAAGAACCTCAGTAAGGCAGTTCATACTGTTTGCAGTGTACATACCGGAACAGGAACCGCAGGTCGGACATGTTTTGTTCTCACACTCAGTCAGGCCTTCCTCTGTAAGCTTGCCTGCTGCGTAAGCACCAACAGCCTCAAACATGCTGGAAAGACTTGTCTTGTGTCCGTTTAAGTGACCAGCCAGCATCGGGCCTCCGCTTACGAATACGGTAGGAACGTTGATTCTGGCTGCTGCCATCAGAAGTCCCGGTACGTTCTTGTCACAGTTCGGGATCATAACAAGAGCGTCAAACTGGTGAGCCAGTGCCATGGCCTCTGTGGAATCTGCGATCAGGTCTCTTGTTACAAGGGAATATTTCATACCGATATGTCCCATTGCAATACCATCACAGACAGCGATTGCAGGGAACATGACCGGAGTTCCTCCAGCCATTGCCACGCCAAGCTTTACAGCCTGTGCGATTTTATCTAGGTTCATGTGGCCTGGTACAATCTCATTGTAGGAACAAACGATTCCTACTAATGGACGCTCCATTTCTTCTTTTGTCATTCCAAGGGCATTGAACAGGGAACGGTGAGGTGCCTGCTGTGTGCCTGTTTTTACTGCGTCACTTCTCATAACTTGTATCTCCTTTTTGCTTCATAGCCGAAAAAAATGATCCATTTGCTTATAAGCGGATATCACCCGGCTCATGCAATTTCCTGGATAAGCATTTTTCACTGCTGATAAATCATTTTGTTTATTCCGAATTCTAAATTTCTTTAGCGATCAGGTCACCCATCTCTTTCGTTCCAACCAGAGTGCATCCCTCAGACATAATGTCACCGGTACGGTATCCGGCAGTCAGAACCTTCTGTACAGCAGCCTCAACTGCATTTGCTTCCTCATCCAGATCCAGGGAAAAACGAAGCATCATGGCTGCGGAAAGGATGGTTGCGATCGGGTTGGCCTTATTCTCTCCTGCAATATCAGGTGCAGAGCCATGGCTTGGCTCATAAAGGCCAAATTTTGTCTCGTTCAGGCTGGCAGAAGAAAGCATTCCGATAGATCCTGTCACCATGCTGGCCTCATCAGAAAGAATATCGCCGAACATATTCTCAGTGAGAATAACATCGAACTGCTTCGGATCTCTCACCAGCTGCATTGCACAGTTGTCAACCAGCATATGCTCAAGAGCAACTTCCGGGTAATCCTTCGCTACTTCTTCTACTACTTTTCTCCAAAGCCTGGAGGAATCCAGAACATTTGCCTTGTCGACGCTTGTTACTTTTTTGCGGCGTTTCATGGCAATGTCAAATGCCTTGATGGCAATTCTGCGAATCTCATTTTCGTTGTAGGAAAGGGTATCGATGGCTTTCTTTACGCCGTTCTCTTCTACTGTTTTTCTTTCGCCAAAATAAAGACCGCCTGTAAGCTCTCGTACGATGATCATGTCAAATCCGTCTCCAATGATCTCATCGCGAAGAGGGCATGCTGCACGAAGTTCGTTGTATAAATATGCAGGGCGAAGGTTTGCAAAAAGATTCAGTGCCTTACGAATGGCAAGGAGTCCTGCCTCCGGGCGTTTGGATGGCTCCAGCTTATACCATGGGGATGTCTTGGCATCTCCACCAATAGAGCCCATAAGAACTGCATCAGAAGCTTTCGCTGTAGCGATTGCCTCGTCTGTAAGCGGTACTCCATGTACATCAATGGAAGCTCCGCCTAAAAGTACTTCAGAATAAGAAAAAGTATGTCCATATTTCTCACATATTTTGTCCAGAACTTTTTTTGCTTCTGCAACGATTTCCGGACCGATTCCGTCTCCGGGAATCAGTGAAATGTTGTAATTCATAATAATTTCCTCTCCTTCGTTTCTGAATGCCAGCGGAAAATCACCTCTCGCCTGACACCAATGGATAATTGTTATTATAATAACGCACTTTCTTTAATATTTCAACATGTTAAAGTAAAAAACTGTCAAAAAACTGCCTTTTTCCCATTCTCAAAAAACATTTACGAAGAAAAAAGGCCCCATCCCTTTATGGAATGAAGCCTGTTCTTAGTTTCTGTCATATTCGGATGAATCTGATTATGCAGAAGCCTGCTCTGCTTTCTCAACTTCGGCAATTGCCTGTTTCCTCATAGGGATACGGCAGTTCTTATTGTTACCGAACTCTACGATCACGTCTTCTTCTGTCATGTCAATGATGACACCGTAGAAGCCGCTTGTAGTTACAATACTGTCACCTACAGCCATATCGCTGAGCATCGCCTGTACTCTCTTCTGCTCTTTCTTCTGAGGTCTGATCATCAGAAAATACATAATACCGAAAAGTACAACCAGCCATACGATGGTAAATCCCATACTCATTCCGCTTGATGCGTCCATTTGCTATTCCTCCTGTATCTTACTATCACGCCCTGTCTTTTTCACCAGCGCATTATAGTATATAATACACAAAATAATTTGATTCTTCAAGTATTTTTCCGATTTTTTATATTAATTTCATTTACTATATCTGCTGTTAATTTTTCCCTCTTCAAAACCAGCCAGTCGCATTTCTTTATATTCTGCAAAATTGCCCTGATCCAGTGCATCCCTGATTTCCTCCATCAGGTGATTGTAGAAGTAAAGATTGTGAAGCACGCAAAGGCGCATTCCAAGCATTTCTTTCGCTTTCAGAAGGTGGCGGATATAGGCTCTGCTGTAATGCTGACAGGCAGGACACTGACATCCCTCTTCGATTGGGGACGGATCCAATTCATATTTCGCATTAAACAGATTCAGCTTACCGCGATTGGTGTACACATGTCCATGACGTCCGTTACGGCTTGGATATACGCAGTCAAAGAAGTCGATTCCTCTTGCGACTCCTTCCAGAATATTGGCAGGAGTACCTACTCCCATCAGATAGGTAGGTTTGTTCTGCGGAAGGTGAGGCACGACTTCGTCCAGAATATGATACATCTGCTCATGAGTTTCCCCAACTGCAAGACCGCCAACTGCGTAGCCGTCCAGATCCAGTTTGGAAATGGTATCTGCATGCGCAATACGGATATCTGCATAGATAGCTCCCTGATTGATTCCGAAAAGCAGCTGCTCTTTATTCACTGTATCCGGCAGCCCGTTCAGTCTGGCCATCTCTGCCTTACAGCGCTCCAGCCATCTGGTAGTACGGTCTACAGAAGCCTGGACATATTCTCTGCTTGCCACGCTGCTTGGACATTCGTCAAATGCCATGGCAATAGTGGAACCCAGATTAGACTGGATCTGCATACTCTCCTCCGGTCCCATAAAAATCTTATGACCGTCAATGTGGGACTGGAAATAAACGCCCTCTTCCTTGATCTTGCGAAGCCCTGCCAGGGAAAACACCTGGAATCCGCCTGAATCAGTAAGAATCGGTCTGTCCCAGACCATAAACTTGTGAAGTCCTCCAAATTCCTTGATCAGCTTGTCGCCTGTTCTTACATGGAGATGATAGGTATTGGAAAGCTCGACCTGGGTACCGATATCTTTCAGATCCATGGTGGATACTGCACCCTTGATGGCTCCAACAGTTCCTACGTTCATAAACACAGGTGTCTGGATGGTTCCATGTACAGTCTCAAACTGGGCACGCTTGGCACGGCCTTCTGTTTTCATAAGTGTATATTTTGCCATATGTGAATCCTTTCTTTTTTAAGTCTTTATCTTCAAAAAAATTTCTGTTTCTGCAGCCCTGCAAAGACATTTTTCTTTTTACACTTACAAAAGAGTGTAAAACACAGGCAGAAAACTTCATATATTATAGCCCGAAATAACCGAAAATTCAACACTTGTGCAAAGAATCCTTGTTAAACTTTTACATTGTCATTTAAGCCGGGGTATCGTATAATATTACGGAATATTTGCATTTGAATTTTTCACATATAAATAAGAAGATTTAAGGTTACTGTTCACTGGTAACATTCCGCGAGGTGTTTTTTGTGAACAAAGTTCACAGAAAACCCGAGAGTTGCGGCGCGAAATCATGCAAAGCATGATTTCTGTGCATCGCGAAGCGTGTTACTGTAAACGAAGTGAACAGTAACGATTTAAGCACATATGCAACAGATGAGGAGGCATATTCTTTACATGAGCAACAAATATACATTAGGAATTGACATTGGTTCCACCACTGTCAAAATTGCAATACTTGATGAAAACGACACCCTACTTTTCGCAGATTACCAGCGTCATTTCGCCAACATCCAGGAAACACTGGCAGAGCTTCTGACGAAAGCTTATGGCAAACTTGGAGAGCTTACCCTTCATCCGGTGATCACAGGCTCCGGCGGACTTACCCTTGCCAACCACCTTGGCGTTCCTTTTGTACAGGAGGTAATTGCGGTATCCACTTCTCTTCAGAAGATTGCGCCCCAGACGGATGTTGCCATCGAGCTTGGCGGTGAGGATGCCAAGATCATCTACTTCGAAGGCGGCAATATTGAACAGCGTATGAATGGTATCTGCGCAGGAGGTACCGGTTCTTTCATCGATCAGATGGCATCCCTGCTTCAGACTGATGCTACCGGGCTGAACGAATACGCGAAGAATTACAAAGCGCTTTACCCCATCGCAGCCCGCTGCGGTGTATTTGCCAAGACTGACATCCAGCCTCTGATCAACGACGGCGCCACCAAGGAGGATCTTTCCGCTTCCATTTTCCAGGCAGTTGTAAACCAGACCATTTCCGGTCTTGCCTGCGGCAAGCCGATTCGCGGTCATGTTGCATTTCTCGGCGGTCCCCTTCACTTTCTGGATCAGCTGAAGGCTGCCTTTATCCGTACCCTGAAGCTGGATGACGAGCACGCTATCACACCTGAAAATTCCCATCTTTTCGCAGCTATGGGTTCTGCTATGAATGCGAAGGATGAGGTAACCGTTTCCCTTACAGATATGACAAACCGCCTGAAGAACTCCATCAAACTGGATTTCGAGGTGGAACGTATGGAGCCTCTGTTTGCCACGGAGGAAGACTATGAGGCATTTAACAAGCGTCAGAGTGCCTATCAGGTAAAGAAGGGTGACCTTTCCCAGTATCACGGCAACTGCTATCTGGGTATTGATGCAGGTTCCACCACCACCAAGACAGCTCTTGTAGGTGAGGACGGAACCCTGCTTTACTCCTTCTACAGCAATAATAACGGAAGCCCGCTTAAGACAGCCATCCGTTCTATCCAGGAGATCTACAGCATTCTTCCGGAGGATGCACACATTACATTTTCCTGTTCCACAGGCTACGGCGAGGCTCTGATGAAGGCCGCTCTTCTGCTGGATGAGGGGGAAGTTGAGACCGTTTCCCATTACTATGCAGCAGCTTTCTTCGACCCGGAGGTTGACTGTATCGTCGATATCGGCGGACAGGATATGAAATGCATCAAGATCCGTAATCAGACCGTAGACAGCGTACAGCTGAACGAGGCATGTTCCTCCGGCTGTGGTTCCTTTATCGAAACCTTTGCCAAGTCTCTGAATTACTCCGTACAGGATTTTGCCAAGGCTGCCCTGTTTGCAGAGCACCCCATTGACCTTGGAACAAGATGTACTGTATTTATGAACTCCAAAGTAAAGCAGGCCCAGAAGGAAGGCGCATCCGTAGCTGATATTTCTGCAGGTCTTGCATACTCTGTTATTAAGAATGCGCTTTACAAGGTTATCAAGGTTTCCGATGCCAAAGAACTGGGACGTCATATTGTGGTACAGGGTGGAACCTTCTACAACGACGGTGTTCTTCGAAGCTTTGAGCGTATAGCAGGCTGTGAAGCTATTCGTCCTGACATTGCCGGTATTATGGGGGCTTTCGGTGCTGCCCTCATTGCCAAGGAGCGCTACCACGCAGAAGGCCGTGAAACCACCATGCTTTCCATTGACAAGATCAACGAGCTGAAATATACCACCTCCATGGCCAACTGCCACGGATGTACCAATAACTGTCGTCTTACCATCAACAAATTCACTGGCGGGCGTCAGTTCGTAAGCGGTAACCGCTGTGAGCGCGGTATTGGTAAGGAGAAGAATAAGGATCATATCCCCAACCTTTATGAATACAAGTACAAACGGCTTTTCTCCTATCCGCCTCTTTCTCCGGATAAGGCTACCCGGGGAAAAGTTGGTATTCCGCGAGTTTTAAATATGTTTGAGAATTATCCTTTCTGGTATACCTTCTTTACTGAGCTGAAATATCAGGTAGTGCTTTCTCCTACCTCTACTAGAAAGATTTATGAGCTGGGCATTGAATCCATTCCAAGTGAATCCGAGTGCTATCCAGCCAAGCTTGCCCACGGACATGTGACCTGGCTGATCAAAAATGGTGTGAAATTCATTTTCTACCCGTGTATCCCTTACGAGCGAAATGAATTCCCGGATGCAGTCAACCACTACAACTGCCCTATCGTTACCTCTTATGCAGAGAATATTAAGAACAATGTGGACGAGCTTCACGATCCGTCCATTACCTTTATGAATCCGTTCCTGGCCCTGACCTCTGAAGAGATCGTTACAAAGAGACTGACTGAGATTTTCCCGGATATCCCGGAATCTGAGGTGAAGGAAGCCGCTCACAAGGCATGGGAGGAAATGGCTGCCGTACATAAGGACATTGAGAAAAAAGGTGAGGAGACACTTCAGTACCTGAAGGAGACAGGCCGCCGGGGCATCGTTCTGGCTGGTCGTCCTTACCATATTGACCCTGAGATTCATCACGGTATCCCGGATCTGATCAACAGCTATGGTGTGGCAGTCCTCACTGAGGATTCTGTTTCCCATCTGGTACCTGTTGAGCGCCCGATTCGTGTCAATGACCAGTGGATGTACCACTCCAGACTGTATGCAGCAGCAAACTTTGTGAAAACCCGTGATGATCTGGATCTGATCCAGCTGAACTCCTTTGGCTGCGGACTTGACGCAGTCACCACTGATGAGGTTTACGAAATTCTGGATGGCAGCGGCAAGATTTACACCTGCCTAAAAATTGATGAGGTTAACAACCTTGGTGCCGCAAGGATCCGTGTCAGATCTCTTCTTGCAGCCCTCCGTGCAAAGGATGCACAGAAAAGGGAGCGCACCATTAAACCGTCCTCTATTGAAAAGGTTGCGTTTACCAAGGAGATGCGCAAGGATTACACCATCCTCTGCCCGCAGATGTCACCGGTGCACTTCTCCTTATTGGAAGCTGCTTTTAATGCAAACGGCTATCATCTGGAGGTGCTTCCAAATGACAATAAGCACGCTGTTGATGTAGGTCTGAAATATGTAAATAATGATGCCTGCTATCCTTCCCTGATCGTTGTGGGACAGATTATGGACGCTCTTTTATCAGGCAAATACGACCTGAACAAGACTGCAGTTATCATGTCCCAGACAGGCGGTGGATGCCGTGCGTCCAACTATATTGCTTTTATCCGCCGTGCCCTTAAGAAAGCGGGAATGGAACAGGTTCCGGTTATCTCCCTTAACCTTAGCGGTCTGGAGAGCAACCCTGGATTTAAGCTTACTCTTCCGCTGGTGAAGGCTGTTGTGTATGCCGCTGTGTTTGGTGATATTTTTATGAAATGTATTTACCGCATGCGCCCATATGAACTGGAGAAAGGCATTGTAAACCGCAAGCACAAGATCTGGGAAAAACGTGTGATTGCATTTCTTACCGGCAGCTCATTAAGCCACAGCCAGTTTAAGAAAATGTGCCGGGAAATGGTTCACGATTTCGATACCATCCCGATCAGTGATGAGAAGAAGCCTCGTGTTGGTATTGTAGGTGAGATCCTGGTTAAATTCCTTCCGGCTGCAAACAATCACCTTGCAGAGCTTCTGGAAGCAGAAGGAGCTGAGCCTGTGGTACCGGATCTGATCGACTTTATGTCCTACTGCTTCTACAATCAGAATTTCAAGGTCGACAATCTTGGCTTTAAGAAATCCAAGGCATTCTTTGGAAATATAGGTATTAAGGCAATCGACTGGGTTCGTAAGACTGCAAATGAGGCACTTGCGGAAAGCCGTCATTTCCATCCTACTGCAGATATCCGTGATCTGGCGAAGATGGCACGCCCCATTGTTTCTGAGGGTAACCAGACTGGCGAGGGATGGTTCCTGACCGGTGAAATGATGGAGCTGATCCATGATGATGTTCCGAATATTGTTTGTATCCAGCCGTTCGGCTGCCTGCCGAACCACATCGTTGGCAAAGGTGTTATCAAAGAAATCCGCCGTCAGTATCCGAAGGCGAATATTGCAGCCATCGACTACGACCCAGGTGCAAGTGAGGTTAACCAGCTGAAC
>ERZ772818.2462-NODE-2462-length-13996-cov-3.716089_pt1 | contig 13996 bp, 16 predicted proteins | sample MGYA00580837_ERZ772818 | MGnify/ENA primary metagenome ERZ772818 (study PRJEB29015, sample SAMEA2737671) | human gut metagenome | biome: human gut; feature: human-associated habitat; material: faeces | place: China | collected 2012 ...
AGAACTTCGCAGACACGAACTATATCGTGTGGTCAAACCGTCACGCTACATCAAAATTTACTACTCCACAAAGAATATCTCTGTGTATGCTGAGGGTATTGTGGAAACCTGCGAGGTGGAGAACTTTGAAAAGCTGACCAATGGGCAGATCTCCATTCTCTGTCCCGATATTTATTGGTACTCCACTGAAACACAGATTGCAGAATATTCCCGTGTCAGAGGTACATTTCATTTTGTCTGTCCTGATAATGATGAGCCATTCCCGATTGGTATTTACAACACGCAGGATATGATGACTATCAACAACAGCGGTGATGAGGTCGGATTCACCCTTGAAATTAGCGGTGGACCTGCGAAAAATCCGACCATTTATAACGCTCTGACGGACGAATATATGCAGATTTCAGGCGATATTCAAAAGGGCGATGTTATCACCATAACTACGAAAACAGGCAACAAAACCGTTCTTCTGGAGCGTGAGGGCGTTGTGACAAACATCATCAATTGGCTTGTTTCAGGCTCAACATGGCTAAATCTGAAAGCAGGCGAAAATAACCTTGTTTTAAATCCTCATAGGTGGCTGTCAAGCCTGAAAGTCCGTCTTATTCACCGCAATGCGTACTTAGGGGTGTGAAAAATGCAGATTGAAATTTACAATATGATTCCTGTTGGAGCGAATATCTCCATATCTCTTGAGGCTGTCTGCGACAGCTTTTCTTCGCTTTTGTGGGATATTGAATATTACAAATGCGGTGCTTTTGAAGTGTATATTGCTGCATCTCCCCGAAATATTGAGATTTTTCAGACAGGGAGAATCGTGGGACGTGATGACGACAAGAAACATTTCGGACTGATTGAATCTGTGGAACTGGAAACCGATGCCGAAGATGGCGACTATCTCATCATCAAAGGCAGATTTTTAATGTGTTTACTTGAACGCAGAATTATCTATCCCACATTCAACTTTACAAAACTTGTTTCATATTCTCAGATTGCAATGAATGTGGTGCAGCATAATGCTTGTACAGCTGGTATCAGAAAAATTCCGGGACTTGTTGTCGGCTGTTCGTCAGGCACTTGCTGGGATACTAAAACCAAATTGCAGGTCAGTTATGATAATCTGATGGAATGGGTGTACACCATCTGTGAGAAAATCGGCGGAACGGCAAATATCAGGCTTTCCAAAACTGACAACGAACAGTATGAAATGATTTTTGAACTTTTACAAGGTACTGATAGGAGCATATTACAGAAAATCAATCCGCACATCATTTTCTCTGACAGATACAATAATCTGCTGTCCTTCACCTATTTTACAGATACCTCAGTCAAGAAAAATTACGCCTATGTTCTGGGAAAAGGCGAAGGTGAAAAACGCAAGAGAACCACATATTTTGAAGGAACAGAGCCTTCTTCTCTCGAACGCTATGAAGTGTATATTGATGCAAAAGACATCTCAGATGAAGAACAGGAAAATGGCGAAACAAAACCATTATCCGAGGAAGAATATTCGGAACTTCTGAAAGAGAAAGGAAAACAAAGTCTTGTTCCCATAACAATGAAATCAGAATCACAGATTGCAGTACAGTCCACACAGTTTCAATACGGTGTGGACTATTTTGTTGGGGATTTTGTTACAGTTGAACACCACAGGTTTGGTATCAGGCAAAACAAAATACAGCTTGTCGGAATGATTGAGAGCTTTGACCACAACGGCAGAAATTTAACACCGACATTTAAGGAGGCTTAACATGGCATTTGAAGGGCTTACCGAAAAAATTTCATCTGCTTTTAAGCACCTGCGCAGCAAGGGAAGGCTGACCGAGTCCGATATCAAGGACACAATGAAGGAAATCCGCATGGCACTGCTCGAGGCGGACGTCAACTTCAAGGTCGCAAAGGACTTCATCAAGACCGTTACCGAAAAGGCAACGGACGCGGAGATCCTCGAAAGCCTGTCTCCGACCCAACAGGTCATCAAGATCGTAAATGAGGAGCTGGTTTCGCTCTTAGGCGGCCAGACCTCTCGTTTTTCTATATCGCCGAACCCGCCCACCATCGTGATGATGGCCGGTCTGCAGGGCGCCGGCAAAACCACCAACTGCGCAAAGCTGGCCGCTCTGCTCCGCAAGCAGCAGCAGCGCCGACCGCTGCTCGTAGCCTGTGACGTTTACCGTCCGGCAGCTATCGAACAGTTAAAGGTAGTTGGCAAGCAGCTTAACATCCCCGTTTTTGACGAAGGTCAGGGCGATCCGGTCGAGATCGCAAAGCACGGCATCGACTTTGCCCGCAAGAACGGCTATGATCTGGTTTTCCTCGATACCGCAGGCCGCCTGCACATCGACGAAGCGCTGATGGACGAGCTCAAGCGCATCAAGGCCGCCGTCAAGCCGACCGAGATCCTGCTCGTCGTCGACGCGATGACCGGTCAGGACGCCGTGAACGCCGCCACCGCCTTTGATGAGGCACTCGGCATCGACGGCGTCGTGCTCACAAAGCTCGACGGCGACGCCCGCGGCGGCGCAGCCCTCTCGATCCGTGCGGCGACCGGCAAGCCCATCAAGTTCATGGGCACGGGCGAAAAGCTTGACATGATCGAGCCCTTCCACCCCGACCGCATGGCGCAGCGCATCCTCGGCATGGGCGACGTGCTGTCGTTCATCGAGCGCGCCGAGCAGAGCATCGACGAAGAGAAAGCGAAAAAGCTCGAAGAAAAGCTCAAAAAGAACCGCTTCACTCTCTCCGACTATTACGACCAGCTCGTCCAGCTCAAGAGCATGGGCAGCTTTGAACAGCTCGCGGGCATGATGCCCGGCCAGCTCGGCAAGCAGATGGCAAACGCCGAGCTTGACCCCAAGATGATGGCGCACACCGAGGCGATCATCCTCTCGATGACACCCTACGAGCGCGAGAATCCCGCGGTGCTCGGCGCCAGCCGCAAAAAGCGCATCGCCGCCGGCTGCGGACTCGAGGTTGTGGACGTCAACCGCCTGCTCAAGCAGTTTGAGATGATGCAGAGCATGATCAAGCAGGTCACGCGCGGCGGCAAGATGCCAAAGGGCATGGGCGGCTTCGGCGGCGGCCGGATGCGTGGTTTCGGGCGCAAGAAACGCTTCAAGTAATTTCCGTTGATAAGTGCACAAGCATTTCATCATAACACAAAATCATTTACATTATTTTTGGAGGTAGTAACCATGGTTAAAATTCGTCTGCGCAGAATGGGCGCCAAGAAGGCTCCTTTCTATCGTGTTGTCGTCGCTGATTCCCGTTATCCCCGCGACGGCCGCTTCATCGAAGAGATCGGCACCTATAATCCCTGCGTCTCCCCCGCCGAGATCAAGATCGACGCTGAGCGCGCTCAGGAGTGGATCAAGACCGGCGCTCAGCCCACCGACACGGTCCGTGCGCTGCTGAAGAAAGTCAACGCGCTGTAAGACCCGGGGTGCAAGAAATGAAAGACTTGCTGCTCTACATCGCCCGCAGCCTTGTTGAGCATCCCGATGACGTCACCGTCACGGAGAAGCAGGGCGCGGACGAGCTTACGTTGGAGCTGCGCGTCGCACCTGACGATATGGGCAAGGTCATCGGCCGTCAGGGCCGCATTGCCAAGGAGATCCGCACGGTCGTCCGTTCCTATGCTCAGCGCACCGGCGTAAAGGTGTCTGTCGACATCGTAGACTGAACTGCAAAAACGTTCCCGAGAAGCTCTCGGGAACGTTTTTTATTCTTGCCATCCCCCGCCGATTCCGCTATACTGGATGGATAGAACAAAACAAAGGAGCATGACAATGGGTCTCTTTTCCAAAAAGAGCGCGCCGCAGCCGAGCGCGCGCCCGGAATATATCGAAGTCGGCCAGATCGTGAACACGCACGGCGTGCGCGGCGAGGTCAAGGTACAGCCCTGGGACGTGAGCCCAGAGCTTCTGTGCGGGTTCAAAACGTTCTACATGGACGGTGCGCCCTTCCGCCCGACGAGCAAGCGCGTGCAGGGCGACATGGTGCTCATGAAGCTGCCCGAGGTCGACGACATGGATGCTGCCGCCGCGCTCAAGCGCAAGGTGCTCTCCATCCGCCGCAATGATGTCCAGCTCAAGCCCGGCGAGCACTTCGACGCCGAGATCATCGGCATGAATGTCTACAACTACTTCCCCCACACGTATATCGGCACGGTGGTGGACGTGCTCTCCTACCCCGCCCACAAGCTCTACAAGGTCAAAGGCGAGGAGAAGACCTATCTCATCCCCGCGGTGAAGGATATCTTCATCACGGACATCGACGAGGAAGCGCGCGAGATCAGCGTGCACATGATCGAGGGGTTAGAGACCGATGAGGATTGATATTTGAACACTCTTCCCCGCCTCGGTCGACGCGATGATGAACGTCAGCATCCTCGGCCGCGCGCAGGAGCGCGGCTACATCACGATCAAGACGCACCAGATCCGCGACTACACGACGAACAAGCAGATGCAGGTCGACGACTACCCCTACGGCGGCGGGCGCGGCGCGGTGATGCAGGCCGACCCCCTGTACCGCTGCTGGGCGCATGTGTGCGAGGAGGCTGGCAGCCGCGGGCATACGATCTACCTCTCCCCCTGCGGGCGCACGTTCACACAGAGCGTGGCGCGCGAGCTGAAGGATAAGTATGACCACCTCATCTTAGTCTGCGGCCACTACGAGGGCATCGACCAGCGCTTTATCGACGAGTGCGTGGACGAAGAGCTCTCGATGGGCGACTTCGTCGTCACGGGCGGCGAAATTCCCGCCATGGCCGTGACGGACGCCATCTGCCGCATGGTCCCGGGCGTGCTGCCCGAGGAGGAATGCTTCACCGAGGAGTCCCACTGGGCTGGGCTTTTGGAGTATCCGCAGTATTCCCGCCCCGATGAATGGCATGGCCGCCGCGTGCCGGACGTACTGCTCTCCGGCCACCACGAAAACGTGGCCAAATGGCGCAAAAAGGAGAGCTACAAGCGCACGATGCTCCGCCGCCCTGACATGTGGGCACAGTTCGACGAAAAGCAGCTCAAAACAAAGAGCGAGAAAAAAGTCCTCGCCGAAGCCAAGGCCGAAGCAGAAGCCATTCTCGCCGCAGAGGCGGAGAAGGCCGAGGAACCATCTACCGAAGAATAAAAAGAAAAACGGAACGGTTTTCACCGTTCCGTTTTTTATGTACTTAAGAGCTTGTCTGTCACGCGATGCGCTTCGCACCGACGTAGCGGGAAGCATAGTAGCTCGCGGACAGGCTGTCGATCGTGATCTTGCCGACGCTGTAGCGCGCGTGGATGATCTGACCGTTGCCGATGTAGATGCCGACGTGGCCGATGGCGTGTGAGGAATCCGAGAAGAACACCAGATCACCGGGCTGCAAGTCGGATTTGGCGACGGCGTAGCCGCAGTTCTTATACTGGGCGGTCGCCGAGTGCGGCAGGGAGTAGCCGAGCTGCGCGTAGAGATACATCGTGAAGCCCGAGCAGTCAAAGCCGTTGGGGGACGCGCCGCCGGAGCGGTAGCGCGTGCCGAGGAAGGGCATCGCCATGGAGACGACCTTTGCGCCCACTGTGCCGTCGAGGTCGGCAGGATCGCGCAGATATTCACCGAGCAGCCAGCCGGTCGTGGAGCCGAACGTGACCTGATACCAGCCGTTCGATTCACCGACGACGGTGACCTGCTTGCCGCTGACCACCTGCGTGATCTTGTCGTAATTCGTGCCGGGACCCGTGCGCACGTTGATCGTGCCGCCCGTAACGACCATGGAGACGGTCTCGGTCTCGCTCACGTCTTCCTTGGCGTCGGCCTTGTCTTCAAGCTCTGCCTGCATCTCATCGAGCTTGGCGAGCTCTTCTTCGTTCGCGCTCTCGGTCTGAACGGATTCCGTCAGCACCGTCACGCGGTCAACGAGGTTGCGGATCGAACCGTCGTAAGCGGCCTGCGCCGAAGAGAGCGGCGCGAGCAGGCTGACGGAGAGAATGCCCGAAAGCAGGAACGATAAGCATCGTGAATGGTTTCTCATAGCTGAGTCATCCTTTCGTGAATAAAATCAGGGGTCTGCGCGGCGGCTATTTACATCTTGCCGCTCAGCGCGCGCTCAAGCCAGATGGAGGCAAATTCCATCGCCTCGCCAAGGCTTCCTTTTTCTGTCGAGCGGACCACACGGTCGCGCGAACGGAGGCTTGCGTCCGTCATCTGCAACTGAATGGAAACGCGCTTGGCAAGCGTGATATCCTTGAGCGGCGTGGTATCCAACACCTGCATCATCACGATATATTTATCTGCCATCGAGCCGTAGTAGATGAGATTATCCACACGGCGCAGCGGGTGTCCGCGGTAAACGAGACCTTCCGTAGCTTCTGCCATCTGACTCACTCCTGTCCTTGTAACCAATTTGTAACTTTGTAACCGTTTTGTAACTTTTTGCAGTATAGCATTTTTTGCCCCCCTTGTCAATAAAAGTGGGGCGAAAAAATGCAACAAACCCTCGGAGGCCGCGTTCACGGTCTCCGAGGGTCGTTATTCTGACGCTTTTCGCTTACTTGCCGAGGTAGCTGCGCACAAGCGTTTGCAGCAGCTCGTCGCGATCCAGCTTGCGGATCAGCGTGCGGGCGTTGTTATGGTTTGTGATATAGGTGGGGTCCTCCGACAGGATGTAGCCCACGATCTGGTTGATGGGATTATAGCCCTTATCCTCCAGCGCGGCATAAACGGTGGTCAGAATATGACGGATCTCAGCGTCCTTTTCCTGCGCAACATTAAACTTTCGGGTAAATTCTTCCATTGGGAGAGTCCCTCCTTTCCATGCAGACAGTATAGCAACGCAATTTCAAAAAGTAAAGAGAGCGCTGTCAACTGTAACCAAATCGTAATGTTTCCTTAAGGAATTCTCAGCGGAGCACCGCGTTGTGGTCGGCCTTGAGCGCTGCGAGGATGGACTGGACGTCCTCATCTGCCTCTTCACCGGTCAGACTGCGGTCGTCCGCACGCAGGACAAGGTTGAACGCCACGCTCTTCTTGCCGATGGCCACGCCGGGGCCGCGGTAAATATCGAACAGCGACACATCCTTGAGAAGGCCCTTCGCGCCGCGGCGGATGCTCTCTTCGAGCGCGCCGACCGTGACGGCCTCGTCGCACACGACGGCGATGTCGCGCGTGACGCCCGTCTCGAAATAGGCCCGCTGGGCGGCTATCAACTTCGGAATATCCATAACAGTGTGGGATTATCGATTTTCAACCGACTCGATGCCGAGGCCGGCGATACACGAAAATACGCCCCCCTCGATTGCAAGCGGCACGCCCCGGCGCACCGCGGAGGGATCGGCAGGGATACGAACGGGAGGAGACAGTCGCCTGTCGCCTCCCGCAAAATTTACCGAAAAAGGGCACTCCCCTACTTCTTCGCCTCGTTGATCTTGCTCAGCTTCTCGAAAAGCTTGTCATAAGCCTCCACCATCTCGACGCGCAGAGCGGCGAAATGCTTGCGGACGAGCGAACGGTTGTGCGGCTCGGCGGGATTGTTGGCCTTCGTGAAGAGATCGTTGCGGACGGCAACGGCCTCCTGCATCACTTCGAAAACCTCCTTTTCCTTCGAAGGCTGGAAGCAGATCGCCATATCGCAGTCGAAAACCACCTCTTCCAGACGGTAGTCGATCTCCTTTTTCAGGTTCCTTAAATTTGCCATATCATTGTGCGTTTTAAAAATTTGCTCCGACAAAGGTACGAAAAGCTTTCGGATTATCAAACGTTTTATGCCCTACGCCGCTGAAATAATCCCCGCCGGCCCATGCAAAAAAAAAGGATTCCGCATGCGGAATCCTTTTTACCGTATTATTCGGCCTTACATCTTTTCCAACTCCCTGTAACTCTTTTTGGCGGCTTTAGCCTCCTGCCGGGCCGCCTTGCGGGCTGCTCGCTCCTGCTCCCGGACGATTTTCCTCGCTTCGCGAAGCTCCTTTTTATAATCGACATCCGATCCGGGCATTTCGACGATGATGCCCGTTATCGACTCGTCGATCACCTCGCATCCGCAGGGTTCACAGACGGGCTGCGGCGCGGGTTTGGGCCGGGGAATCATCGTGCGCTGCTCGACGACGCTGCCTTCGCCGTAATTGATCGTCAGTTCGACCCGGCGGAGCGGCGGAAGGATATTCTTTTTCATATAGTTCCATGCCGAAGGCATCTTTTTGAGCGCCAGCTCCTTGGCATCAGGCGACCGGCTGCCGTCGAGGATATCCAGCACGGACTGTTTGTCGGGCACCTCCGACTTGGCGACCAATGAGCGGCACATCTCCCAATCTTCGGCGACGGCATTGACCGTCACGTCGTACTTATTTGAAAAACCATACTTTCGATCGACGTAATTCTTGAAATCCTGCGCTCGGTTCCGGGCCAGCGTCTCGTTGAATTTCAGCGGACCGTCGGGCGACGAATATCCCGTGATCTCGACCGATTTGACCCTCATCAGCGTGTCTTTCATCAGGTTGCCGACGAAGTCGTCCAGATCGCCGAGCTCCCGCGAATTGCCGTCGAGCGTCGAGGAGAGTTTCGCCAGATTGATCTGGTAGCGGACCGAGTAGTCGGTGTCGCCGGGACGTTTGACGATGAACCTGCGGACGAGATAATCGCCGTCGGTGGTCTCCGACAGCATCACGGTATCGGCCGCAGGCACCGGCGCCGCGCTCCTGACTTGGGCCGTCGCTCCGGCAGCGGCACACAACGCAAGAGATAGAGCGAATGTTGTAAAGATTGTTTTCACGCAAATAATAGTGTTGGTTAATTCCTGCCGCACAACTCGCAAGATTCATACCACGGTTGAGCACTAAATATTTATGGCCGCAGCGGCAAGCGGAAGGGATAATAAAAAAGAGGAAGATCGTTCTTCCTCTTTTTTATCGTAGCCGAAGAAACGGACGGCCCAGGTTTTTGCCTTTCATCCGGGAGACGCCGTGCTCAGGCTCGGCGTCCGAAAGTGGCGGAAACCCGGCCGGATTCTGCCGCGGCAACACCCCACCCTCTTCGTCCCGGTCTCGGCACAAAAAAAGGCATTCCGCCCGGACGGTGCGGCAAATTACATCCGCGCCGGAGAATTACATCCGTTCCGGAACGTCGATGCCGAGCAGTTTCATGCCGCTGCGGATGACGCGGGCGACCTGCTGAGCCAGCTGGAGACGCATTCTGCGGGTTTCGTCGTTCTCCTCCTTGAGAATCGAATGGTCGTGGTAGTAACCGTTGAACTGCTTGGCCAGCTCGTACACATAGGCGCCGACGATCGAAGGCGCGAAGTTCTCGCCTGCGGCGGCAACGACCGACGGATATTCGGTCAGCGATTTCACGAGGGCGATCTCTTCGGGCAGGTAATCCGCCTGCGCCGCACCGGAGAAGTCGATGCCGGCTTCGGCGGCCTTGCGCAGCACCGAGCAGATACGCGCATGGGTATATTGGATGAACGGGCCGGTGTTGCCGTTGAAGTCGATCGACTCGCGCGGATCGAAAAGCATCGTCTTTTTCGGGTCCACCTTCAGGATGAAATACTTGAGCGCGCCCAATCCGACCATCGTGGAAACGGCGTCGGCCTCCTCTTCCGTACAGCCGTCGAGCTTGCCCAGCTCGTCCGACATCTCGCGGGCCGTGGATACCATGTCTGCGATCAGGTCGTCGGCATCGACCACCGTGCCTTCGCGCGACTTCATCTTGCCTTCGGGAAGCTCCACCATGCCGTAGGAAAGGTGCGTGATATGGTCGCTCCAGTCGGCATAGCCCAGTTTCTTGAGGATGAGCTTCAACACCTGAAAATGGTAGTTCTGCTCGTTGCCCACGACATAAATCATGTCGTCGAGCCTGTTCTCCTCGAAGCGGCGGTAAGCCGTGCCGAGGTCCTGCGTCATGTAGACCGAGGTGCCGTCGCCGCGCAGGAGCAGTTTCTCGTCCAGTCCGTCGGCCGTAAGGTCGATCCAGACCGAATTGTCGTCGCGGCGGTAGAACACGCCCTTGCGGAGTCCCTCCTCGACGAGACTCTTGCCCAGCAGGTAGGTCTGCGACTCGTAATAGATTTTGTCGAAATCGACGCCCAGCGCCTTGTAGGTCACGTCGAAACCTTCGTACACCCAGCCGTTCATCGTCTCCCAGAGCGAATAGACTTCGGGGTCCTTGGCCTCCCATTTGCGCAGCATCTCCTGCGCTTCGAGCATCACAGGGGCGTTTTTCTTGGCCTCCTCCTCGGTTTGGCCCTGCGCCGTCAGCTCCTTGATCTGGGCCTTGTAATGCTTGTCGAACTCGACGTAGTATTTGCCGACGAGGTGGTCGCCCTTCATGCCCGACGAAGCGGGTGTCTCGCCGTTGCCGTAAAGCTTCCAAGCCAGCATCGACTTGCAGATATGGATGCCGCGGTCGTTCACCAGATTGGCCTTGATGACGTTATGACCGTTGGCCCTGAGTATCTGCGCCACGGAGTAACCCAGCAGGTTGTTGCGGATATGGCCCAGATGCAGGGGTTTGTTGGTGTTGGGCGACGAGTATTCGATCATCACCGTACGTCCCGTGTCGGGAGCCTGCCCGAAGTTCGCGTCGGCGGCGATCTCCGCAAAACGGGCGGCCCAGAACGCGCAGTCGAGGGTCAGGTTCAGGAAACCCTTGATGACGTTGAACGACTTGACTTCCGGCACGTTGGCCGTCATATATTCGCCTATCTCGGTCGCGGTGGCTTCGGGCGACTTGCGGCTTCGTCGCAGCAACGGAAACGTCACGAGGGTGTAATCGCCCTCGAACTCCCTGCGGGTCTTCTGAATCTGCAGTTGTTCGCCGTCGAGCGGACCGTAAAGCGCCTCCACCGAACGGCGGACCGCATCCGAAATAAAGTTTTCAATATTCATAACACAAAAGATTTGCCTGCAAATTTAGCGTTTTTCGGCTAATAACCAATCCCGCAAAGCCATAATTCTCACAAATTGCGGCCGCGGCGCCCCCGAAATTCCAAACAATGCTTATCTTTGCCGCTACATTACACGCTTTTCATGGAAATCATCATCATTATCCTGCTGATCCTGCTCAACGGGCTTTTCGCAATGTCGGAAATCGCGCTGATCTCGGCGCGCCGCTCGAACCTGACGGCACGCGCCAAGCAGGGCAACAAGGCGGCCGCCAAAGCCCTCCAGCTGGCTCAGGACCCGGACAGATTCCTTTCCACGATTCAGATAGGCATCACCCTGATCGGCATCCTGACGGGTATCTATTCGGGCGAAGCGCTGGCCGGCCGCTTCGGCGCGATGCTCGCATCGCTGGGCATGCCGCTCCGCACGGCCGTTCCGGTCGCCCAGATACTTATCGTCATCGTCGTAACCTACCTCACGATCGTCTTCGGCGAGCTGGTGCCCAAACGCATCGGCATGAAAAGCGCCGAACGGGTCGCCATACTCGTCGCACGGCCGATACAGGTGCTCGCCAAGGTGACGTCGCCCTTCGTATGGCTGCTTTCGCGCAGCATCGAGCTTATCGCCCGCCTGCTCGGAATACGGGATACGGAGAGCAAGGTCACCGAGGAGGAGATCAAGTCGATCATTCAGGAGGGAACCGAAGACGGAGAGGTGCAGATCGTCGAACAGCAGATCGTCGGCCGCGTATTCTCGCTCGGCGACCGCAAGGTGGGTTCGATCATGACGCACCGCAGCGAAATCGCATGGATAGACCCCGCCATGACGCCCGCAGAGATCCGCGAGCTGGTCGGCAGGGAACCCCACACGCTCTACCCCGCCGCCCGCAGCAACCTCGACCGGCTGGCCGGCGTGATATACCTCAAGGACCTCTTCACGCACATCGGCGAGGAGGATTTCGACGTCGCATCCATACTGCGTCCGGCAAAATTCTTCCACGAGGAGACCCAAGTGTACACCGCGCTGGAACAACTCCGCAGCGAGCAGGTCGGCTACGGCATCGTCTGCGACGAATTCGGCGTGACGCAGGGCATCGTCACCCTGCACGACATCTTCGAAGCGCTGGTAGGCTCGATTCCCGAAGAGCGGGAGGAGCCGGACATCGTTCACCGGGAGGACGGCAGCTGCCTGATCGACGGGCAGTGCCCGTTTTACGATTTTCTGGTCTGCTACGGGCTGGAGGACGTCTACCCGAACAACCTCTACAACACCCTCAGCGGCCTGATCCTCGACGAGCTGGGGCATATTCCGCAGACGGGCGAAAAACTGAGGTGGAACACCTTCACGTTCGAGATCGTCGACATGGACGGCGCCCGCATAGACAAGATCCTCGCCTGCGAAACATCGGAAAAAACGAACCAGAACCCATGAAAATAGCTGATATAGAACTCGGCGAAAAGCCCCTGCTGCTGGCGCCGATGGAAGACGTGACCGACCCTTCGTTCCGCTACATGTGCAAGCGGTTCGGGGCCGACGTGGTCTATACGGAATTCATTTCGTCGGACGGGCTGATCCGCGACGCGGCCAAGTCGCTCAAAAAACTCGAAATCGACGCAGCGGAGCGTCCCGTGGGCATCCAGCTTTACGGCCACCTGATCGAACCGATGGTCGAAGCGGCCCGCATGGCCGAAGCGGCCGGTCCCGACATCATAGACATCAACTTCGGCTGCCCGGTGAAGAAAATCGCCGGGCGCGGCGCCGGATCGGGCATGATGCGCGACGTGCCGCTGATGGTCGAGATGACGCGCCGGATCGTGCAGGCGGTGCGCAAGCCCGTGACCGTCAAAACGCGGCTGGGCTGGGACGAGGAGTCGAAGAACATCGAGGAGATCGCATTGCGCTTGCAGGACGTGGGCATCGCCGCGCTCACCGTTCACGGCCGCACACGCGCCCAGATGTACCGCGGCGAAGCGGACTGGACGCTGATCGGCAAAGTGAAGAACAACCCGCAGATACATATCCCGATCATCGGCAACGGCGACGTGGATTCGGGACCGAAGGCCGCGGAGATGTTCGACCGCTACGGCGTGGACGGCGTGATGATCGGCCGGGCGACCTACGGCCGGCCGTGGATATTCCGCGAAGTGAAGCACTACCTCTCGACGGGCGAAGCGCTGCCGCAGCCGTCGGTCGCGGAACGCGTGGCCATCGCGAAGGAACATTTACAGAAATCGCTCGAAATCAAGGGTGACCATGTCGGAATCCTCGAAATGCGGCGTCACATGACCAACTATTTCAAGGGGCTGCCCGACTTCAAGTCCACACGGCTGAAACTCGTGACATCGCTCGACACCGCCGAGCTGTTCGCCACGCTCGACTCGATCGCCGAGCGCTGGGGCGATTTCGACGTGAGCGGCACAGTGCCCGAACCGCTGTCGCACGACCTGTAATTTCACGGGGTCACACGAAGGCCTGATTCCGGTCGGTGGCCGAGACGGAGATGGAACGGGGTTTTGCCCGCTCTGCGCGAAACAGCAAAAAATACGCCTGATCCCCTGTGGAATCAGGCGTTTATACGCTCAGATACAACGGCTACTTCAGCACACGCTCGACATAGGCTTTGTAATCCTTTACGACGGGCTCGTACTCCTCGTCCTCGAAGAGCGGCGACGAGATCAGGAAATCGGCCGACGAACGGTTGATCGCCGTCGGGACATTGTAGAGCGTCGCCAGGCGCAACAACGCCTTGACGTCGACGTCGTGCGGCTGCGCCGACATGGGATCCCAGAAGAAGATCAGGGCGTTGATCTTGCCGTCGGCAATCAGCGACCCCAACTGCTGGTCACCGCCCAGCGGGCCGGATTTGAGCAGCGTGATTTTCAGGTCGGACAATTCCCGGATCCCATCCGCGGATTCGTCTTCCTCGCGGTGATCCCGCAGTGTCTTTTCGACCATCTTACCGGTCGTACCCGTACAAACGAGATGATGGCGGCTCAGGTTCCTGCTGTTCCAGTCGACCCATTCGGCCAGGTCGCGTTTCATATTGTCGTGGGCAACCAGTGCCAGCACTTTTGTCATTTTAGCCATAGCGATATTTTTATCCGTTGAACAAAGATAATACAAACACGGGGATTACGGAT
>ERZ772818.2464-NODE-2464-length-13974-cov-4.816941_pt1 | contig 13974 bp, 14 predicted proteins | sample MGYA00580837_ERZ772818 | MGnify/ENA primary metagenome ERZ772818 (study PRJEB29015, sample SAMEA2737671) | human gut metagenome | biome: human gut; feature: human-associated habitat; material: faeces | place: China | collected 2012 ...
ATCAATATTCTCCTTTATAAATTCCGATTGAGATTTCACCTGTTTTAAGAGATTTGATAACTGTTATATCTTGTTATTAAATTCTCTGCCAACCCTTGAAAACACTGGATTTATCGCAGATGAGCTTTCCCTTATTCTTTCCCTTGTGTTATATCGTCCCATCAGTGTTTACGAATTCTGATAAGGGCAAATACAAGGGCAAGAAAATCATATAAAACAGTATAACACAAAATAAAAGTGACATGGTGGACTGATTGAAATGCTTCTGATTTTTGTAACTAATGATTGATTGAATGACAAGGAGATAGGATACGATGAGAACAGTATTTGCAGAATACAATATGTACCGGAACAGCATAGACATCTACACCCATGCTGGTTGTATGCTTCGTATTGACTGCGATAAGGCTGAAGATGGTATTAAAACTACACCATGCTCTCAGTGTGCATTAAATGCTCTTGCTATTGATGAACCTCTTGAATATGCAAAACTATATCTGGATGGAACTATGCAGATATGGGTAGACACAGAAGACTCTATTGAACTTTAAGTACACTAAGGGACTGCTCCTCTAACAATTAAAAAAGTGCAAGAGCAACAGTCCCTTTGTATTTTTACAAGTTTCAACCTAAAAAAAACAATTATTTCACATTCGCATTATACAAGTCCATAAAATAAGAATCTGTATGTAGTAGTTCTTCAAAAGTACCTTGTCCAACAATCCTCCCTTCTTTAAAGAGAATAATTCTGTCAAAACCTACAATGGAATTTAATCTATGTGCAATGGCAATGACAGTTTTATCTTTCATTTTTTGCATAACTGATTTCATTACATTTTCTTCTGTTAAATTATCCATTGCAGATGTTGCTTCATCCAAAATGACAAGTTCGGAGTCTTCAAACCACAAGCGAGCTAATGCAAGTCTTTGTTTTTCTCCACCCGATAAACAAGTACCTTTCTCACCAATTTCAGTATTTAAACCTTCCGCAAGATTTTCAACTAAATGAGATAGTTGCACTTCACTCAATGCCTCCAGCATTTGTTCTTCTGACACTTGTTTCTCAAATACCAGATTTTCTTTTATTGTTCCGTCAAAAACAGGGGCATCCTGTGATAGATAACTAACTCTATCATACAGATTATTAAGACAAATTTCTTTTAACTCCATGTCTCCTAAGCGAACTTCTCCTTGATTATATTTTAGCAACCCTAATAATATCCTAATCAAGGTCGATTTTCCGGAACCACTTTCTCCTACAAAAGCTATTTTTTCTCCCTTTTGTATTGACAGGCTCAAGCCATCTATAATTTTCCGTTCCTCATATTGGAATGATAAATTTCTTATTGCAATTTTTCCAACATTTGTATTTATTGCGTTACCGTTTCTTAATTGAACATCGTCTTTTAAGCCTAAAAATTCCTCAAATCTCTTATATGACGCCTTGTCTAATTTATATTGGACATAAAGTACATTAAAAATGGCAATTGGCGTATAAGCATTTTCAATCAGTGCAATTAGTGCAACCACAGAACCTACTGTAAGGTTTTTCGTTTTCCATGCATAAAAAAGAATACCAATATCTAACATTGCCACAAGTAGTGCAAATATTGTGAAGAATGCTTCATGAATCATATTCATTTTTACTTTTGATGAAACAATATCCTCTTTTGCATTACAAGTCTTCTTTATTTCACTCGGGAACTGTTTACTCATACGAAATACCAACATTTCCATATAGCCTCTGACCAAATAGTGATTTAATAGTTCTTCACTATTCAAAATCTTTTCTTTTATTTTATAAAGAAACTTCAATAGAATGTTGGTTATTATAAAAATAACCGTATAGCCTACAAACAGTACATAAGTGACTTTTTCATCTATTTCCCAAATAAAGTATATACTAAAACCAATGGTAGGAAGTAAGTCACGAATCAAACACAACCAGAAATTGAATAATACATTTCTTCCTGCTGCTGAACCATTCTCAATCCTTTGAACAAGTTTGCCCGTACCTATTTTCTGATATTCCGTATAATCGATTGTACTTATTTTTCTAAGTGACAAAAGCTTAAAATCCAGATAAATACCATGTTCCAACTTCTTTTCAGGGTAATTATCCAGATAATTCATACCGTAATTTACCAGCAAAATAAAGCCATATGTTGCAACTCCTGCAAATGCAAGTGTTCTATCAGCCAATCCATCAATAACCTTTTGGAAATAGTCAACCTTGTAATTAGCCACAAATGAATTAAATATACCTAGTCCAATGTAGACCAATACCCATATGCTGTTTTTCTTTAATATTTCTTTTATATAACGCATAACTGTACTCCTTTACATATTGTATTTCAAGCATCAGGGCAGTACAGTCAACGACTACTGGCAAGTTTCTTTTAACCTCAGCACAATCTGCCAACAGTTTACATCAACTGTACTGAGTAGTTACCTCGGATAATTTTCATATCGTTCTCACTTCTTTCTAAAAATTTTCTATTATTATATCATGTTAAGTTCCAATATTCTATCGTAATTCCGTCAAAAGAATATAAAACAAAGAGCATATTATCTTACCCCTCTGTCATTTGTCTGCCTGCTGATACTGTTCTGGTTTTCAGCGGCTTCCCTTTGTAGTCTTGCAAGTTTATCCGACAGTTTTTCATCCTTATGCGTAGGTGTATCCGGTTTTCTGCAGGCATTCTTCCAGCTTTCGTATTGTCTCTGATAATCCGTATAAGCATTCCTGCATTCTCTGAATGTCAGCAGGAACTCGTTCATGTTTTCAAAACCGCTATTACGAACCATGTTTGAGAGTCCTGCCTTTAATCGGTTGATATAATCCGTCTTTTCGTCAATCTTTCTTTGCAAATCGCCTTTTCTGATGAGCTTCGCCAGTCCCTTTAAGTTTGACATTTCGATTTCAAGACTGCCTCTTAGTTTCTCAGCTTCAAAGATAATGGCATTCTGGCTGTCCAGTTCTGTCTTTATCTTTTTTAACTTCGGATAAGCGGCTGCTTCCGGTATCATAACAGGCTCTGGCGGTAACACATCTGCTGTAAGTATTCCGTTGTCCTGCTTTTGGGCTTTGTTTTTATCTTCGTGAGTATTTTCACACTGCTGCCTGCTGTGAATGCCTTTTATAGCCTCAAGCACCTTTGTGATAAGCAGTACCAGCTCTGCTATTGCCATATTCAGGATAAGCGAGAGCATTTCGGGCTTATTGCCGTATCGCTCAATCGATCTCTTTACTGGCTCTGTGATATGTTCCCTCTTTATCTGTAAAATATCCTCTATGGGAACCTCACTTATAACAGCCCTGTCAACCTCTCTGTTCCAGTCCATCCGCAGTTTATTATCCTGCTCAATCTGTTCTGCCTTTGGGGTGTTCTTACCAACCTTCTTGGTAGCAAGATATGGACCATTGCAGTCAAATACTGTGAGATTACACCATTATCACGATACTGTTTTAAAAGTGCATTATAAACAATACTTTATACATTTTCCCTACCCTCTTTTAATCTGATACATTTATAGGCTTTATTTATCCAATTATAAAACTTGCCATTCAAAAATCATATGAATTAATTTTTACAAAGCATGCACAAAATGCGATTTTTATTATATTTCGTCTGTTTTTCTATAAAATTGTGCATAAAAGCAGCAGGCACATCCCTGTTTAGAGACATGCCTGTCATGTTTAAATCTTGTTAATTATCTATTATGCAGAACCAGTTTCACATCAAATGTGAATTTTTCTTCATTTAACTGATATTTCTCGGAAAGTACCGGTCCACAGCTGTTAGAACCGATACCATTCTGGGAATAATCAATACAAAGTACAGTGCTTCCACATTTTTCAAGTTCATAGCCGTGCTTTTTATTTGTCAGTTCCTCCTGAGTGTATTCAGAAGCATTAAATGCAATCGTTTTTTTTCCAGCAGCTGACAACGTCATTTTATCATTGCTCACGCACACATAATCGCAGTCTGTATGGCTTCCGTTTTCCTGAGGACGAAGATAATCTTCATGCAGATCTTCGACCTTGGAGGTATAAACTCCATGACTTCCAGAACGGCATTTATCAACATAGCTTTCATCCGGTCCGATGTCATAGTATGTCACATTCTTAAAGTTATCTTTTAAGAACAGGCGCAGCCCGAACCTTGGAAGCATGGGGAATTCCATATCTTTTACCATATTCATTTTTACAGAAACAGCGCCATCTGAAGTTACTTCCCACACAGCATGGATATCCAGAATCTTCTGCACAGTAGCTGCAACAACTGCAATATGGGTGAAGATAGTTACTTTTGATTCTTCTGCCTGGTAAGAGGTCTCATAAGCTCTTACATAGCTCTGATCATAATGGGCATCCATCCACTCCAGCTTAATCTTACGGTCGTTATCTGTTGGTGCTCTCCATATATTAAGTTCCATCGGTCGATCCAGGATGTTCTCTCCTGCTGCAGACATGTTTTCAAACAAGCCGGTCAGTTTATTGAAAACATAGTGGAAGGCGTTATTCTCCATCTCAAGATAACGGTTAGACTCTGTTACTTTGATGAATCCTCCAACTAATCCTGTTTCCATGAGCATAACAGCATTCTGGTTTCTTCCATCCTCGTTCTGCAACGGAATTTCATCAAATCCCAGCAGACTGTCTGTCTCCTGTAAGCCATTTCCAGACTTCAGCAAATACTTCACCTTCAAGAAGCATTTTCCTCTTTCCGGGATATTTGCCGGAATAATAACAGTTCCCTCCTGCTGCGGTGCAATGCTCTCCGCCAGGCGAATGCATCCGGAATTTACTATCTTTCCATCTGCGGTTGTCTCATAGGCAAGATACAGGTAATAAATGCCACGATTTCTTGTCTGTTTTCTTAATTGCAAAAACTTATATTTTTATATATTTTTTTCTTGCTTTTTCCAATAATTTGCTATATACTGCCCCATGTAAAGTAATGCAGAGTAAATTCATGAGCGTAAAGTGCCTTCCGGATGGAGAGTTGCCGGAGGACGAAAAGAGAAATCTTGCGGTTCGTGGATTGCTTCTCGCTGCAACAGAAGATAAATATGAATCCATAAATTATCTCCTATTGTGAGCGAAAAAAGAAAAGGAGGTAATTTTTTATGGAGAAAACAAAAAACATGTTTCTCACATCAGCCAAAGAGCTGAAAACCACTTCTACACTGGCAGTCTGTGCAATGCTTGCTGCCTTGGCACTGATTTTAAATTCAGTTGCTTCTATCAATATCGGTCCCTATGTAAAAATTGGATTTTCCGGTATCCCAAACCAGATTGCTGATTATCTGTTTGGACCCATTACCGGATGTCTGTTTGCCGGTGTGCTGGATATTGTGAAATTCTTTATCCGCCCTGATGGTCCATTTTTCTTTGGGTTCACCTTTAACGCAATGCTCGCGGCATTTATTTATGGATGTTTTTACTACAAACATAAGCTCACTTTCCGTCGCGTGCTGATTGCAAAACTGGTTGTCGTTCTGATTGTAAATGTTCTGTTAAATACCTTATGGCTGGACATGCTCTACGGAAAAGGATTCCTTGCAATCCTCCCAATGCGTACTGTAAAGAACTTGATTATGTGGCCAATTGATTCCTTTATCTTCTTTACCATCACAAGATTGATTGAGCAGACAGGAATTTTTAATCTTTTTAGGAAACCGGCTGCCAACTGATTACATATATTTGAAAATATAAGATTTTAGTGAAATCAAATAAAAAACGCGAATACTCCAGTACTTAATAAGCCACTGATATTCGCGTTTCTTATTATCCTAACCACTTAAAAGAAGGATAGTATCTTACAACAGCTTTCCCCACAATCTAGTCAAATCGCACGAATTTGTTTTTCCATGAACGTGAATCTCTTTTCATTCTCCCAATTAGACACAGTCTGTCTGGTAACATGAAATATTTTTCCAAATTCCTCCTGAGTCAGCGCCTTTTCTTTTCGTATTTTTAATATCTGCGTTCCAATGTTCATATTTGCTCTGCTCCTGTTCTTCCAATCGGTTTTGCTTCTCACTTGGATTATATAAAAAATTCTTCCTAATGAAAAGCAATTTACCTTTTACAGTGGAAAAAACAGGTATGCAAAGCTTCTTTGACATGGTATTTTTTAAGAAGATTCACGTTTCTCTACTTAATCTGAATCCTTATTTTATCACCGACAGGTGTCCAGCCGGATTCTGCAGTGATTTCACCTGTAGCTCCATCATAATATGCGCTTTCTTCAGTTCCGTAATCTTCATCCGTTTTATCTGCTGCGTCGGTATTTTCTTTCTGGTCTGTATCGTCTTGAAGCCTTACTTCTGTGGGAGCATCTGCCCCTCCGATAATTTGAGTTTCAACCGGCTCCTCTGCATCTGACGGATTTTCTCCCTCCAAAGTATCCTCTGGAACTTCTTCTACTTCTTCTGTAGTCTCACCAATTTCTACAAAATCGTCATCAACCCAGACAGTGTCTGCTGCAGCCATATAAGGTTCTCTGGTATAAAGCTGTAATTCCAGATAATCGCTGTCAATATCCGGGAGTAAAAGAACCGGACTGTCAGAATCCAGCTGATACATGCCCCAGAAACTGGTTTTAAAACTCCATTGAGATTTACCATCTGCTGAATTACTGCGCAGTTCATACTGTACCTGATTTCCTTTACTGTCTGTCCCCATAAGCATCATCTCATTACCATTATACAGTTTTTCCTCAAGTTCTTCCGGAATTTCTGCCGTAATTATACTTTGCAGTTTATTCATGGAAAAGTCTGTTAATTTTACGGTTCCTTCTTCTGTTTTAACAGAAACATCTTCCAGCTTTTTATGAACTGTCTGTTTCATAAGCTCCGCATGGGGAATAGAAAAATCAAACTCAAACTCTGCAAAATAATCTTCGCCAAGATTTTCATTTTGATAGGCACCAAGTACCAAATGTACTTCCGGATTTTCTCCCAGATCCCCACCAAGGGAAAAGCGGGATTCCAGAACAGCATCATAGACATTTTCATCCAGTCCAATATTTAGCAAATCCTCATCCGAATACGGCAGATAGTGTCCGCTTTCGTATTCTTCAATTTTCTGTCCATTTATTGTAGTTTTCTGATAATCAATGTCAAGCTGTGTATTGGCAAAGGTCCAGGCATCCTGACCATCATCCGTGCCCTTTTGCCCGGAAGATTTTTTTTCTGCATGCACCTTTGTTAACAGAACCCCATTATCCAAAACAACTTCTTTTAATGTTACAGTAATTCCTTTGTCTTCTTTAGAGGTATTCAACACTTCCGTATAAGATTCAATGCTTTTTGGGAAACCAAGGGTTTCTCCTATGGACAATGTAATATTTTTTATTGCAGCCTGGATATGTGGATTAGAAAAGATAACAGAACCCAAGGTGACGATCACGCAGGCAGCTGCTGCTTTGCTCCACCCTTTTGGCCTCCGGTTTTCCTTTTTTTCACTCCATTCCCGCTCTGCTTCCTCTATATATTTCGGATCAATATTACCAAATTCTTTTGAAAAATCAAATTTTTTCATATGCGTCCTCCTTCTTTTTCCAACAGTTTCAACAGCTTTTTCCGGTTTCTGTATAAATTCATTTTCACGCTTCCCGCTGACATATGATGCTTTTTGGATATTGCAGAAACAGGATCTAAAAACCAGTATCTTCGTACAAAAATATATCTGTCCTTTGGAGACATCTCTTCCAAAAAACGATTTATGGTTTCCATCAGTTCTTTTTCTGCCAGCTGTTCTTCCACTGTATAAGTTACATTTAGCTGCTCCATTTCATCCATAACATCTGCCATATGAACATCCGGGCGCTTGCCTGCAAACTTTTTCCTTAAACGGTCGATACTAAGATTTCTTGTAATCCGACCGCAAAAGTGTGCCAATACAGGAGGATGCGTAGGAGGAATCTGTGACCATACTGAAAACCAGGTATCATTCAGACATTCCTCGGCATCTTCTCTATTTGCCAATAAATTCCAGGCAATCTTGTAGCAATAGGGATGATACTTAGTACTTAATTCTATAATTCCATTCTCATCTCTTTTCAAAAACAGGTTTATAATTTCATCATCATTCATTTACAGGTTGTCCTCCGGGTTTCTTTAAGCTAAAAGTCACTGTCCATAATCTGACCAGCAACAGATAAGGCGCCTTTTTGAATAAAAATATTTCCATTCATATTATATATCGTAAAAAATAGTGGATGGTAACAAAAAAATTTAATTTTTTTCAGTTGAGATCCAAACTACAGTTTTGGTTTTCAGAAGATTACCTTTTAGGGGTAAAAATAATGAAAAGCAGCCGATATTCTCATTTTATATATCATGAGATACCGGCTGCAACTGCTGTTATAAAATATTTTCTTGTTCTGTAGTTTTGTACTTCATACTACAGCATTCATTATAATCACGGTCAGAATACGTCCTATAAACAGTCCACAAAACGCATAAAATCTTCTCTTCCTTTTGGTGTGCATTTATAAACTCCGGCATCTTCCAGCACATGAACAAACACCAGTCCTACTTCTTTTTGAAGAATTGCATGAATGTTCTCTGCATTAATATCCGGATATTTTTCCAGCAATTCTTTCACCCAGTCCTCATGCTTTGTTATTTTTTCATTTGAAGAAATATCTTTTCCAGATAAAATGTATTCCTCTAAAAGCTCCAGCTCTTCTTTTAATCTGGCCGGAAGAACTGCAAGCCCCATTACCTCGATCAGTCCGATATTTTCCTTTTTAATATGATGGTACTGTGCATGTGGATGATATACACCAAGTGGATGTTCTTTCGTCGTAATATTATTGCGAAGTGTCAGATCCAGCTCGTATACATCTTCCACTTTACGGGCAATTGGGGTTATGGTATTATGTGGTTCTCCGTCCGTATTGGCAAATACAAAGACTGCTTCATCTGTATAGCCTCTCCATGCCTGCAGCACATGTGTTGGTCAATCAACCGTTCTGGATTTTTATGACGGATACGGAGCACTGATAACGGCCACTTTACAATTCCCGCTTCCACATCCTCAAATCCAGGAATGGTCACATGCTTTTCAATCGGTGCCTTAGCCATTGCGAAGGTATAATGTCCTCCCTGGAAATGGTCATGGCTTAAAATAGAACCGCCTACAAGCTGCTCAATGTTCTGAAATTCCTGTTCCGGTGCAGTGTAATCATCCTCGTAAAATACATCCAGCAGAAGATTTGTTGTGTAATTTCTCTCACATTCTGGTATCAGTCCCGTCTCGACTCCATACTGTACCAGTTTTGCAATACTCTCACTCAGCATATTTTTATCCTCTCTTTTCTATATGATTTCATTTTGCAGAACAAACTTTTCTCTGTACAGATTCCGGTATTCTCTTGGTGTCATTTTGTAGCGTTCCCTGAAAACCCGGTTAAAAGTCCGCTGACTTTCAAATCCTGCATCCATGGAAATGTCCGTAATGCTTTTGTCAGTACACTCTAAATGAACACAGACATAGTTTAATCTCTGTTCATTTAAATATTGGTTAAAATTTCTATGAAAAGTTCCGGAAAAGACACGCGAAAGTGTAAATTTACTTACTCCCATATCTCTTGCCATCTTTTCCAGGGACATTTCTTCTTTAAAATGTTTTGCAATATAGGAGACCGTCTGATAAATGATATCATTGCTCTCCACACTGCTCTTTTCCTGTAAGTTAAATACCGGGATACTTCTGGCCAAAAGGATCTGCACATAAGCCTGTTCCACAACAAGGTTAGGATTTTGCTCCTTTTTATCGAGCTTCAGGCACCGAATTGCATTTACAATATCCCGGTGGACCTGCGGCTTTTTAATCACAGGATTTTTCGGACAGTATTTCTGCATAACAGAAGCAAATTGTCCGCAAAGTATGGGCTGCGCCCACAGATAGCATGCCTTATTATTCTCTCCTGAAAAGACCTGGCAGTGATGGATCACTTCCGGAAAAAGGACTGCAAAATCACCTTCCTCCATGTGAAAGAGTTCCTGGCCCATTCCAAGCTCCAAGCATCCTTCTGTAAGATAGATGAATTCAACTGAATTGTGCAGATGAGGGGATTCATGTCTGGCAATGCGGGAATGTAAATGCAGGTTTTCTTTTTTCTCTTCATAAACCGGAAACATAATTTCTCTCCTCTGCAAATTTTGTCTGTTTTTTCTTTTCATTTGGCACGTAATCCGCTTTCAGGTGATCTATAATGCACTTGTAAGTTAAGAAAAGAGGTGAACGAAATGAAAAATTTAAAAGCTTATATCTTATATGTGATGAATTTCTACGCAAACTATTATAAAGTTTGCCGCTAATGCCAGAAGAGAATTCCGGTATTCGGCCGGATTTTCTTCTGCATAAACTATCACATCCACTTTTTATTAGTATAACCAACTGATGAACCCTAGGCTATCTACTTTCAACTTTGGAGGTGATTTAAAAACGACTTTTGCGGAATCCCAAGCACAGTTCGATGAAGCTATTGATTTTTTCGATTGGGATCGTTCCCGTGCCTGGTATATGGATATTGCAGGAAGTGAACAGGATTTCATTTATGCAATCTCAAAAAAGAATTGCAAAATATTCAAGCATTTTATCACCGATCGTAGCCATCCTTCATATATCAGAGGAAAAGAGAAATACGAGGACCTTGCTTTCAAATGGTGGCAATTGATGGTCTGATTATATTTTATCATAAAAATAATATGAATTTACTTATTACATCAAAAGAACAGATATTGGCTGAATTAACCAATATAGATTCATTTCTCAATATTACTATGAGTGAAGATGCGGCAGAGGCTGTACAACGTGGCAATGACTTAGCTGTATATGTTGCCCGCTCCGGCAAACTGCTTGCAGACTCGAAATATTGGCTTAATGAGACAATGAAGTCCGAGGTTATGCAAACGCTCGTTGATACAGCTAAAAATGCGAAAGCGACAGCAACAGCGATAAATGCCCTAATCAGTTCTTTATGTCGGGAGGAACGATACCTCGTTGATTGGTGCGAACGTTGTAACCGGACGGCAACACATCAATTATCATGGTGCGTAACTGTGATAAGTAAAGCAAAAGAGGAAATGAAAATGGCCAGTATGTATAACAATAAAAAGTAATAATTATGAGAACCCTGAAAAAAATCACAATCGGACTGGCCGTTATCGGCCTGTTTACAGCATTATCTTTCTCTCAAAGAGAAGATGCAACATCAAGAGAAATAACTACGGCCGCCGTCATGGGAGTTGTATCAACGTTTAGTATTATCACTTTATCAACTAAAGAAGATTATGGAACAAGTAAAAAATGAGATCAAAAAGGCAGTCGTTAAGAAAGATCGGCTGAATGTAGTGTACAATGAGCGTTTTTCTGAATCAAACTACACAAATGTAATAAACAAGAGCTGTGATCAGATTATTCACAGTGATTTAAGAGAAGCGTTTAGCCGTCTTAAATTGCATCTTGTCGTATTGTGTGAGCAGCCGGAAGCATCTAAAATCGATAAGGATAGTTTTACTTCTCCTGGCTATGCAGAAACCTTAGAAAACTATATTATTACAGGTTATGCGAACGACAGTGTCGATGGGGTTTCCGGAATAACTATCATAGGATCCAAACTTCTTCAGTCCGGCAAAGTCGTTGACTTGAAAATCTTCGTTCCTCTCCTTGATGCAGATTACCCTTACTATGAAGAATTGAGTATTGATGCTGCTGCATGCGATGCTGAAGTAGAAAGTTACCTGTTTGAAGAGAAATGGGGAATCAGACAAGAACGTCTCGATTTCGAAACCGATGAACCGGAAGAAGCTATCGTAATGGAAGAAGAAAAGCCGAAGAAGAGAGGGCGAAAAAAACAGATAGATGCTCCTGCACCTCTTGACGCGACCGCATAACTTACAATCACCATAGGGGGAGATTATCCCCCTATAAAATACTCTAAATCATGAATATCGAATTAAAAGGAGATAATTTTGAATTATCATTCAAGTATAGAACTTCCATTGTAGATAGGGTCCGACAAATTCCAGGAAGACGTTTTGACGGTGCAAAAAAAGTTTGGATAGTTCCAGCTCGGAGTAGAGTTGACCTTGAAAGAATGATTTATCAAATACGACAATTTGAGAATATCAATTGGGTAAATGGTACAGAAAAAAAGGAGGAGGATATCGCTTATGATATTCCGGAATTGCCGAATTTAACCGTTCCGCACAATTTGAAAATCCAGCCTTATCCTTATCAGCTTAAAGGCATTGCTCGAGGACTAGAACTAAAACGGTTTATGAATTGTGATGAACCGGGACTCGGTAAGACATTGCAGAGTATAGCAACAATTAACCTCGCAGACGCTTTTCCTTGTCTTGTTGTATGCCCTTCATCATTAAAAATCAACTGGCAACGTGAATGGGAGAAGTTTACGGATAAAAAGGCGATGGTACTCACAGATAAAGTACGTGATACATGGACCTTCTTTTATCAAACAGGAATGCATCAAGTCTTTATCGTAAACTATGAATCACTAAAGAAATACTTCGTACAACGCATAAAGAAAGCCGAAGGCTGGACGCTGCGCGATGTGGAATTTAGAAACTCAATCAATTTATTCAAGTCTGTTATCATTGATGAAAGCCATCGCTGTAAGTCTGCATCTACTCAACAGGCAAAGTTTTGCAAGGGTATTTGTACAGGTAAAGAATGGGTGATAGAGCTTACAGGAACACCGGTAGTAAATCGGCCTAAAGATTTGATTCCACAGCTGGCAATTCTAAACCGTATGGATGATTTCGGTGGCTACAAACCATTTGTTAACCGGTACTGCTCCGGACAAAGAGAAGCATCGAATTTGAAAGAATTGAACTTCAATTTATGGAAATATTGTATGTTTCGTCGTGAAAAGTCTCTCGTCCTTACAGATCTTCCAGATAAGATACGCCAGGTAAATACATGTGAAATTACTAATCGTAAGGAGTATATGGATGCAGAGCGTGATCTTATTATGTATCTACAGAAATATAAGGATGCCGACGATGAAAAGATTGAAAAGGCTCTGCGAGGGGAAGTCATGGTACGTATCAATATTCTACGGCAGATCTCCGCACGTGGAAAAGTACGCGATGTTATTGAATTTGTGAAAGACTTCCGAGAGAATGGAAAGAAGATAATTCTCTTTTGTTCGCTTCATGAAGTTGTAGATCAACTGAAACGTTACTTTCCCACTGCTGTATCTGTTACCGGTAGAGATTCGCAGGATGAGAAGCAAAGAGCGGTTGATGCCTTTCAGAACAATCCAAAAGCGGATATAATCATTTGCTCGATAAAAGCGGCTGGAGTTGGTTTAACGCTTACTGCATCAAGTAATGTCGCTTTTGTTGAATTCCCTTGGACGTATGCTGATTGTTGTCAGTGCGAAGACCGGGCACACCGTATCGGGCAAAAAGACTCTGTTACCTGTTACTACTTCCTTGGCCGGCGCACTATTGACGAAAAGGTCTATCGCATAATTCAAGAGAAGAAAAACACTGCTAATGCTGTAACTGGTTCTACCGAGGATATTGAAGAAAATATCGTCGATATGGTTGCACGTATCTTTGATACTGATTATGATGATGAATAATTTAAGTCTGCAAAGATATGAATCTAATCAGGCTGAACTGGTGACCAAATGATTTCTCCATTGATATATCTGAAGTGTATTGAGGAACGGTTTGCAACCTTCTCTCCTGAAAAAGAAAATTCTTTATGAAAATTCTCACTTTCATGGTTAATGGTAATAACCAATGTATCATTTGTCGTGACTTTCTCTGTATTGATTTTATAAGATACAGATGTTTCAAGTCTACTTGAAGGGCGGATTGTTCTATTACGATATATTGTTGACATATATTTGTTTTTTGATAATAAATTCAATCTCTCAAAAATAGTTTATATAATGATTTGAAAATCAGATTGTT
>ERZ772818.2472-NODE-2472-length-13923-cov-5.460268_pt1 | contig 13923 bp, 12 predicted proteins | sample MGYA00580837_ERZ772818 | MGnify/ENA primary metagenome ERZ772818 (study PRJEB29015, sample SAMEA2737671) | human gut metagenome | biome: human gut; feature: human-associated habitat; material: faeces | place: China | collected 2012 ...
AGTGGGGTTCCTATTTCGGCGGTTCCGCTTGGGAGTACGATCCGAAGCGCGGCGAATACTATTTCCACCAATTCTCTAAGAAGCAGCCGGATTTGAATTGGGAGAATCCGGAGGTGCGCAAGGCCGTCTACAAGATGATGAACTGGTGGATGGACCGCGGCATCGACGGCTTCCGCATGGACGTCATCACCCTCATTTCGAAGAAGGTCGACAAGAACGGACGTCTGCCGGGTGAGGAAGGTTCCGAAATCGCCGATCTGCCGGTCGGAGAGGAAGGGTATTCGAATCCGAACCCGTTCTGCGCGGACGGCCCAAGGCAGGACGAGTTTCTTGCCGAAATGCGTCACGAGGTCTTCGACGGTCGCGAAGGGTTCCTGACTGTAGGCGAGGCTCCGGGCATCACCCCAGCTCGCAACGAGCACATCACTGACCCAGAAAACGGCGAACTAGACATGCTGTTCCTGTTTGAGCATCTGGATGCCGATTGCGAGGACAATACCAAGTGGAAGCCGACCAAGCTCGAACTCCCCAAGCTGAAGGAGATTCTCAACGGCCAACAGAATGCGGTATCCAAAGCCGGCTGGGCCAGCCTGTTCTTCGATAACCATGACCAGCCACGCATCGTCTCCCGCTGGGGCGACGACTCCACCAAGGAGACTCGCGAGGCATCGGCGAAGGCGCTTGCCCTGCTGCTGCACATGCACCGCGGCACCCCGTACATCTACGAAGGCGAGGAACTGGGCATGACCAATGCCCACTTCACCGAACTCGACCAGTACCGCGACCTCGAATCCCTAAACGCCTACAGGCAGAGAGTTATCGAAACCGGAGTGCAGGACTGCAAATCCATGATGCATGGAATCGCAGAACGCAGCCGAGACAACGCGCGTACGCCGATGCAGTGGGACGGCTCCAAGTACGCCGGCTTCACCGCGCCGGACGCAGCCACCGAACCGTGGATCAGCGTCAACCCGAACCACGTGGAAATCAACGCCGCAGCGCAATGCGATGACCCGGAATCCGTGCACGCTTTCTATAAGCAACTCATAGATCTAAGGCACAGGAATCCAGTCGTGGCCGCAGGAGATTTCCGGCTACTGGACGCGTCAGATCGACAGGTGTATTCGTTTGTCCGCGCTCTTTCGTCCAAGGACGGGCAGGTCGCTAAACGACTTCTCGTCATGGTCAATGTCTCGGGAGAGATTGCACGTATTCCGTCGGAAACAGCGGCCTTGCTTCCCCTCGATGTCGACGAATCCCATATCGTCATAACAACGCACGATTCAGCTCACACCAAACTTTCGCTTACGAAGCGTGAACTGGCTCCATGGGAGGGAGTGGCGATCGAACTTTAATTACCATGCTTAGCATGTAACGTTTCACTCATCATAAGTGGACAGATGGCGGGCAAAATTCCATTCCCCTCAACCCGCCATAGCCCTTCCGACAAACGGTATCAATAACCGGAAATCGGAACGTGCTCTCATCCTGGTGACATGGATTTGGTTTCCTTCTCTTTCCCAAGTCCTCGCCACTAGGATGTTTTTCTTTAGGAACAACAAAGGGTCAGCCCCATCTGCGAGGCAAGACATTCGCCAATCAAGAATAGGGGAACCGCAACTACGAGCCTTCTCAAAATTCAGATGCTCTTCCCTTGCTTTTATGCATCCTGCATATTCTCCTAAGCATCGACAAAATCAGGAGCATATACGCATAGGACGCACATCCGAGCAGAGAATTTCGCCGTCACATACCCATATGGCATCTCATGACTTCTCCATCAGACTTATGACAGAGGAGCAGTTGAAGCCCTCAATGCAAGATATGTATCCAAAACCCTATTCTGAACTTCAGGCTGTTGTCCACGGATAAGATCCAACACCAGACGCCCTGCCTCAGCACCAAGAAAATCCACTTCCTGATGAACGGTGGTGAGATTGAATTGCTTTGCATAGGTGCTGTCATCAAAACCGACAAGCGACATGTCCTGAGGAACTTTAATACCGCTCCGCATCAGCTTGAATAACAGCGGAATGGCCATCCCATCACTCAAACAACAGACTGCCGTAGGCCGCGGCGAGCATGTCAGCAATTGCGATATCGCGTAATTCTCCGGTTCATCAACTTCACGTGGCACATGAATCAACAAAGGCTCAATGGATTCGCCAACGTCATGGCATGCACGCAGGAAGGCATCGGAACGTAAATCAGCGCTATACGGCAAGGGTGCATGCTTCAATTCGGAACATACAAAACAAACTCTGTGGTGTCCAAGATCATGCAGATGCTTAACAACCAAGCGCATACTGGCATATTCATCAATGCCGATGGTGGCGCTAAAACCCTGTGTAACAGGCACATTGATACCAATCAACGGTATATCAAGACGTCTAAGATCCTCGATTTCCATCACGTCTACACCGAACGACGAGACGACCACGGCATCAACGTTGTGCCGCAATGGAATCTCCTCAAACAGTTGCCGACGATTGGTTACATCGGGAATGTAATACGTACAAATGTCATAGCCCTCCGGCTGCAACACATCATTCAACGCCCCACAAATGTGAGAGTTAAACCAAGTGGCCACCGGCTCGCTAATCAGCACGGCAATACGGAACGATTGTTGTGATTTCAACGCCGAAGCGGAACGCGAGATAGTGAATCCAAGCTCCTGTGCCGCAGTCATAACCTTTTCACGCGTTTCCTGCAACACCTTGTCAGGATGAGCGAATGTTCTCGAAACAGTGGCCGTCGACACGCCGGCTTTATTCGCGACATCTTGCGTCGTGGGTTTCAAATTGATGCCTCATTTCTGTTGTTTTTCAAAGGATAAAACCTGTGTTCTCCAAGAAGGGGTTTCTCCGATGAACTCGTATACATCTAAAACCAGTATACATTATTTGACGGTTGGAAAACTTGATGATATCGTATACATTGTTCCCGCAAATCGAAGTAGATCACAGGGAACAAAGGAGGATTGAAAATGAAAAACAAGCAATGGATGCTTCGTGCAGTCGGCGTGATTTCTGCTCTTGCTTTGGGCCTCGGCGGACTTGCCGCATGCGGCAACAGTTCCTCGGCGGAAAGCAAGAACGGACGCGTCTACTATCTCAACAAGAAAGCCGAAGAGCAGTCGACATGGGTTAAGCTCGGCAAGGCATTCGAGAAGGAAACCGGCATTCCGGTTCAGATTCAGACCGGCGGCACCGATTACGATGCGACGTTGCGTTCGGAGCTTTCCAAGAAGGCCGCTCCTACGATGTTCCAGGCTGATGGCCCGAGCTTCATGAGCAGCTTCAAGAAGTACGCCAAGGATTTGTCCAACAGCGACATCTACAAGCAGCTTGACAAGAATTACAAGAATCGTGTGCTGACCAACGATGAGGGCAAGCCAATCGCCATTCCTTACGCAACCGAAAGCTATGGCATCATCTACAACAAGTCTTTGCTCAAGAAGTATTTCGACGCCAGCTGGTCAACGGTGAAGTCCGCCGAAGACATCAACAACTTCAAGGCGTTGAAGACCGTCGCGGACGAGATTCAAGCGCACAAGGACGAAATTGGCGTCAAGGGAGCGTTCAGCTCCGCAGGTCTCGACACCAGCTCGGCTTTCCGCTATAACTTCCATCTCCCCAGCGTGCCGCTGTACTACGAATACGCCGATGACGGTGTCGACATGACCAAGGTTCCGTCCAGCGTCAAGGGCACCTATGTCAAGAAGATGAAGAACATCTTCGATCTGTACATTAAGGATTCCACGGTCGAGCCCAGCTCCTTGTCCGGTAAGACCATGGATGATTCAATCGCCGAATTCGCCACAGGCCAGGCCGTGTTCTTCCAGGATGGCGTGTGGGCCTACAACCAGATCAAGGGTCAATCCGTGTCTGACAACGATCTGGGAGTGTTCCCCATCTACATTGGCGCCAAGGGCGAAGAGAACCAGGGTCTGAATCAGGTGATCAGCAATTACTGGTGCGTGAACTCCAAGGTCTCCGAAAAGGATCAGCAAGCCACTGAAAAGTTCCTGAGCTGGCTAGTCACTTCCGATACCGCGCTTAAGGCCATCTCCCAGGACATGGGACTGGTGTCTCCGTTCAAGGGCTTCGACAACGAGAAGTACCAAGTTACCAATCCGCTGGTGGGCGTCAATCGTGAATACCAGAAGGCCGGAAAGACCGATGTAATCAGCGTTCCTACCGTTTCTCACCAGTGGGAGCAGAATCTCGGTTCCGCAGAGCTTAACTACGCTCAGGGCAATGGCAGCTGGGATGATGTTGTCAAGGTATTCACCAATGACTGGGCCAGCGAATACAAGCTTGCTTACGGCGAGTGAGGAAACCCTGTCATGATCACTATGACCGGTCGGGCCATCAGGCGCTGGTGGCCCCTGTTTGTACTACCGACATGCTTCGCTTTCGCCCTCGGCTTCGTAGTGCCGCTGGTGATGGGTATCTATCTCAGCTTCACCGAATTCACCACGATCACCGATGCCGAATTCGTAGGCTTGAAAAATTATGTCAGAGCATTCCAGGATCCCGACTTCCTGCATGCGCTGCTGTTCACTCTGGCCTTCACCATCGTCACCACCATATTGATCAATGTCGCCGCATTCTTCGTCGCTTATATGTTCACGAAGGCGATGCGCGGTGCGAAACTGTTCCGTTCGGTGTTCTTTATGCCTAACCTCATCGGCGGCATCGTGCTGGGCTATATCTGGCAGCTGCTGTTGAACGGCGTTCTGGCCCACTGGAACATCTCGCTGACATATCACGCCAAATACGGATTCATCGGCATGGTAATCCTAGTTTGTTGGCAACAAATCGGCTACATGATGGTGATTTACATCGCCGGACTGCAAAACGTTCCTGGCGACGTGATAGAGGCCGCTTCCGTGGATGGTGCCACTCCGAAACAGATTCTATGGAGCATCACCATTCCGCTGATGATGCCAAGCATCACCGTCTGCTCGTTCCTTACCGTGACCGGTGGATTCAAGCTCTTCGATCAGAACCTCGCTCTGACCAACGGCGCTCCGAGTAACACCTCGGAAATGCTGGCCTTGAATATCTACCGCACGTTCTACGGACGAGCCGGATTCGAGGGCGTAGGCCAGGCAAAGGCAGTGATGTTCTTCGTCCTCGTTGCCCTGATTGCCATCATCCAGAACAAACTCACCACCAGTAAGGAGGTCCAAGCATGAACCAGCGCATCAAGCACGGCCCATTCTGGACCGGACTGTTCTCGGTCATTTCTTTGGCGTGGTTGTTCCCGCTTGCTCTAGTGCTGATTAATTCCTTCAAAAAGAAGGTCTACATCTCCGCGGACACCTTCTCCTTGCCAACTGGTAAGGAATTTGCGGGACTCTTCAACTACAAGGATGGCATCGAGAAGACCAACTTCATTGCCAGCTTTGGGTGGAGCCTTGTCATTACGGTCGGTGCAGTGCTTCTCATCCTCCTTTGCACCTCGATGTGCGCTTGGTGGATTGTGCGAGTGAACAACGTCGCATCGAAAATCATCTACGTGTTGTTCCTGTTGAACATGATTGTTCCATTCCAGATGGTGATGTTCCCTCTGTCGAAGATGGCTGACATGCTTGGCCTGAACACCCCATGGGGCGTCTGCCTTGTGTATCTGGGATTCGGCGCAGGACTTCCCGTATTCATCTTCACAGGTACGATCAAATCCATTCCGCAGGAAATCGAAGAATCCGCAATGATTGATGGCGCCGGAGCGGTGCGTACATTCTTCACCATCGTTGTGCCGATGATGCGCTCGTCGATTATCACCGTGGCGATTCTGCAGACCATGTGGATTTGGAATGACTACCTGCTGCCGTATCTGACCTTGGATCTGCAAAGGTTCAAGACCATTCCAATCGTGATCCAGTATCTGCGTGGAGGCTACGGCAGTATCGATATGGGCGCCCTGATGGCATGCCTGGTGCTGGCGATTATTCCAATCGTCATCTTCTTCGCACTATGCCAGAAGTACATCATCCAAGGCATCACCGCCGGTGCGGTGAAGGGCTGATCCAATATGAACACAGTGTTCGCTAAGGACTCTGTTTTCATGCGAGGCCTTGATATGGTGGCCAACGCCGCGGTACTCACTCTACTTACAGCAGTGTGCAGCATCCCGTTGGTCACCATTGGGGCCGCGCTATCGGCTTCCTACGAAGCTGCTTGGGCGGCAAAAGAAGGTCGAGGATACCTGCTTCGCACATATTTCTCGGCATTTAAAAGAAACTTCCCAGTTGCAACGGCCATATGGTCAGTGCTCGCCGCAACTGGATTGATGCTCATTGCTTTATGGCTTTTCACTACCAGCATGGCTGCGATGATAGTGAAAATCATGCTAACGCTGCTATGGCTCATCATCATGGTCTGGGCTTGGCCGTTAACGGCACGCTTCGAAAACTCAGTGATGGCTACTTTACGCAACGCGCTACTGTTCGGTGGCACATCGCCGTTTACGACTTTGGTTGCTCTTATCATTCCAGCCATCGCAATCGGACTAACAGTGGCCAGTCTGCAATGGCTTCCCAAAGGATTGTATCTATTGCTGATACTGGGCTTCGGCATAGTGGTACAACTGCAAATACCACTGTTCGAACATGCACTAAAACCCTATGTAAATAAGGTGGCCGCATAGCAGCAAGCAAGTTTCCAAGCTTTTGAGCAAATACAATAAAGCTCAATCTTTCGGGCGGTAGCAGTGCTACCGCCCATTTACGTTTTCATTCGCATTTCGTATGAACCGCATGACACTTTTCTCTTTAAGGCATCGAGATGGTGACGTTTTCTTGGACTTCCCGACCGGGAGGAGAACCCCCTTATGGCGAAGTGCAGCAGGGAGCAGCGTGACAGGGCCGTGGACCTGTACGTCAGATACGAGCGCTACGCCGCGGACGTGATCCGCGAGCTCGGCTATCCCAGCAGAGGGATGCTGCCGGTGTGGTACCGGGAACGCCTCGAGGAGGAACGCACCGGCGTCCCCTCCAGGCGCGGCGAACGCTACAGGCGCTACACGGACGAGCAGAAGCGGGCCGCGGTGGACCATTACCTCGGACACGGCAGGCGTCTGAAACGCACCATGCGCGCGCTCGGCTATCCGAAAAGCCATGAGCTGCTCACCGCGTGGATCGACGAGCTCGCTCCCGGCCGACGCAAGCTGAGGCACGGCCCGGTTCCCGAGGAATTGAAGCGGAAGGCGGTGGTCGCGGCCGCGTCCGGAAGGTCGGAATCACGCGATGCCGCCGCCGGACTGGGCGGAGAAGGTCTTGTTCTCCTGCTCCTCCTGCATACGCAGCATCTCCTGCTGCATCTTCTGGGCCTGCTTGAGCATGGCGGCCTGATTCATGCCGCCCATTCCACCGGGCATACCCCGGAATCCACCTTTTGCCATAATAAGATCTCCTTTAGAATTATCTGATTTTTACAATATCCTGATGGGCTCTGCCGAAATTCATCAGCTGCTCCATCCTGCCGGTATTTCCGGTCTGGGTGACATCCACCACCTTGATCTGCACAGCTCTGCCCAATCTGGCTGCCGCCTTTCGGGCGATAACCTCTTGAACGGGCTTTGCACTGACCGACTCTGCCGGGAAGCTCCCCTGGCAGCGCAGTTCCAGAATATTTCCCCGCAGCACCCCGCGGACTGGCGCTGTGGGCGTTGCCACAAAGAAGCCTGATACCGGCGGGCTGAGCTCCTGCCGGATCTCCCCTACCAGCTCCAGCCAATAGCTGTCGCTGTTCACCGGGGCGGATTGCTGCGCTTCTGCGTCCGGCGGGGCATCGCTGTCGTCCGGTATGGGCGGCAGCTCCTCTTCCGGTTCTGTCTGGGCCTCCGGTTGGGCAGCTGTCTTGGGCGCAGCCACAAACGCGCCGCTTTTCAGCTGATCCTCCAGCCGGGTCAGTCTTGCATTCAGCGCCGAAGCGTCCAGGCTCAGCTCCGGGCGGCACAGCTCCACAATGCACAGCTCCGCATCCATGCGCCGTCCGGCGCTGCGGTTGAAGCCTGCAACCGTCTGCTGCACCAGCTCCATCATCCGCACGATCTCTCCCGTGGACAATCGCTTGGTGAGCTCCATGACCTCGGAATCCGGGGCCACGCCGGAGAGCATGGTGATCCCGGCCTTTGGGGCCGTTTTCATAACCAGCAAATCCCGCAGCAGGCTTTCCAGCTCATCGAGCAGAGCACCAATGTCCTTGCCCTGGCTGTAAAGCTGGTTGAACAGGGCCAGAGCCTTGGCGGTATCGTGGTCCGCACAAAGCCCCAGCAGAGTGCCGCACTTCTGTTCCCCGGCAATGCCTAAGCACTCGTAGACCTTTTCCGCCGTGACCTCTCCTGTGGAGGCACTGGAGCACTGGTCCAGCAGGCTCAGGCCGTCACGCATACCGCCGTCGGCCAGCCTTGCCAGGACTCGGGCCGCGCCATCATCCAGGTCAATGCTCTCCTGATAGGCCACATATTGCAGTCTGGCGGCAATGTCCTCCTGGCTGATGCGCCGGAAGGAAAACCGCTGGCAACGGGAGAGAATGGTTGCCGGGACCTTGTGCAGCTCTGTTGTGGCAAGAATAAAGAGCAGATGCTCCGGGGGCTCCTCAATGATTTTCAGCAGGGCGTTGAATGCGGACAGGGACAGCATATGCACCTCGTCCACGATATACACCCGCTTACGGACCTGGGACGGGGTATAGACCGCATCGTCCCGCAGATCCCGGACGTTGTCCACGCCGTTATTGGATGCGGCATCGATTTCCAGCACATCCATACAGGTCCCGGCATCAATGGCCCGGCAGGCCTCGCACTGATTGCAGGGGTTGCCGTTATCCGGGTGCAGACAGTTGACCGCCTTTGCCAAAATTTTGGCGCAGCTGGTCTTGCCCGTGCCCCGGGAGCCTGTAAAAAGGTAAGCATGGCTCAGTTTGCCGGTGACCACCTGGGTTTTCAGGGTTTGGGTCACTGCCAGCTGCCCCGACACATCGTCAAAGGTCTGCGGGCGATATTTTCGATAAAGCGCCTGATAGGCCATCTTTCCCCGCTCCTTTCCGCGCGAATAAAAAAGATCGGCTCATAACAAGATCGCACACCTATATTTGAATGGATAGACGCTTCCTGAAGCCGTGCAGCCAGCTCAAAAGCGGCAACCTCGCGGCACACGAAACATTCCGCTTAATGCTGCTTGGTTCCCCACCTGACATGGTTCACGGGGTCTCGTTGCGCAAGACCGCTCTCTCAACACCGCGGTAACGGCTCAAGAAAAATCTATTCACCCGGGTATAGGCATTCATCCCTGCTGTAGCGGATTGCAGGTACAGGGCACCGCTAACTCCCCGACTAGTGCGACCTTGTTATAAGCCGATCCAGCTTTTAACAAAGTGAAATTATTCAGTTCAGCTTGGTCTCGATGAAATCAGCCAGTTCCTGGAACGTAGTGATCTTCTGATCCTCCATGTCCAGCTCAACACCCAGCTCGCTCTCCAGGTCCATGATCATCTCCACAATGTCCAGAGAATCAATACCCAGGCTCTCAAAAGTGCTGTCCGGCTTGATGTCATCAGGATCCAGCTCCAGCTGTCTGGCCGCATAGTTTACCAGCTTCTCGTACATGAAAATACTCCCTTCGTTGTCAGTCTCTTTGAAAGGTACCTTGGCTATTCTAGTACAACGAGGCGCATTTGTCAATGCTTGATTTTTTCGGCTGCTGCATTTCCCGCCGCGAAAGCGGTTGCCCAGGCAATTTGCAGATTAAATCCGCCGGTATAGGCATCGCAGTCCAATAGCTCTCCGGCAAAGAAAAGGCCCTCCGCCTTCTTAGAGGCCATAGTTTTGGGGTCCACCTCGCCGGTCTTCACGCCGCCGGAGGTAATGATTGCCTCTGCCACGGGGCGCTTGCCGGTGATCTCAATGGGAAAGGCTTTCAACAGCTGCACCAAGGCATGACGGGACTGCTTGGTCAGGCTGTTGGCCTGCAAATCATAGGGGATATCCAGCCGGTCCAGCACCACAGGAATCATGGACCGGGGCAGCAGGTCCGTCAGCGCATTTTCCATGGAACGGTTCTGGTACAGGTCCAGGTCCCGCAAAATCCGGGCATCCAGCTTTCCCTCGTCCAGAGCAGGCTTCAGGTCCAGCACAAGGCGGCAGCCCTCTCCCTTGAGATGGCAGCTGGCGCTGAGCACCGTTGGGCCGGACACGCCGAAATGGGTAAACAACAGCTCACCAAAATCCTTATATAGGAGCTTTCCCTTGGCGTTCAGCAGCTTCACGCCCACATTGCGCAAAGAAAGGCCCCGCATCCTCTGGCAGTCCTCCCCGGCGGTTTCCAGGGGCACCAGGCTGCCCTGGGGCGGCACAACCGTATGGCCTACGGATTGCGCAAGGGCATAGCCGTCGCCTGTAGAGCCGGTGGTTGGGTAGGAAGCGCCGCCGGTAGCCAGAATCACCGCCCGGGCATAATAAGTTCCCTCTTCCGTCTTCGCCCCCAGGACCGTGCCGTCCCGGCTGAGAAGCTCCGTGACCCTTCCGGTGCGCAGCGTCACATGGGCGTCCGCAAGAGCTTTTTTCAGGCAGTCCAGGATGGAGGAGGACCGATCCGACACCGGAAACATCCGGTTGCCCCGCTCCGTTTTCAGCGGGCAGCCCAGGCCCTCAAAGAAGGCCTTTGTCTTTTCCGGCGGGAAGGCAGTCATGGCGCTGTAGAGGAAGCGGCCATTGCGGGGAGTGTTTTGCAGGACCTCCTCTGCCGTGCAGTCGTTTGTCACATTGCAGCGGCCCTTGCCGGTGATCAGCAGTTTTTTCCCCAGCCGGTCATTCCGCTCCAGCAGGACCACATTGGCCCCGTTTTTTGCGGCAGTAATGGCAGCAAACATCCCGGCGGGACCGCCGCCGATAACAAGTACGTCACTGGTCATCGGGCACTGCCTGCTTTTCATAGACATTATATTCGTCCCAGATGCGCTCCAGGGTCTCAAAGGTATGGGCAACCTCCCTCTCCTTTTTGGCGGCAATGGCAACGATCAAAGCATTGATCATGCTCAGGGGCGCCACCAGGCTGTCCACCAGAGAGACCATATCGCTCTTGGCCACCAGCACATGGTCACAGCACTGGCCCAAGGGAGAGAGCTTGCTGTCCGTAATGCCGATAACCGTAGCCCCGGCGGAGCAGCAATACCGGGCTCCCTTGGTGGTGGAAGCGGAATACCGTGGGAAGCTGAATGCAATCACCACATCCTCCGGCCCCACGCTGACGATCTTCTCAAACATCTCACCCTGGCTGACGCCGGTGATGACATGGACATTGTTGAACATGTAGTTGAGATAATAGCCCAAAAAGCTGGCCAGGGGCGCCACGGAACGGACGCCCAGAATAAAAACGCGCTTCGCCTTCAAAATGGCGTTGACCGCATTCCGGAACTCCTCCCGGCTGACGGTTTCCTCCGTCTGGCGGAGCTTTTCGATATCGGAATGGAAGACCGTGGAAATCACATCCTGATCCTTCATCCGATCGTTGGCAACCTCAATGCGCTGCACGGAGGTCAGGCGGTTCAGCACCATCTCCTGCATGGCCTTCTGCATATCAGGATAGCCGTCAAAGCCCAGATCTACGGCAAAACGGACCACCGTAGACTCCGAAACGCCCACATTCTGGGCAAGCTTATTGGCGGTCATGAAGGCCGCCTTGTCATAGGATTCCAGGATATACTGGGCAATCCGCTTCTGTCCCTTGGAAAACCCGGACATATCCTCTTTTAATACTGAAAGAATATCACTGCTCAAGGTGATACCCCCTTATTCTGTTCTCCGTCCGGTTATGTAACCGTACTCTGTCATTCTAACAAACACGGCGGCAATTTGCAAGCGGTTGCGCCATAACTATTTTTTAAGTTTTTCAATTTCCGCCTGGGTCAGGCTGCGCCACTTCCCGGCGGGCAAGTCCCCCAGGGTGAGGCTTCCCTCCCGGGTGCGCTTCAGCCGCAGGACTTCCATTCCGGCCGCCTGGCACATCCGGCGGACCTGCCGGTTCCGGCCCTCATGGATGACCACCTCCAGCCGGGCTTTCTGCCCGGTGCTTTCCAGCAGCCGCACCTTTGGCGGGCGGATGCAATAGCCGTCCAGCACAATGGGACGCTCCAGCAGCGGGAGCTTTTCGGGAGAAAAGCCGGAGACCAGGACCTCATAGGCCTTCTCCACCTCGTGACTGGGGTGCATCAGAAGGTTTGCAAAGGCGCCGTCGTTGGTGAAGAGCAGCAAGCCCTCGGAATCCATATCCAGCCGCCCGATGGGATAGACCCGTGCCCCGCAGTCCGCCACCAGCCGGGCGGCATCGGGACGGCCCTTTTCATCGTGCAGTGTCGTCACGTAGCCTCTGGGCTTATGGAGCATCAGATAGAGCAGCTTCTCCTGCCGGGGAAGCTGCTTTCCATCCACCCGGATATCGTCCTTTTCGGGATCTGCCGTATCTCCCAGCGCCGCCGTCCGGCCATTCACGCTGACGCGGCCCGCCTTAATCCACTCCTCTGCCGCCCGCCGGGAGGCAACGCCCCGGGCTGAAAGGATCTTCTGCAAACGCTCCATAAGATTGCTCCCTTTTTCTATTTTCCAAATAACCGCTGCCATGGGGATCTCTTTGCCGGCGGCAGCTGCTCTACGGTCTCGCCGTAAACAAGCGGCACACGCCCTACGATTTTTCCGGAGAGCAGAACATAGGCTGTCCCTGCCTCCGCTCCCTGGGCCACCGGGGCATAGGCAAAGTTCTTCCGATACCAGCCGATGCTGTCTTCATAGAGATTCTTCGTATCATAGATCAACCAGTCATGGGGCAGATCCACCGGCTGCATTTTGGCTTCCCAGATCTGCCTGTCTTCCCAGTTCACACCTAATGCTGTTTTGGCAAAATACCAATTATCATTCCATAACGTTTTGCTATTCATCGAAATTTCTGCCCTTTCTGTCCATATTGTTTCCTGTCAGGTTCCTGCTTCTATAGTGCTGCTTTTCCTACTTGTGTCCCGTCTTATCGTTGTGTGATATGGTCTTCACATCCACTCGGTCTTCCAAACGTTTTACTATGTAAACTGCCAGTACTGCATCCAATGTTCCCAGTACCATGCCACCCAGAATGTCCGTGGGATAGTGCACGAAGAAATAGAGTCTGGAAAAAGCAATGATTGCTGCCACCAGCAGACTTAAAATACCTGCCTTACGATAATAGCTGAAATGGTCACCGCTCCGGCAAAACCGTTGGAAGTGTGTCCCGAAGGGAAGGAATATTCCGAAGGGAACGGAATTTTCAGCGTCACACCGGTGTCCACTGCGCAGGGCCGGGGTCTGGCAATCACATTTTTCAAGAACAAATTTCCCACAAGGTATGTAACGGCCATGGCGATCATCATCGTCAGACCGCATTTCCGGGTCTTAGGTATACAGGTCAGCACAATCGCAATAACGATCCATACCAGACCGCTTTCTCCCATCGTAGTAAAAAAACGAAGAATCTCTGTCAGCCATTCCTGATGGATCCCCTGAATTGCATGTAATATCTGTAACTCCATATTGCTCTCCATTCCGCAGACGGCTGTCTGTCCTTACGTCACCGTCTGTCGGCAGTCTGCGCCTTCCACTAGGCGTTCACGCTGTTAATCCTGCCGTCACTACGCAGGCAATCGTTTTCTCAAAATTATTGCATTCTATTTAAGAACGCCTTTGCATTGGCCGCGATGTCATCCTTGAATACAGCAGAGCCTGCCACGATAACATTGGCTCCCTTATCCAATGCCTGCACTACGTTGTCCAGATGAATACCGCCGTCTACTTCCAGATCGGTAGCAAGTCCTCTGTTTGTTCAGGCGGCAGCGCTATCATCTCCTCCTGTTTCCAGTTGTCATAGTCCGTGATACCCTTACCAGCGTTGGG
>ERZ772818.2473-NODE-2473-length-13923-cov-4.715821_pt1 | contig 13923 bp, 8 predicted proteins | sample MGYA00580837_ERZ772818 | MGnify/ENA primary metagenome ERZ772818 (study PRJEB29015, sample SAMEA2737671) | human gut metagenome | biome: human gut; feature: human-associated habitat; material: faeces | place: China | collected 2012 ...
ACAGAGATATCAAGCAGTGTCCGGTCGTCGGGAATCTCCTCGGACGGCGTTCCGGGCGCGGCGGAAATCCGGCCGACGTCCTATACCGATAATATATATAGGCGAAATCATCCGTCCGCTCTTTTCGCAAAGCGGTTCCGGGGCCGTTTTTGTTGTCGTCCGGGCCGTTTCGGCCACTCCGTATCGGAAAACTATTTCACCGCAAACAGCTCAATTATCACTTTTATTGCTATCTTTGTCGATGATAGGAACCACCGACGGTTTCCTGTCCGACAAAAGCATCCGGAAATTGAATGATTTGGTAAATACAACATTATCAATGACTCCCAATCCGATTTTTATCGGGGGGGGGAAATTTTTGATGGGCGAATCCTGAATCGGGTTCGCCGGTATTTTCGTGTACCGGACAGACGGGACTTCAAATGGCAGACGTCAAGACAGGCAGCATCTCCTCCACGGAATTCGGGAAGTTATTTTTCGAATTCAAGCCCCGTTTTATCGCCCTGGCATACCGCTATGTCCGCGATCGGGAGACTGCCGAAGACCTGGTGTCGGACAGTTTTATGACCTTTTGGGAAATGCATGAAACCCTGCCGGCGGACATCAATGTGCCGGCTTATATCCTCACTTCGGTCAAAAACCGCTGTCTGAACCACCTCAACGCCCAAATCCGCCACCGCAGGGCGGAACAGGACATGCATTCGACGCTGACGCGCCGGCTTCAGGCCGACGTGCGCTCGCTGTCGGCCTGCGATCCCGATCTGCTCTTCTCCGAAGAGATTCGCGCCATCCTGAAACAGGCAGTCCGCAAGATGCCGAAAATGACCCGCAGCGTATTCCTGTTAAGCCGGATCAGGAATATGACATACAGCGAGATCGCCGCCGAACTGGGAATTTCCGTCAGCCATGTCAATTTCGAAATCCGCCGGGCGCTCAACCTGATGCGCTCCGAACTGAAGGATTACCTCCCGGCCGTGCTGATCACCCTGATACTCTCGTCCCGATGGTGAAATAGCGCCCCGCAGGGCTGTCAGGAGTCCGTTCCGATCTTTTTTCAAAAAAACTTGCATTTTTTACTACTTACCCCCTCCGTGTGTTTGTTATTACTATATAACACGAACACATGGACGATCTTTTATTGCAGAAATACTTGAGAAACGAGACCTCGGAGGAGGAACTCGTCGAGGTGCTCGACTGGCTGGACGCGTCAACGGAAAACCAGCGGTATCTCGATCGGCTCGATTATATTTCCAACCTCAATATCCTGGCCGGAGAGGCGCAGCCCCGTATCCGCAGACATACCGTTTCGCTCTGGAAGAGAACGGCTCAATGGAGTGCCGCGGCTGCGGCCGTGCTGCTCGCATGCGCCGGGTTGGGCCACTATATGGCCGACCGGATTCTCGAACGCCGTACCCAGGACATGATGGCCATTACCGCGCCCAACGGGCAGAGCATGTCCGTCACCTTGAGCGACGGGACGACCGTATGGCTCAATTCGGGCGCCAAATTGGAATACCCTTCGATCTTTTCCAGAAAGACACGCCGGGTCAAGATTTCGGGCGAGGCCATGTTCGAGGTGGAACACGACGCCAGCCGTCCGTTCATCGTGGAAACATTCGCCTGCGATGCCGAGGTGCTGGGTACGAAATTCAACATCCTGGCCGATGCCCGAACCGCCGATTTCTCGGCTGCGCTGCTCGAAGGACGGCTGAAAATCTTGAACCGCCTCGGCGGCGGCGAATCCTTCATTCTCTCCCCCAACGAGCAGATCGACCTGGTCGACGGACATCTCAAACTCAACCGGATAACCGATCCGGACGACTTCCGCTGGGTCGACGGGCTGATGAACCTGAACACGCTGTCGTTCGGGGAGGTGATCCGCAAATTCGAGAACTATTACGGAGTCCGGATCACGATCGACAATCCCGAGGATATGCCCGAACTCAAGTACCACGGCAAAATCCGCGTGTCGGACGGTGTGGACCATGCGCTGAAGCTGCTCCAGATCACCAATAACTTCTCCTATACGCGCGACGACGAGACGAATACGATCCACATAAAAATAACTAAAATCTAAACCGACTCTATGGAATAAACCGCCTCTGCCTCAAGACACTTTTATGCTGCACCGCCGACGCGTCCGGACACGGTCGTGTCCGCCGGCGGGAGATAAACAGTGATTCGATTGCTAACCTATTGATCTTAAATCAGCAAACTTATGAAAAATTTAAGTATTAGGCAGATAAAATGCCTGATTACTCTAATTCTCGCCGTGTTCCTGTGCGGTGCGCCCGCCGTGGCCCAAACGCAGAAAATCGCGGTGAAGCTCGACATGACGAAGGTTCCGATGAAGACCGTCATGAACGAAATCGAAAAGCAGACCAAGTATCTTTTCCTTTATACGGACGAAATCGACACGAAACGCATCGTCTCGATCAAGGCCGATTCGAAGCCTCTCAACGAGGTGCTGCCGCTGCTGTTCAAGGACACGGACATCACCTATGAGATCACGGTTCCCAACATCGTGCTGTCGAAGCGCGTCGCCGCAGCGCGGCCGTCGGCCATCTCGGGCGTGGTGAAGGATTCCGGCGGCCTGGGCATTATCGGAGCCACCGTTCTGATCAAGGGCACGACCGTCGGAACGACCACCGGCATCGACGGAGACTTCGCCCTGACGGTCCCCGCCTCGGTCGACAACCCCGAACTGTCGGTCAGCTTCATCGGCTACGAAACCCGTGTCGTGCCCATCGGCTCGCGTACGACTTTCGACATCACGCTGGCCAATTCGTCCATCGAGGTCGAGCAGGTCGTCGTTACGGCCCTGGGCATCAAACGTGCCGAGAAAGCCCTGTCGTACAACGTGCAGCAGGTGAATTCCGATGCCATCACGGCCAACAAGGACGCCAACTTCATCAACTCGCTCAACGGTAAGGTGGCTGGTGTGAACATCAACGCCTCGTCGGCGGGCGTCGGCGGCGCTTCGAAGGTCATCATGCGCGGTATGAAGTCCATTTCGCAGACCTCCAATGCGCTTTACGTGATCGACGGCGTGCCGATGTTCACCAAAGCCCAGGAGGGCGGCACAGAGTTCAGTTCGCAGGGTACGACCGATCCCATCGCCGACATCAACCCCGAGGACATCGAGTCGATTTCGGTGCTGACAGGTGCCGCGGCCGCGGCATTGTATGGCTCGGACGCGGCCAACGGCGCCATCGTCGTGACAACGAAAAAGGGACAGGCGGGGCAGCTCTCCGTCACTGCGACGGCCGGTGTTGAGATCATGAGCCCGCTGGTGCTGCCTGAGTTCCAGAACCGTTATGGCACGGGCAACCTTACTACGCCGATCAACGTGGCCAGTTACAGCTGGGGTAAGCGGCTCAACCGCGCCAACCGATACGGCTACGATCCCCGTGAAGACTATTTCCGTACCGGCGTAGCCAATTCCGAGAGCGTTTCGCTTTCGACCGGAACGGAGAAGAATCAGACCTATTTCTCAGCCGCGGCCATCAATTCCGACGGTATCGTGCCCAACAACAGCTATGACCGTTACAACTTCACGTTCCGCAACACCTCCTCTTTTCTGAACGACAAGATGAGACTGGACGTAGGAGCCAGCTACATATTGCAGGAAGACTGCAACATGATCAATCAGGGAATCTACAACAACCCTCTGACGGGAGCCTACCTCTTCCCGCGCGGCGATGACTGGGCGGATATCGAAATGTACGAGCGCTACGATCCCATAGACAAGATTTCGAAACAGTACTGGCCGATGGGTGACGGCTCCATCACCATGCAGAACCCCTACTGGGCGAACTACCGCAACCTGCGCGAGAACCGTAAGGATCGTTACATGCTCAACGCGGCGCTGTCGTACGACATCCTCGACTGGCTGAATGTTTCAGGCCGCATCCGCATCGACAACTCGCACAACACCTACACCGAAAAGATGTATGCTTCCTCGAACGTGCAGCTCACCGAGCAGTCCGCCAACGGCCTTTACGGCGTCACCAAGACGATGGACCGCCAGGTTTATGGTGATGCTTTGCTCAATATCAATAAAACGTTCGGTGACGACTGGTCGTTGCAGGCCAACATCGGTGCTTCGTTCTCGGATATGAAGAACGACGCCCTGAAGATCCGCGGCCCCATTGCCGACGGTACGTCGGGCGAGAAGCAGGGGCTGGCCAACGTCTTCAACATTCAGAACTTGAGTAATTCGACCAAGACCGTCCGTAAGCAGGAAGGCTGGCGTGAGCAGACGCAGTCGATCTTCGCTTCGGCCGAGGTGGGCTACAAGGGCACCTACTACCTGACCCTTACGGGCCGCAACGACTGGCCTTCGCAACTGGCGGGTCCGCATTCGAACGCCAAGTCGTTCTTCTATCCTTCGGTCGGACTTTCGGTCGTGTTGTCGCAGCTCATTCCCAACATGCCTGAAAATCTCTCCTATATCAAGTTGCGCGGTTCGTTCGCCTCGGTGGGCGTCGCCTTCGAACGCTACATTGCCAACCCGCTCTATTCGTGGAACGAAAGCGGCCTGTCGTGGAACACGCAGACGCAGTATCCCGCCTACCACCTCAAGCCCGAGCGCACCAAGTCGTTCGAGGTGGGTCTGACGATGCGTTTCCTCAAGCATTTCAACCTCGATTTCACCTACTACAATTCGCATACGTCGAACCAGACCTTCGACCCGCAGATCTCGGGCGGCACGGGTTTCTCCAAGATCATCATCCAGTCGGGTAACGTCCGTAACCAGGGTATCGAGCTGGCATTGGGTTATCGGAACACCTGGCGCGACTTCACGTGGGATACCAACTACACCCTGTCGACCAATCAGAATAAGATCATCTCGCTGGCCAACAACGTCATCAACTACGCTACGGGCGAGCGCTTCTCGATCGACCGGCTCAACATGGGCGGTCTGGGCGACGCACAGTTCCTACTGCAGGAGGGCGGTACGTTGGGCGACCTCTACTCCCGCCGCGATTTGCGCTACGACGAGAACAATGCCATTTACATCGACGAGAACGGAAATGTAGCTACGGAGACGATCCAGGATGTGAATAAGTATGTCAAGCTGGGCAGCGTACTGCCCGATGTCAACATGTCGTGGCGCAACGACTTCCGCTGGAAGAACCTGAACTTCGGCTTCATGATTTCGGCCCGTCTGGGCGGCATCGTCTACTCGCGTACGCAGGCCATGCTCGACCAATACGGCGTGTCAGAGGTTACGGCCGCGGCGCGCGATGCCGGAGGCGTGACGCTCAACGGCGGCGACGTGGTGGATGCCTACACTTGGTATTCGGCCATCGCAGGCGGCAATTCCATCCCGCAGTTCTACACCTACTCGGCCACGAACGTGCGGTTGCAGGAGGCTTCGATTGGCTACACGATTCCCCGCAAGCTGCTGCGTAACGTCTGCGAGATTACGGTTTCTATCGTGGGCCGCAATCTGTGGATGCTCTACAACAAGGCTCCGTTCGATCCGGAAAGCATCGCGACGACGGGCAACTACTATCAAGGTATCGACTACTTCATGATGCCGTCATTGCGCAACGTAGGATTCAATCTCCGTCTCAAATTCTAAAACAGCGACACGATGAAAGACAAATTGATAAAAGCGGCGCTCTCCTTCGCAGTTGTGTGCGTTCTGGGCGCATGCACCAAGAATTACCTCGACATCAACAGCAATCCCTATGAGGTGGACAAGGAGCAGATGGAGGCCAAGGACTACGCCATCGCCTCGGGACTCTCTGCCATGTTCGGGACCGTCGTCTCGACGGATGTCAATACGGCGCAGTTCACTGACTGTCTGCTGGGCAGTACGCAGGGCGGTTATTACGCTGATGCGAACAATGGCTGGACGAACACCATTTCCAAATACAACCCGACCGACAACTGGACGAACGTGTTCATGTACAGCGACAAAGTCATCCCGCAGCTGTACAGCAACATGTCGAACGTAGAGGGTATTTCGGAGGATCCGCTCGTTTTGGCCATCCTCAAGATCGTGAAGGTCTGCGTCCTGAACCGTGTGACGGACACTTATGGCCCGATTCCTTATTCCGAGATCGGAAGCACCGGTAAGATCCAGGTGGCTTACGACGACCAGCCCAAGGTCTATTCGCAGATGTTCGATGAATTGGACGAGGCAATCGCCCTGTTGGACGAGAACATCGACAGGAGCATCACGAGCACGACCGACCAAGTCTTCGACGGCACAGCCGTGAAATGGTGCCGTTTTGCCAACTCGATGAAGCTGCGGCTGGCCATGCGGGTGGTATACACCGATTTCGTAAGCTCGAAGGGCCTCTCTCCGCAGCAGTTGGGCGAACAGGCCGTGGCGCACTCTGTCGGTGTCATGCAGTCGAACGCAGACAATGCGCAGCTTTCGTCCCTGGCCTTCGGCAAGGACGGCAATCCGCTCTATACGGCATGCATGTACAACTCCCCAGCTGGGTCGGTGACGGGCGGCGATTCGCATGCTGCAGCCGACATCATCTGCTACATGAACGGTTATGAGGATCCGCGCCGCGAGAAATATTTCAGCAAGGCACAGTTCTCCGGGGACAACGCCCTTGAGTATGTGGGCATGCGTCGTGGTATCGCCATTCCAGCGCTCAGCACTGTGGGGCTGCTCTATTCAGGCGTCAACTTCGTAGATGGCATGGCTACTCCGTTGCAGTGGATGAATGCCGCCGAGGTGGCCTTCCTGAAGGCGGAAGCCGTCGGCGTGTTCGGCTGGAACATGGGTGGCAGCGCTAAGACCTTCTACGAGCAGGGCGTCCGCCTCTCGTTCGAACAGTGGGGTGTTGCGGGCGTCGACGAATACCTTGTCGGCACCACTCTTCCGGAATCCTACACCGACCCCAACGGCGGTGCGACCTCCTATTCTACACAGCTCTCCCAGCTGGGGGTGGCTTGGAACGACGGCGCCTCGAAGGAGGAGATGCAGGAGCGCATCATCATCCAGAAGTGGATCGCCAACTTCCATCTTGGCAACGAGGCGTGGGCTGATTTCCGCCGTACAGGCTTTCCGCACCTGATTCCGGCCATGGAGTCTGCCGTGGGCAATAACTCGCAGGGCATCCGGAACCTTACGCTCGGCGCTCGCCGCATGTCCTATCCTGCGGACGAGGCGACCAACAACCCGGAGAACTACGCCAAGGCTGTGGAGATGCTTGGTGGCTCCGATAACATGGCAACCCGCATGTGGTGGGACTGCAATCCGGCCGTCAAATAACCGTACACACCGTTTAACCCATTAAAACGAAATTCGACATGAAACGCATATTCATTCCGTTCTTCGCCGCGGCGGCCCTGCTGGCCTCGTGCAGCGACTGGACGGAAGCCGAACACAAAGATTTTCTGCCGCCGATGAATCAGAATGATCCGGCTTTTCTGACATCGCTCCGGGATTTCAAGGTCGGCGAACACCTGGTGACGATGATGATCGTCCGGGGAACTTCGACCGCTCCGAACCGGCAGAACCAGCATCCGATGTCCATGCCCGACAGTGTGGATTACCTGCTCATGACCGACGTCGACGACCTGCATCCGGCGCTGTCGGACGAGATCGCCGAAGTACGTTCGAAGAAGGGTACCCGCACGCTCAACGTCGTGGACTATACGACAATCCGCAGTACCTGGGACGCCATGAAGGAGGCATCTTTCGGTACAGAGCACGAGGGCGACTATACGGAGGAGAAGTTCGCCGAGTACTGCAAGGCCGAGACTGAAAAGCAGCTTGCGGCCTGCTCCCGATACGGATTCGACGGCATCGTCGTCTCCTATCTGGGCGGTTACGACAGCAGCGCCGCAGCTCCGTTCGTCCTGGCGGCGGACACGTGGCGCCGCGACAATCCCAACAAGCTACTCTTCTTCCGCGGATACCCCGCCTTCATCACGAGCATCGAGAACCAGACGATTCTTGCGGAGTGTGACTACGTCATCATCCTGACTGAGGGTGCCTCGTCGTCGGTGGCTATCTCCCGTATGGTGCGCGACCAACTCGAAGAGGGTGTTCCGAGCAACCGGGTCGTGCTGGAAGCCTCCGTGCCGTCGATCGCCGACGGTGGCGACGACGCTCAGGTGGGCGCTTCGCTCCAGGTGGCCGCGCAGTGGGTGATGGATCCGAAAACCTCCCAGACTGTACAGTGCGATAAGCTGGGGCTCTGCGCATCGAACGCACAGGAAGACTATTTCAATACGCCAACATACAAGAGAATCCGCGAGGCGCTCGGCATCCTGAACCCCGAGCCCGAAGAGGAGCCCGAAAACAATCCCGAAAATAAAAACGACGATGAAAAATAAATTAGGATTCGCATTGTGTCTGCTCCTGGTAGCCGTATTCATGGGCTGCAAGGAGGATGAGGAGGGCAAACACCACTTCAGCAATCAGGTGTTCATCTCCGCCACGTCGTTCACCGACGACGTGTTTATCAAACGGGACAACCTCGACGTGACCCGGGAAGAGAGCTGCGACGTTACCGTCGCCATGGCCCAGCCCCGGGAGCGCGACATCACGGTCACGTTCGCCGAGGCTCCCGGTCTGTTGGAGCACTACCGGATGTTCTACGACGATCCAACGGCCGAACTGCTCCCTGCCAACGGCGGCTATTACGATTTCGCGGATAATTCGACTGTCATCACGGCCGGGATGGTGGAGAGTGCGCCGCTCACCTTCGCCTTTACGAATTTGGACAATCTGCCCATCGAGGAGAAGCAGCGTTATGTGCTGCCCGTACGCATCGTGTCGGCCGACGGCATGAATATCCTCGAAAGCGCCCGGACGGTCTATTTCGTCTTCTCGAAGGCCGCGCTCATCAACGTCGTGGCCGAGATGGAGAACAACTGCGCCTGGCCCGAGTGGACGGCTGATACCGAGGCGGTGAAGGACATGGAGACCTTCACGCTCGAAGCGCTCGTCTACGCCAACTCGTTTGACCGCAAGATCTCGACGATCATGGGCATCGAGGATACGTTCCTCATCCGTCTGGGCGACGATGGCCGTCCTACCAACCAGTTGCAGGTGGCCTTCGCCAAGAAGGTTTCGGAGGAGGAGACCTCGCCTGCACGCGGGAAGATTCCGGCCGAGGCCGACAGCCGTTATGACCTCAAGCTGTTCGTTTGGCATCATATCGCCGTCACATTCGATCGTGGCACTATCTGCGTCTATATCGACGGCAAGCTGAAGGATACGGTCAAGGCTTCAGTATCTGGTACCGACGGGCATGCCGTGATCATCGACAAGATCAACTTCGCCATTCCGCACTCCGACGAGACGGACGGCAAGGAGCGCTGCTTTTGGATCGGCCACTCGTACCGCCTCCAGTCGGACGGCGACTTGTTCTACGAGCGTCGTTTCGACGGCATGATGGGCGAAGTGCGCCTCTGGAACAAGGCCCTGACGGCCGAGGAGATCGCTTCCGAGAACCATTTCTACAAAATCGATCCCGCATCAGACGGACTGGTGGCTTATTGGAAGTTCGACGACAATACGAAAGGTAAGACCGTCAAGGATTATACCGGCAACGGCTTCGATCTGAAGACCGAGCGCGAAGTGAATTGGCAGAGCGTCGCGCTTCCCGAAGAGTGAGAGATTTATTACCTGAAGAATCGTAATTCCTTAACTTTAATTTAACCTTTTTAATTAACCTAATCAACCAAACATGAAAAGAAAGTCATTTCTGATGCTTTTAACGGGTATGTTCGCCATTTCATCGGGGGCTCTCGTCGGTTGCAACGATGACGATGATGTGAACAAAAAGAATTCCCTGTCGGTAACACCTGCGTCTGCTATTGAGTTCAAGGCCGGCGACAATCAGGACGTTGTGCTGACCGTCAAGACCGACGCCAAGTCGTGGGCATTCGAGAAGAACGGTGAGTGGATCGTCGCCAAGCAGGACGGCGACAAACTAACTGTGAATGCCCAGGCTAATACCACGGAGTCCGTACGTCCGGGCCGCATCACGATTACGGCCGGTAACGCCGAACCCGTCAACATCAACGTAAACCAAAAGGGGCTTGAAGTAGGTGAAATCGTACTGAGCATTTCGCCGTCGGATCCCATTGGGTTCGAGGCTACTGGCAACAAGGCCGTTGAACTGACCGTTACGACCAATGCACCCGACTGGACGTTCTCCTACCCCGAGGAGTGGATGACGGCCGAGAAGCAGGGCGACAAGCTGACGGTCAACGCCAAGGACAATACGGGAGATGCCCGTGTGGGGCAGATCGTCGTGACGTCCAGCGAGGGTGAGAAGACTGCGAAGATCGCCGTGTCGCAGAAGGCCGGCAGCGAGAATCCCACCCCGGGCGAGGAGATCGCCGGTTCGCTCTCGACGGCCGATGATCTGAACATCCAGTTCGCTCACGATGCCGTGGAGCCCGTCAAGAAAACCCTGACCTTCACGCTGGAGAAGACCGCTATGGTTGAGACCAAGGTGAAGCTCGTCTTCGACGAACGCCATGTCGAAGAGTACAACTTCGACCACGCTACCGAGTATGTCGTATTCCCCGAGAAACTCTGCACCATTGCGAACGACGGCGTGATGACTATCCCCGCCGGTGAAACCTCTGCGCAGATCGAGGTAACGCTCACGCCGAGTGCTTCCGATCTGGAGTATGTAACCACCTACATGGTTCCCCTTCAGGCCGTAGCCCAAACGGAGGGTATCGTCGTTAAAGATGAGGCTGAATACGTTGACTTCCTAGTTTCGCGCATTGGTTCGAAGAAGATCCGTAACATCTGTTATTTCGAGGTGAACGACTGCAACCCGCTCAACGCCATTGAGTACATTTTGGAGGACGGTCAGCCGTTTTTCGATGCTGTCGTGCTATTCGCTGGCAACATCAACTGGGATGCTTCGAAGCAGAAGGTCTACATGAATGCCAACCCCAACGTGCAGGCGTTACTCGACAACTCGGAGGAACTGCTCCAGCCGCTGCGTAAGAAAGGTATCAAGGTGTTGCTCGACATCTTGGGCAACCACGACCAGGCCGGCATCGCTGGTTTGAGCGACTGGGGTTGTGAGCAGTTCGGTAAGGAGCTGGCTCAAATCTGTCTCGACTATAAACTCGATGGTATCGGTTTCGATGACGAGTATTCGCGCTACTACGGATCCGGAAAATGGTTCGCAGGCCCCAGCTCCCAGCAGGCCGCCCGTCTCTGCTACGAGACCAAAAAGGCGATGAAGGAATTGTGCCCCTGGGAGACTTGGGTACACCTCTATTACTTGGGCTATATCCAGTCCTCTCTGCCTTCGGTATTCATCGACGGTGTGGAGCATAAGCCGTCTGAATTCATTGACAACGTCTGCGCCGACTACGGCGGTTCGGCAAAACCGGTAAACGGTATGGGACTGAGCGGATGTGCCGGCAACTCTATCCAACTCAACTATGGCTACTCCATCTCGTCGTCTGGAGCCAAGGCACTGATGAATCAGGGTTACGGCTGGATCATGTGGTTCGCATTCGATCCTTCCGGAACCGGAACGGTCAGCAACAACCGTTCGCATTCGCTCCGGCAGTTCCGCAACGTGGCAGAGGGCTGCTACGAGCAGAGCGTACGCGATCCCAAAAATGTCTACAACAAGATCAGCGAGGGCCAATACGATCCCGCACCGCACCCGATCAACTAACTTGAAAACGAACGACTCGGTCGTGCGTTCCGGCTTCGGCCGGGATGCCGCCGATCGTTCGGTCGGAACCGGGCGAAGCCGTTTTCCGGTTCGCTGGTAATGAACAAATCCTTAAAACCTGAACGACAAGATATGAAAATTTCGAAAATATTTCTTTTTACCGCTGCTGCGCTCGCACTCTGCGGAGCCTGCGATGACAGCGACGACAAAGTGGATCCTTCGACTACCGAAGACAAGATTTCCATTTCGCCGACGGAAGGCGTCGTGGGGAGCAAGGGCGGCGATGTTTCGACCATGGTTACCAGCTCGGGCGCGTGGACGCTCGAAGGAGAGTCCGATTTCGTGACGCCGTCGGCTACGAGCGGAGAAGACGGTGCCGAGATAGTCTTCGAGGTGGATCCCAATGAGACCGAGGAGGAGCGGAGCGCCAACTACGTCTTCAAGATGGGCAGTAAGGAGGTCGAATTCCAGATCGTCGAGAAAGGCGAAACTGGCGAGACCATCGAGATCACCTCGAAGGCGGAGATGCGTCTGGCCTATACGGCTGAGGAACGTCTGGCCGTAGAACTGTCGACGAATGTTAACTACCGCGATCTGACGGCCGAAATCGTATCGGAGACCGAGGGGTGGCTGACCTATACGATTGCCCGCCCCACCGAGGGCGGCGCCGAGACCGACGTGACGGCCTATTTCTCCATGGCCCAGAACGACGGTGAGACTCCGCGTGAGGCTACCGTGACGATCAAGGGTGTGAAGAACGGCACAGCCGTGCTGAAGGTAACTCAGCTTCCCAAGTCGAAGATCGAGCCCGAGAAGTTGGCCTATTTCCTAGATGTGGAGGCTCAGACACTCGATATTCCGGTAACGGCCAATGTCGAGTTCGATGTGACGGTAAGCGAGGGGGCGACGGGCTGGTTTACCTATAATAATGCCGACGATAGCGGCCTGCACTTCACAGTGGAGGCTCTGGTTAACGGATCTGCTCGCAGCTGCGATGTCGTGCTCACCGAGAAGAACGCTCCCGACAATGCAGAGCCGCTGACGGTCAACATCAAGATTTCGCAGAAGTCCAAGGGACTGATTGAGTGCGTGGCCGACATGCGTCGCGCGCGCTGCTACTTCCCGTATCTGAAGAATGCCAATGCGCTCAACGGTCTGAAGAACGGAGCCATGGAGGCGCTGGTCAATATTCAGGAGACGCGCGTATCCGGATCTTTGTCGACCATCATGGGTGTCGAGGGTAAATTCCTCCTCCGCCTGGGCGACGTCAATGTGCCTTGGAACCAAATTCAGCTGGCCATGCAAGGCAGAAACCGTACGGATACCAAGTTGAAACTCTCCGAACTGGATCGCTGGTACCATGTCGCCGTGACGTGGGACGATACTTTCGCTTATTTCTACATTGACGGAGAACTTTTGTATCGAACCGGTATCTCCAATTACTCCGGTTTTAACCTAGGTGTGGCATACGGCGGTTCCGAGAGCGACTACAACCGTGCTTTCTGGATCGGTTATGCCTACAACGCCGACCGTTTCTTCCCCGGTTATATGGCCGAGGTGCGCGTATGGAACCGCACGCTGACCAAGGAGGAGATCAATGCCGAAAACCACTTCTACTCCGTTCCGGTGGATTCGGAAGGTCTGGTAGGCTACTGGAAACTCAACGACGGAGCAGGTCAGATTATCAAGGATCATTCTCCTTCGGGCAACAGCATGGTGGGTGAAATCAACGTCCACTCTTCGGGTGGTCAGCAGATCGGTGACCCGGGTATGAACTGGGTGGAGATGAGTCTGCCCTAATTTCGAGCGGATAAAATAAGCGTTGCCTGTCCGTCGGGAACGACGGTTCGTGTGTGGCAGCTGAATCCCATTCTGCTATGGGATTGAAAGAGCGTAACGACTCGATTTATCGAGTCGTTACATTCTTTATACAGTAGAGAAGGCAACAGTCTATTTTCAGCCTATTGCGTTCAAATACCGCATTTCAAATAACCTATCACAAGATACAAAAAATTTCGAACAGGTTTCTTTGTTAAAATACAAGATTGTATTTCGCGATTGTCGCACTATATCAGAATAAGTAATAACCTATTGTGATTTAGTATAAAACATATAAAAAAGTTGTTCATATCGGATGAAATCCGTATATTTATAATGTTTTAAGCATTCTTTTAGTTGTGTATTATGCAATCTCTTAGTCATCTTAAACATTCTCCTTTGGAATGGGTTCCGAGTTTGTACTTTGCGATGGGGCTTCCGTTTGTGGTTCTGAACATGG
>ERZ772818.2474-NODE-2474-length-13923-cov-4.494015_pt1 | contig 13923 bp, 10 predicted proteins | sample MGYA00580837_ERZ772818 | MGnify/ENA primary metagenome ERZ772818 (study PRJEB29015, sample SAMEA2737671) | human gut metagenome | biome: human gut; feature: human-associated habitat; material: faeces | place: China | collected 2012 ...
GCAGCTCATCCAGCGCCAGATCCCCACCCGCCGCCAGAGGATGATCGCGATGCAGCGCCACCACCATCGGCTCCCGATCGAGGATTTTTAATTCGAACACCTTACTGCTTTCGCACGGCAGGCGCACAAAGGCGATATCCAGCTCACCCTCCGCCAGCATCGTCGTCAGCGACGACATATTGGCTTCCACCTGGTGAACCTGCACCGCCATGTTCTGCACCTGAAACTGGCGAATCAGGGCGAAGATTTTGGGATGAAAAGCATCTGAACTGGTGATGCCAATCGACAGGCTGCCGTTCAGCCCGCGCGCGATGCCCCGGGCTTTCTCCAGCGCGGCGTCGCTCAGCGCCAGGATCTTACAGGCGTCCTCATAGAAGGCTTCTCCCGCCTCGGTCAGCTCCACGCCCCGCGTCAGGCGCCTGAACAGCGGCGTGCCCACTTCCTCTTCGAGCCGTTTGATCTGCTGACTCAGAGGAGGCTGTGAAATACCCAGCGCTTTGGCCGCCCTGGTGAAGTGTCGCTCGCGTGCTACCGCGACAAAATAGCGCAGATAACGAAGTTCCATATCAAAAACGTCTCAAACCAGCATGGATTCTATATTGGAACTCTCTGCTGAATCGGGTCAACATTTATTTAACCTTTATAAATAAAGTTGAAGAGGACGGGCATGATGATGCATTCATCTGCATGCGACTGTGAGGCGAGCTTATGCGAGACCCTGCGCGGGTTCTCGGCTCAGCATCCTGACAGCGTGATCTATCAGACATCGCTAATGAGCGCCCTGCTAAGCGGCGTCTACGAAGGGGAGACCACCATCGCCGACCTGCTGGCGCACGGCGATTTTGGTCTCGGTACCTTTAACGAGCTGGACGGTGAAATGATTGCCTTCAGCAGCCAGGTGTACCAGCTGCGCGCCGACGGCAGCGCCCGCGCCGCGAAGCCGGAGCAAAAAACGCCGTTCGCGGTGATGACCTGGTTCCAGCCGCAGTACCGCAAAACCTTCGACGGGCCGGTCAGCCGTCAGCAGATCCACGACGTGATCGACCAGCAAATCCCCTCCGATAACCTGTTCTGCGCGCTGCGCATCGACGGCAATTTCCGCCACGCGCACACCCGCACCGTACCGCGCCAGACGCCGCCGTACCGGGCGATGACCGACGTGCTGGATGACCAGCCGGTGTTCCGCTTTAACCAGCGCGAGGGCGTGCTGGTCGGGTTCCGTACCCCGCAGCATATGCAGGGGATAAACGTGGCGGGCTATCACGAACACTTCATCACCGACGACCGACAGGGCGGCGGCCATCTGCTCGACTATCAGCTGGAGAACGGCGTGCTCACCTTCGGCGAAATCCACAAGCTGATGATTGACCTGCCCGCCGACAGCGCGTTTTTACAGGCCAACCTGCACCCCAGCAACCTTGATGCGGCTATCCGCGCCGTCGAAAACTAACAGGAGAACTACCGTGAACAGTGAAAAACAGTCACGTCAGTGGGCGCACGGCGCCGATATGGTTGTCGGCCAGCTGGAAGCGCAGGGTGTGAAGCAGGTGTTCGGCATACCGGGCGCAAAAATCGACAAGGTCTTTGACTCCCTGCTGGACTCCTCCATCGAGATTATCCCGGTGCGTCACGAGGCGAACGCGGCGTTTATGGCGGCAGCGGTAGGGCGGCTAACCGGCAAGGCCGGGGTCGCGCTGGTCACATCCGGGCCGGGCTGCTCCAACCTGATCACCGGCATCGCCACCGCCAACAGCGAAGGTGACCCGGTGGTCGCGCTGGGCGGGGCGGTGAAGCGGGCAGATAAAGCGAAGCTGGTGCACCAGAGCATGGATACCGTCGCCATGTTCAGCCCGGTGACCAAATACGCCGTGGAGGTCAATTCGCCTGACGCGATTGCCGAGGTGGTGTCGAACGCGTTTCGCGCTGCCGAGCAGGGCAGGCCGGGCGGGGCGTTTGTCAGCCTGCCGCAGGATATTGTCGACCAGCCCACCACGGGGGCGATTTTACCCGCCAGCACCGCGGCGCTGATGGGCCCGGCGCCGGAGTCAGCCATCAACGAGGTGGCGAAGCTTATCGCGAAGGCCAAAAACCCGGTCATCTTACTCGGCCTGATGGCCAGCCAGCCCGCCAACAGCGCCGCGCTGCATAAGCTGCTGGAGAGAAGCCGTATTCCGGTCACCAGCACCTATCAGGCCGCCGGGGCGGTGAATCAGGAACACTTCACCCGCTTCGCCGGACGCGTCGGTCTGTTTAACAACCAGGCGGGCGATCGGCTCCTGCATCTGGCGGATCTGATCATCTGTATCGGTTACAGCCCGGTGGAATACGAGCCGTCCATGTGGAACAGCGGCGACGCCACCCTGGTGCACATTGACGTGCTGCCCGCCTATGAGGAGCGCAAATATGTTCCCGATCTGGAACTGGTCGGGGATATTGCCGCCACGCTGAATCTGCTTGCCAGCCGAATCGAGCACAAACTTGAACTCAGCCAGCGCGCCTCGGAAATTCTTGTCGATCGCCAGCATCAGCGGGACCTCCTCGACCGTCGCGGCGCATCGCTTAACCAGTTTGCCCTGCATCCGCTGCGCATCGTGCGCGCCATGCAGGACATCGTGAACAACGACGTGACGCTCACCGTCGACATGGGCAGCTTCCACATCTGGATCGCCCGCTACCTCTACAGCTTCCGGGCGCGTCAGGTGATGATCTCCAACGGTCAGCAGACCATGGGCGTGGCGCTGCCGTGGGCGATTGGCGCGTGGCTGGTCAACCCGGGGCGCAAGGTGGTCTCGGTCTCCGGGGACGGCGGCTTTTTGCAGTCGAGCATGGAGCTGGAAACTGCCGTGCGCCTCAACGCCAACGTGCTGCACATCATCTGGGTGGATAACGCCTACAACATGGTTGCCATTCAGGAAGAGAAAAAATATCAGCGTCTTTCCGGCGTCGAGTTCGGCCCGGTCGATTTCAAAGCCTATGCCGACGCATTCGGCGCAAAAGGCTTTGCCGTCGAGAGCGCCGATGCGCTCGAACCGACGCTGCGTGCGGCAATGGATGTCGATGGCCCGGCCGTGGTGGCCATTCCCGTCGACTACAGCGATAACCCGCTGCTGATGGGCCAGCTCCATCTCAGCCAGATTTTGTGAATCAATATAAGGACAGAGAAATGCAAAAAGTGGCTCTCGTAACCGGCTCCGGCCAGGGGATTGGCAAAGCGATCGCGCTTCGCCTGGTGAAGGACGGCTTTGCCGTTGCTATCGCGGATTATAACGAAGAGACGGCGAAAGCGGTCGCGGATGAGATCAACCGCAACGGCGGGAAGGCCGTCGCCGTGAAGGTGGACGTCTCTGACCGCGAGCAAGTGTTCGCGGCGGTGGAAAAGGCCCGCACCGCGCTGGGCGGTTTTAACGTCATCGTCAATAACGCCGGGGTGGCGCCGTCCACGCCCATCGAATCCATCACGCCGGAGATTGTCGACAAGGTCTACAACATCAACGTGAAAGGGGTGATCTGGGGCATTCAGGCCGCAATTGACGCCTTTCGCAAAGAGGGGCACGGCGGAAAAATTATCAACGCCTGCTCCCAGGCGGGCCATACCGGCAACCCGGAGCTGGCGGTCTACAGCTCCAGCAAGTTCGCGGTGCGTGGCTTAACCCAGACCGCTGCGCGGGATCTCGCGCCGCTGGGGATCACCGTTAACGCCTATTGCCCGGGCATCGTCAAAACGCCGATGTGGGCGGAAATCGACCGTCAGGTCTCCGAGGCGGCGGGTAAACCGCTCGGCTACGGGACAGAAACCTTTGCCAAACGCATTACGCTTGGCCGTCTGTCCGAGCCGGAAGATGTCGCCGCCTGCGTCTCTTACCTCGCCGGGCCGGATTCCGACTACATGACTGGTCAGTCGCTGCTGATTGATGGTGGGATGGTGTTCAACTAAATACACAATACTAAAAAGCTCTGACATGAACTTTCCCCTGCTCCCGTGCAGGGGCTTTTTTTTGTCTCGTCAGCCATTGTGCATTACACTGCGCGCTGCAAAACTTTAGTCTTGAGATCTGACAGGCGGTAACAGCGATGAACGGTACAATCACAACGTGGTTTAAAGATAAAGGCTTTGGATTTATCAAAGATGAAAACGGCGACAACCGCTACTTTCATGTGATTAAGGTCGCCAACCCTGATCTGATTAAGAAAGATGCGGCGGTGACCTTCGAGCCAACCACCAACAGCAAAGGCCTTTCCGCGTATGCGGTGAAGGTGATCCCCGAAAGTAAGCACCTCTATATTGCAGGCGAGCGCGTGAAGCTTACCTCAATTAAATCCTTCGTGGTGTTCAGCGAAGAAGAGCCCGTTGATACTAAAATCGACAAAGAGAACGCGGTGCTGTCGGTGGGGCTGCTGATGAACAGCATCAAACCAAAAACCGAGAAAAAGCCGGGCGAAATGCGCACGGTGAAGAAGCTGGCGATCACTACCTTCCAGAACACGACGCTGATCTTCACTGAAGATGAGATCGACATCGATGCCACGGTGAAGCTGCTGAAGTAACGTTTTGCCGGGTGGCGGTTACGCCTTACCCGGCCTACAAAATGCGTGCGGCACTCGCCGCCGCACGGTTTACCCCATCCTGTGCTCGCCCCGCAACATTGCTTCACGGTCAAATACCCGCTGGATCTCCCCGTGCGCCATAAATGCCGCCCGGTCGGACATATGCGCAATCACGTCCGCATCGTGGCTCACCAGCAGGTAGGTCATGCCGTGCTGCGCCTTCAGGCGGTTGAGCAGGTTCAGGATCTCCGCCTGTACCGACATATCCAGCGCCGAGGTCGGTTCATCCAGCAGCAGAAGCTGCGGGCGCAGCAGCAGCGCGCGGGCAATGGCCACGCGCTGACGCTGTCCGCCGGAAAGCTGATGCGGGTAACGCCTGCCCGCATCGGCAGCCAGACCTACCTGTTGCAGCGCATCCGCCACTTTTTCGGCAACCTGGCTTTCGCCGTGGATGTTTAACGGCTCCGACAGGGTGCGGGCAATGGTGTGGTTCGGGTGCAAAGACGCCCACGGATCCTGGAACACCATCTGCACGTTGCGGCGAAGCGCGCCTTCAAAACGTCGTCCTGGCCGTAAATTTTCCCCGAGGACGGAAATGTGGCCATTCCACTCGCGCAGCAGCCCCGCCAGCACGCGCAGAAGAGTCGATTTGCCGCAGCCGGATTCACCGATCAGGCTGAAGGTTTCACCTTTTTCGATGGCAAAACTGGCGGCGGAAACCGCCGTTTTTTCACCAAAACTCACCCGGAGCTGGTTAACCTCAACGAGTGCCATTGTCGTCCTCCTTCCACGGTTGCGAACGGTCGAGCGTCGGCAGCATCTTGCCAAACGTCCCGGCGTTCGGGCGGCAGGTCCAGAGCGTGCGCGTGTAGGGATGGGTTGCCTGCGGCAACTGGCTCGCCGCCATTTCATCAACGTTCTCACCCTGATACATTACCAGCACGCGGTCGCAGTGCTCCGCCACCAGCGGCAGATCGTGGCTGATGAGCAGCATCGCCATCTGGCGTTCTTCGCACTGCTGCACCAGCAGCTCGAGGATCTGGTTGCGCAGGCGGGCGTCCAGCGCGGAGGTCGGTTCGTCGGCAATCAGCACCTGCGGGTTGTTGATCAGCGCCATCGCAATCATCACCCGCTGTCCCATGCCTCCGGAAAGTTCGCCGGGATAGCGCTGGAGCACGTGCTCGTTCAGCCCCACGGCGCGGATAATATCGTGAATGCGCGCCAGTCGTTCGGCGCGGGGCAGGCGCTGATGGAGGGTCAGCGCCTCATCAAGCTGGGCGGCGACGGTTTTCACCGGGTTTAACGCGTAGCGCGGGTCCTGTAGAACCATCGCTATGCCGTTGCCGCGCAGCGCCTGCCAGCGGCGGCTGTTCAGGGTCAGCAGGTCGTTGCCAAGCACGTTAAGCCGCTTAGCGCTCACGATGCCGGGCTTGCGCACCAGCCCCATCAGGGCGCGGGCAGACATGGACTTGCCGGAGCCGGATTCTCCCACCAGCGCCAGCCGCTCTTTGCCCAACGTAAAGCTCAGGTTGTTGACCACGCGCGCGGCGGGGTAGTCGATATTCAGCGCATCGACGATGACGCGGTGTTCAGTCATGCTGTGGCTCCAGTACGTCGCGCAGGCCATCGCCCAGCAGGTTAAAGGCCAGGCTGGCAAACAGAATCGCCCCGCCTGGAATGGCGGCAATCCACCACTGGTCAAAAATGACCTGCATGCCGTCGGCAATCATCGCGCCCCATTCCGCCATCGGTGGACGCGCGCCCAGACCAAGGAAGCCCAGCCCGGCAGCGGCCAGAATAATCCCGGCCAGATCCAGCGCCAGTCGCACAATCGCGGAGGGCAGGCACAGGGGCAGAATATGGCCGACCAGCAGGCGCGGGCCGCGAATGCCCATCATCTCCGCGGCGGCCAGATAATCGCTGTGGCGCAGACGCTGGATTTCACTGCGCGCCTGGCGCGCATAGGCAGGCCAGGTCGTTAAGGCCAGCGCCAGCGCGCCGTTCACCAGACCGGGGCCGAGCATCGCGACAAACGCGAAGGCGAGGATCAGGCGCGGCATCGACATCACCACGTCGGAAAAGCGCATCAGGATGCGCTCCATCCAGCCGCCGTAGTAGCCTGACAAAATCCCCACCAGCAGACCGGCGGGGAGGGTAATAACGGTGACTAAGGCCACCAGCCCCAGTGCCGGACGGGTGCCGTAGATTAATCGGGAGAGCAGATCCCGCCCATAGCTGTCAGTACCCAGCCAGTGCTGCGCGTTGGGCGGTTGCAGACGCGCGGCGGCGTCCTGCCAGTTGGGATCCTGCGGCGCAAGCCACGGCGCGAACAGAGCAATAAGCACCAGCAGCGCGATGGCGATCAGCCCGCAAAACGCGGCAGGGGAGCGGCGCAGGCGGCGTAAGAAGAGATAAAACGGCATTAGCGCACCCTGGGATCGGTCGCCCGCACAAGCAGGTCGGTAAGGTTATTGATCAGAACAAAGCAGACGCCAATCAGCAGCGTGCCGCCCATCACGGCGGTGGTGTCACCGGCGAACAGGGCCGTGGTGAGGTAGCGCCCGATGCCCGGCCACGAGAAGACGGTTTCGGTTAATACCGCGCCCTCCAGCATGCTGGTGTAGGCCAGCGCAATCACCGTCAGCAGCGTGCTGCGAATGTTCGGCAGCACGTGACGCAGCAGGATGGTCATCTCTCCGGCGCCCTTGGCGCGGGCGAGCAATATGTACTCTTTGTTCATCTCGCTCAGACAGGCGGAGCGCGTCAGGCGGGTGATACTTGCCAGCGAGTAGTAGGCCAGCAGCAGCACCGGCAGCACCAGGTGGCTGATGGCGTTGCGGAACGCCTCGCGGTCGCCGGAAAGCCAGGTATCTACCAGCGCAAATCCGGTTCGTGGCTCGACGGTGAATTGCCAGATGTCGTCCAGCCTGCCGGGGCCAGCGCTCCACTGTAGTTTCGCGTAGAACATAGCCAGCATCAGCAGGCCGAGCCAGAATATCGGCACCGAATTGCCGAGCAGGGTGAGCGTTCTGATCGCTAAGTCCAGTGGCGAACCGGCGTAGCGGGCGCACAGCACACCCGCAATTACGCCGAGTACTGTGCCGATAATTAGCGCCAGCGTTGCCAGTTCCAGCGTGGCGGGAAAGGCGTGCAGCAGGTCCTGCAATACCGGCTGACCGGTAGCGCTGGCGGTGCCTAAATCACCGTGAGCGAGGTTTTGCAGGTAGTGCCAGAACTGCACCGGCAGGGGCCGATCCAGCCCAAGCTGCTGGCGAACCTGATCGTAAGTGGACTGGCTGGCGTGATCGCCGACGATCTGCAATACGCGATCGACCGGGGAAAAGGCAGAGAGCGCAAACGTGACCAGCAGTAGCCCGAACAGCGTGAGCAGGAGAGTCAGCAGACCCTGAAGCATGCGGGTGGAAAGATGTGGCATGGGAAAATCGTTATCCTGAAAATATGCACGAACGACCCCCTCTCCCACGGGAGAGGGAGAGGGGGGAAAAGCTACTTCATAACGCGATCGTACCAGACCATATCCGCGTTCAGCCCCTGCTGATACCCCTTCACATTATCGCGCACCACGATCTGAGTTTTGCCCTGGTCAACGAACACGTACGGCGAGGTATGCTGTAACTGTTCCTGCATCTTCTTATACAGATCCAGACGTTTCGCCGGATCCGGCTCGGCAACCGCCGCCAGCGTGGCCTTGTTCAGCTCCGGGATTTTCCAGCCGTTCAGACCGGCCACGGTGCTGGACTTCCCGTCGTTCCACGCGAAGGCGCTGGCGTTGGAGTGCGCATCGAAGTAATCCGGGATCCACAGACGAATCGCCGCCTGATGCTGCTTAGCGCGCACGCGGGCGTACACCTGGCTACCCGCAGCGGGCAGCAGATCCACCTTCACGCCACCCTGAGCAAAGCTCGCCTGCATGGATTGCGCGATGGTGATGAACGGTGGTTTATTCTCCACGTCCAGCGTGAAATGCGCGTCTTTGATGCCCGCCTTGGCGAGGATCGCTTTTGCTTTTGCCGGGTCAAACGTGAACGGATTGTCCTCCAGCGCGCCCGGCAGGCCGACCGGCAGGAAGCTCTGATGAACAAAATACTGGCCTTTCAGCAGGTCTTTGGTGATGCCTTCATAATCCACCAGCCAGCGCGAGGCTTCCCAGAACGCTGGATTATTCAGCAGCGGGTTAGCGCTGTTGCCGGTGTTAAACACCAGATAGTTTTGCTCGGCAGAAGGGATGCTCAGTACCTTCACGCCCGGCTTGCCGCTGAGGGCGCTTATCTGGTCTGCACCCAGATCGCGCGCCACGTCCGCATCACCCTGCTGGATCAGCAGGCGGCGGGAAGCGGGATCGGGGACGTTTTTAATGATGATGCTTTTAAGCTTCGGCGCGCCGCCGGGCGCGGAGTCGTTGGCTTCCAGCACGATGGCCTGATGCGGCTGGTAAACGCGCATTTTGAACGCGCCGCTGCCCGCAGAGTGCATTTTTAACCACGCGTTGCCGAAGTCGTTATCCTTCACGTTCGCCGCAACCTGTTTTTCATCGACGATGGAGGCAATCGGCGTGGAGAGAATATTCAGCGCCACCGACGGGCTAACGTCGGCCGTCCAGTGAAGCGTGAGGGTATGGTCGTCCACTTTCTTTAGCTGGCTGGCGATGTTGCTGGCGTCCCAGCCCAGTACGTTGAGGATAAACGCCGGGGATTTGTTCAGCGTCACGGCGCGGGTATAAGAGAAGATCACGTCTTCCGGGCGCAGCGGGTTGCCGGAGGAGAATTTCGCATCGGGTTTAAGCTTGATGGTCAGGGTTTTTGCTGCCGCGTCCGCGTCCCAGCTTTCTGCCAGAACCGGCGTGATTTTTTCCGGATTATCGCGGTCCGGCTGTACCAGACGCTGGTACAGGCTTGGCACGGTCTGGATGCTGGAAAGCTCGTTGGCTTCGGCCGGGTCAAGGCTCACGATATCATCCAGACCCTGGGCGACAACCAGCGTGTTGGGCGGGGTAGCGGCGTGAGCAGCGCTTGAGAGCGCAGCCAGCACCAGTAACGGCAGCAGTTTTTTAGTCATAGCGATCCCTGAATAAAATATATTGTGATTGTTTTATGCACCGTTACGGTAGGCTGGCTGAGGATTTCCTCAAAGTCGAAATTCTGCTTTGCTTATGCCATCCGGGAATAACGCATTCGGTCTGGTTATGAGTCACCTCTCTTTTCGTTCGCTTTTTAACCTGCTATAACAAACTCCTTACCTTTCAGGGAGTCACCGCCGTGCCCGAAATCAATCAACATGGTCAAACCGTTAACGATATTGTCCCGGACTGGAAATGCGCCCGCGCGTTAACCCGTACCCTGCTCACCGGGCAGTATTGCCGCCTGGAGCCGCTGGATGCTGACCGCCATTCGGCTGATTTGTTTGAAGCCTATGCGCTGGGTGACGACAGCGACTGGACGTGGCTTGCCAGCACCCAGCCTGTGAGCGTTGAGGCCACTGCGCACTGGGTGCTGGGAAAGGTGCTGGATGACGACCTGGTGCCCTTTGCCGTTATCGATCTGCGCACCGAAAAGGCGGTAGGGCTGGTCAGCTATATGGCGATAGAACGCTTTCAGGGCTCGGTTGAGATCGGCCACGTCACCTGGTCGCGCAGGATGAAGGGCACCCGCGTGGGTACCGAAGCGGTGTGGCTGCTGCTGAAAAATGCCTTTGAGCATCAATATCGCCGGCTGGAGTGGAAGTGTGATTCGATGAACATCGCCTCACGCAACGCGGCGGAGCGGCTGGGGTTTGTCTGGGAAGGGCGCCTGCGCCAGAAGCTGGTGCGTAAAGGCCGCAACCGCGACAGCGATATGCTTTCGATTATTGACGGCGAATGGCCGGAAAAGGATGCGGCTCTGCGGGCCTGGCTGGCAGCGGAGAATTTTGACGGGGAAGGGCGGCAGGTCAGGCGGTTAGAGGAATTTCGGACGTAAAAGCCTTACCCTTCACCCCAACCCTCTCCCCAAAGGAGAGAGGGTGTTCAAGTTCCCTCTCCCCTTTGGGGAGAGGGTTAGGGTGAGGGGAGAAGTTCGCACTCAGCGGCGAACCGGCGCCCCGTTCGCCACATAATACGCCGCCGTGCTCTTCGCCAGCGGCTCGCGCCCGCGAATGGCGTCGGCAATCTTTTCGCCAATCATGATGGTGGTGGCGTTCAGGTTGCCGGTGATAATCTGCGGCATAATCGACGCATCCACTACGCGTAACCCTTCCAGCCCGTGAACGCGGCCTTCGCCGTCGACCACCGCCATTTCGTCGTAGCCCATCTTGCAGGTACCGCACGGGTGGAAGGCGGTTTCGGCGTGGTTGCGCACGAACTCGTCCAGCTGTTCGTCGGTCTGGCATTCGACGCCCGGGCTGATTTCACGACCGCGATACTTGTCCAGCGCCGGCTGATGCATGATCTCGCGGGTGATGCGGATCGCGTCGCGGAACTCCTGCCAGTCCTGCTCGTGGGACATGTAGTTGAACAGGATCGCCGGATGCTGGTGCGGATCGCGCGACTTGATGCGCACGTGGCCGCGGCTCGGGGAGCGCATGGAGCCAACGTGGCACTGAAAACCATGCTCTTTCACCGCGTTCGAGCCGTTGTAGTTAATCGCCACCGGCAGGAAGTGATACTGAATGTTCGGCCACTCGAACTCCTCGCGGCTGCGGATAAACCCGCCTGCTTCGAAGTGGTTGCTCGCGCCCACGCCCGTGCCGCCAAACAGCCACTCCGCGCCAATCTTCGGCTGGTTCCACCATTGCAGGGCAGGGTAGAGGGAGACCGGCTCCTTACATTCATACTGAAGATACATCTCCAGGTGATCCTGCAAGTTTTCACCCACCCCGGGTAAATCATGTACCAGCGGGATATCAAACTGCTTCAGCAGTTCAGCGTTGCCCACGCCGGAGCGCTGGAGGATCTGCGGAGACGCGATGGCGCCCGCGCACAGCAGTACCTCTTTCTTCGCTGTCGCTTTTGACGGAATGGTGCTTTCGCCTTCCAGCCACTCGACGCCCACCGCGCGCTTGCCGTCAAAGATAATGTGATCGGTCATGGCGTGGGTGCGGATGGTCAGATTCGGGCGCGGTTTGGCCTGATCCAGATAGCCGCGCGCGGTGCTGGCGCGTCGGCCCTGCGGCGTGACCGTGCGATCCATCGGGCCAAAGCCTTCCTGCTGATAGCCGTTGAGATCGTCGGTGCGCGGGTAGCCCGCCTGCACGCCTGCCTCCACCATCGCTTCAAACAGCGGGTTCACACCCGGCTTAGAGGTGGTGACGCTCACCGGACCGTCGCCGCCGTGGTAGTCGTTCGGCCCCACGTCGCGGGTCTCTGCCTTGCGGTAGTAGGGCAGGCAGTTGAGATAGCTCCAGTGCTCCAGACCCGGTTCTTTCGCCCAGTTGTCCAGATCCATTGCATTGCCGCGCACGTAGCACATGCCGTTGATCAGCGACGAGCCGCCCAGCCCTTTACCCCGTCCGCACTCCATGCGGCGGTTGTTCATGTAAGGCTCTGGCTCGGTTTCATACGCCCAGTTGTAGCGCTTGCCCTGCAACGGGAAGGCCAGCGCGGCAGGCATCTGGGTGCGGAAGTCAAAGCGGTAGTCCGGCCCGCCCGCCTCAAGCAGCAGGACGGTGGTGTTTGGATCTTCAGTCAGTCGTGTTGCCAGTACGTTGCCGGCAGAGCCGGCCCCGATAATGATGTAGTCAAATTGCAAATAAACCTCCCGGTTAAAATATGGACTGGAATTTACCCATCTCAACCTGGATGGACTTCACCTGGGTGTAACTCTGAAGCGTCATGACGCCGTTCTCACGGCCAATGCCGGAGTGTTTGTAGCCGCCCACCGGCATCTCTGCGGCGGATTCGCCCCAGGTGTTGATCCAGCAGATGCCCGCTTCGAGCTGATGAATGGCGCCGTGGGCGCGGTTCAGATCGGCGGTGACGATGCCCGCCGCCAGACCGTAGTCGGTATCATTGGCGCGGCGAATGGCCTCTTCATCGGATTCGTAGGTGAGGATGGACATCACCGGGCCGAAGATCTCTTCGCGCACGATGGTCATCTCGTCGGTGCAGTCGGTGAACACGGTTGGGGCCACCCACGCGCCGTTATCGAAGCCTTCGCCCTTCAGCACGTCGCCGCCGCACAGCACGCGCGCGCCTTCCTCTTTGCCTTTGGCGATGTAGCGCATCACGCTGTCCCGGTGCGGGAAGCTGACCATCGGACCAAAGTTGGTAGCTTCATCGAACAGATCGCCCGCGCGGATGCGGCCCACGCGCTCAACGATTTTTTGCTCAAACGCGGCTTTGAACTTCGCGGGCACGAACACGCGGGTGCCATTGGTGCACACCTGGCCGGAGCTGAAGAAGTTGGCCATCATGGCGATATCTGCCGCGAGATCCAGATCCGCATCGTCAAACACTATCAGCGGGGATTTACCGCCCAGCTCCATCGTCACCTCTTTCAGGGACGAGGCCGCCGAGTTGGCCATCACCTTTTTGCCGCTGGCGACGCCGCCGGTAAAGGAGACTTTCGCGATGCCCGGATGCTCGGTCAGGTACTGGCCGGTCTCCGCGCCTACGCCCGGCAGGACGTTAAACACGCCGTCCGGCAGGCCCGCTTCGGTGTAGATTTCAGCAAGCTTCAGGGCGGTAAGCGGTGTCACTTCGCTCGGCTTGAAGATCATCGCGTTGCCCGCCGCCAGCGCCGGCGCGGATTTCCACAGGGCGATCTGGATCGGGTAGTTCCACGCGCCGATGCCCGCCACCACGCCCAGCGGCTCGCGGCGGGTGTAGACGAATGAGGTGTCGCGCAGCGGGATCTGGCTGCCTTCCAGCGCCGGGATCAGCCCCGCGTAGTACTCCAGCACGTCCGCGCCGGTGACGATGTCGACGGTCGAGGTTTCGGAATACGCTTTACCGGTGTCGAGGGTTTCCAGCGTTGCCAGCTCGTCGTTGCGCTCGCGCAGGATATCGACGGCGCGGCGCAAAATGCGCGAGCGCTCCATGGCGGTCATCGCCGCCCAGATCTTCTGCCCGCGCTGTGAGCTTTCCACGGCGCGGTCCACGTCTTCGCGCCCGGCGGCCTGCACGGTTGCCAGAACTTCACCGTTCGCCGGGTTGATGGTCTCGAAGGTGCGACCGCTGGTGGCGTATGTATAACCACCATTGATATAAAGCTGCTGTTCTGCCATTCGGGACATAAATTCTCCTCGGTTAGTCGGTCGGTAAATGCTGGCTGATAAAGTGGCTGGTAAGCGACTGGGCCAGGGTTTTATCCAGCGGTTTGCCGCTGAGCGCAGCGCGCAGCCACAGCCCGTCAATCAGTGCGGCGAGCCCGTAGCCCGCCTCTT
>ERZ772818.2475-NODE-2475-length-13919-cov-34.332877_pt1 | contig 13919 bp, 7 predicted proteins | sample MGYA00580837_ERZ772818 | MGnify/ENA primary metagenome ERZ772818 (study PRJEB29015, sample SAMEA2737671) | human gut metagenome | biome: human gut; feature: human-associated habitat; material: faeces | place: China | collected 2012 ...
AAGCGCGCGACGGGACTGCCTGCGGCGACGTCGTTCAAGCATGTCAGCCCGGCGGGCGCGGCGGTGGGTCTGCCGCTGAATGATACCCTGCGCAAGATTTATTTCGTGGGTGAACAGGAACTGTCGCCCTTGGCGTGCGCCTATGCCCGTGCGCGCGGCGCAGACCGCATGTCCTCCTTCGGCGACTGGATTGCCCTGAGCGACGTGTGCGACGAAAGCACCGCGCGGCTGATTAAGCCCGAAGTGTCCGACGGCATTATCGCCCCCGGCTACACCGACGAGGCGCTGGCGCTGCTGAAGATGAAGAAGAAGGGCAATTACAATATTGTTACGATTGACCCGACATACCGTCCCGCGCCCATTGAGCACAAGCAGGTGTTCGGCATCACGTTCGAGCAGGGGCGCAATGAATTTGTGATTGATGAAAATCTGCTGAACGACATCGTGACCACGAATCACGACCTGCCGGCGGATGCCAAGCGCGACCTGATTGTGGCGCTGATTGTGCTCAAATACACGCAATCGAATTCCGTCTGCTACGCCAAGGACGGTCAGGCGATTGGCATCGGCGCGGGTCAGCAGAGCCGCATTCACTGCACGCGTCTGGCAGGGCAGAAGGCGGATAACTGGCTGCTGCGGCAGCATCCGCGTGTGCTGGCACTGCCGTTCGTGGAGAAAATCGCCCGTGCCGACCGCGACAACACAATTGACGTGTTCATCTCCGACGAGCCGGACGAGGTGCTGGCGGACGGCCGCTGGCAGCGCTTCTTCACCGAGCGCCCCGAACCGCTGACAAAGGAAGAAAAGCGCGCGTGGCTGAATCAGCAGACGGGCGTTGCGCTGGGCAGCGATGCGTTCTTCCCGTTTGGCGACAACATCGAGCGTGCGCACCGCTCCGGCGTGACCTACGTCGCCCAGCCCGGCGGTTCGATTCGCGATGATAACGTGATTGACGCTTGCAACCTGTACAATATGGTCATGTGCTTCACGCATATGCGCCTGTTCCACCATTGATTGCATTCAGAAAGGTCAGGGAAGCAAGATGAAGGTACTCATCGTCGGCGGCGGCGGACGCGAACACGCCATCGCGCTGAAAATCAAGGAAAACCCGGAAGTGACGGCGCTGTACGCCGCGCCCGGCAACGGCGGCATCGCGCAGATTGCGACCTGCCTGCCCTTCAAGGCGACGGACGTGGACGGCATCGTCCGCTGGGCGGCGGAGAACAAGGTGGATTTCGTCATCGTCGCGCCGGACGACCCGCTGTGCCTCGGCATGGTGGATGCGCTGGCAGCGCAGGGGATTCCCGCGTTCGGCCCGCGCAAGAATGCCGCGATTATCGAGGGCAGCAAAGTGTTCTCGAAGAACCTGATGAAGAAGTACGGCATTCCGACGGCGGCGTATGAGACGTTTGACGATTACGACGCGGCGGTCAAGTATTTGCAGACGGCGGATATGCCCATCGTCGTCAAGGCGGATGGTCTGGCACTCGGCAAGGGCGTGCTCATCTGCCCCGACCGCGAAAGCGCCGTGGAAGCCGTCGCGTCCATGATGAAGGAAGCGAAGTTCGGCGCGTCCGGCGCGCGGGTCGTCATCGAGGAGTTCCTGACCGGCCCGGAAGTCAGCGTGCTGGCGTTCACCGACGGCAAGACGGTCAAGCCGATGGTGTCCAGCATGGATCACAAGCGCGCGCTTGACAACGACGAGGGCCTCAACACCGGCGGCATGGGCACCATTGCCCCCAACCCCTGCTACACGCCCGAATTGGCGCAGCGCTGCATGGACGAAATCTTCCTGCCGACGATTGCCGCCATGAACGCCGAGGGGCGCACTTTCACGGGCTGCCTGTATTTCGGCCTGATGATGACGCCCAAAGGCCCGAAGGTTATCGAATACAACTGCCGTTTCGGCGATCCGGAGACGCAGGTGGTGCTGCCGCTGCTGAAAAGCGACCTGCTGACCATTATGCGCGCGACGGTGGACGGTACGCTGGCGGATACACCCGTCGAATTCGCGTCTGGCGCGGCGTGCTGCGTCGTACTGGCATCCGGCGGCTACCCGGTCAGCTACAAGAGCGGCTACCCGATTTCCGGCTTGGATGAAGCGGGCAAAACCGCGACCGTCTTCCACGCGGGTACGAAGCTGGTCGATGGGCAGATTGTCACCGCGGGCGGACGCGTTCTGGGCGTCACCGCGACGGCGGATACGCTCGAAGCTGCGATTGACAAAGCGTATCAGGCAGCGGACAAAATCACCTTCACCGACATGCACATGCGCCGCGATATTGGTCAGCGCGCCTTGGCATCACGAAAGGAGAGCCATTCATGAGCGTCAAACGCATTTATGTGGAAAAGAAAGCCCCCTACGCGGTGGAGGCGAAGCAGCTCCTGTGGGAAATTCGCCATATCCTGCAAATCAAGACGGTCACGGGTCTGCGCCTGCTGAACCGCTATGATGTCGAGGGTGTCGATGATGCGCTGTACAAGAAGTGCCTGCCGGTCGTGTTCTCCGAACCGCAGGTGGATGTGACGTACACGGAACTTCCGCAGGGCGCGAAGGCGGTTTTCGCGGTGGAGTACCTGCCGGGTCAGTATGACCAGCGCGCGGCGTCCTGCGAGGAGTGCATCCAGCTGGTGGGGCAGTGCGCCCGCCCGACGGTTCGCAGTGCGCGCGTGTATCTGCTGGACGGCGATTTCACGGCGGATGAGCTGGCGCCCGTGAAGAAGCACGTCATCAACCCCGTGGAGGCGCGCGAAGCCGATTTGAGCGAAAAGACGACGCTCCAGCAGCAGTACGACACGCCTGACCATGTGGAGACGCTGACGGGCTTCACGGCGATGAATGCCGATGAGGTGGATGCGTTCGTCAAGAAGTACGGCTTGGCGATGGATGACGATGACCTTGCGTTCTGCCGGGATTATTTCGCGTCCGAGCACCGTGACCCGACGCTGACCGAAATCCGCATGATTGACACCTACTGGTCGGATCACTGCCGTCACACGACGTTCCTGACGACCCTTGATGCGGTGGATGTGCGCAAAGCGGCGGTCGAAAAGGCGTTCCAGCGATATTTGGCGGCGCGCAAAACCGTCTACGGCGACCGCGAGCGCCCCATGAACCTGATGGACATCGCGACCATCGGCGGCAAGTACCTGAAGAAAATCGGGCAGACCCCCAACATTGACGTGAGCGAGGAAATCAACGCCTGCTCCATCAAGATTGATGTGGATGTGGACGGCGTGAAAGAGCCGTGGCTGCTCATGTTCAAGAACGAGACGCACAATCACCCCACGGAGATTGAGCCCTTCGGCGGCGCGGCGACCTGCATCGGCGGCGCGATTCGCGACCCGCTGTCCGGGCGCACCTATGTCTATCAGGCGATGCGCGTGACCGGCGCGGCTGACCCGCTCGTTCCGGTCAGCCAGACCATGCCGGGAAAATTGCCCCAGCGCAAGCTCGTCACCACGGCGGCGGCGGGCTATTCCTCCTATGGCAACCAGATTGGACTGGCGACGGGGCTGGTGGATGAAATGTACCATCCGGGTTATGCCGCCAAGCGTCTGGAAATCGGTGCGGTGGTCGGCGCTGCGCCGGAGAAGAACGTCCGCCGCGAAGTGCCTGCCCCCGGCGACAAGATTGTCCTGCTCGGCGGGCGCACCGGGCGCGACGGCTGCGGCGGCGCAACGGGTTCGTCCAAGTCCCATAAGCTGGAATCCATCGAAACGTGCGGCGCGGAGGTGCAGAAGGGCAATGCCCCGACCGAACGCAAGCTCCAGCGCCTCTTCCGCAACGGCGAAGTCACCCGCCTCATCAAGCGCTGCAACGACTTCGGCGCGGGCGGCGTGTCCGTGGCAATCGGCGAACTGGCGGACGGCTTGATGATTGATTTGGACAAAGTACCGAAGAAATACGACGGTCTGGACGGCACGGAGCTGGCGATTTCCGAATCGCAGGAACGGATGGCGGTTGTGCTTGCGCCGGAGGATGTTGATGCGTTCCTTGCGGCGGCAAACCGCGAGAACCTTGAAGCGACCGTCGTGGCGGAAGTGACCGCCGAACCCCGTCTGCGCATGACGTGGAAGGGCGTGACGATTGTCGATTTGTCCCGCGAGTTCCTCAATTCCAACGGCGCGGAGAAGCACACGACTGCGTCTGTCCCGGATGATGATGTCAAGCCCTACGAGTTCGCGGGCGATACGGTGACGGAGAAGCTGGCGGATATGCTTGGCAACCTCAATATCTGCTCCAAGCAGGGCTTGAGCGAGCGGTTCGATTCTACCATCGGCGCGGCGACGGTCTTGATGCCTTTCGGCGGCAAATATCAGCTGACCCCGAACCAGACGATGGTTGCAAAGCTGCCGGTTCTGCACGGCACGACGGACACCGTGTCCGGCATGGCGTACGGGATGCACCCGGAAATCCTGTCGCAGTCGCCGTATGAGGGCAGCTATCTGGCGGTCATCGAGAGCGTGACGAAGCTGGTCTGCGCGGGCTTTGATTACAAGCAGGCGTATTTGACCTTCCAGGAATATTTTGAGCGCATGGGCACGGATCCGACGCGCTGGGGCAAGCCGTTCGCGGCGCTGCTGGGCGCGCTGGATGCGCAGCTGGATTTGAACATCGCGGCGATTGGCGGCAAGGACTCCATGTCCGGCACGTTCGAGAAGATGGACGTTCCGCCGACGCTCTGCTCCTTCGCGATTGCCCCCGGCAAGGCGAGCGAGGTCATTTCGCCCGAATTCAAGGAAGCGGGGCACGCCATTCGCCTTGTCTCCTGCGACCCGCACGATACCGCTGCACTGACCGCGAATTATGATGCCGTTCTGTCCGCCATTCGCGCGGGCAAGGTGGTTTCCGCGTGGGCGCTGGGTCTGGGCGGTGTGGCGGAAGGCCTGTTCAAGATGGGAATTGGCAATCAGATTGGTACGCGTATCGACGATGATTACGACGGCAATCTCTTCGCGCAGCAGATCGGCGCGATGCTGCTGGAATGCACCGAAGATATCGACCTCGGCGTGAAAGTGGGCGACACCGTGCCGGAGTGGGTGCTGGAGTACGAGGGCGAGCGCATTGATTTGACCGCCATGCAGGAAATCTACGAGGGCAAGCTGGACAAGGTGTTCTCCTACCGCGGTCACACCGGCGAAACGACGGAGAAGTTCTCCTATTCGGCGGAAACCTACCCCGTGCCCGCCGTCAAGACGGTCAAGCCGCTGGCGTTCATCCCGGTTTTCCCCGGCACGAACTGCGAGTACGACACCGCGCGGGCGGTCGAGCGCGCAGGCGGCGCGGCGGAAATCCTCGTCATCAACAACCTGACGCCTGAAGCCATTACCCAGTCGATTGCCGAGGCCAGCCGCATGATTGCGCGCAGCCAGATGATCGTCCTGCCTGGCGGCTTCTCCGGCGGCGACGAACCCGACGGCTCGGCGAAATTCATCACGGCGTTCTTCCGCAATCCTGCCATGAAGGACGCGGTGCATGATTTGCTCCAGCGCCGCGACGGCCTGATGCTGGGCATTTGCAACGGCTTCCAGGCGCTGATTAAGCTGGGGCTTGTGCCGTATGGTGAAATCATCGACACGTCCGATCAGTGCCCGACGCTGACGTTCAACGAAATCGGCCGTCACCAGTCGATGCTCGTCCGTACGCGCATTGCGTCGAATAAATCCCCGTGGCTGTCCCGCTGCAAGGTGGATGACATTCACACGGTCGCCATCAGCCACGGCGAAGGCCGGTTTGTCGGCCCGGAAGCGCTGATTCGCCAGCTTGCGGCGAACGGGCAGATTGCCACGCAGTATGTGGATTTGTCCGGCGCGCCGTCGATGGATATGCGTTTCAACCCCAACGCCAGCTATTTCGCCATCGAGGGCATCACCAGCCCGGACGGCCGCGTGCTGGGCAAGATGGGTCACACCGAGCGCAGCGGTGAAAATCTCTACAAGAACGTACCCGGCGACAAGTATCAGCCGCTGTTTGAGGGCGGCGTGGACTACTTCCGCCTGTAACGAATGAATCTTGTCCCTCCTGTTGCCTTTTGCCGCAAAATCTGCTATGATAGAGGGCAAACGGCGGCAGGAGGGAATCACCATGCTTTTGACGGATTTTGATGCGTCGCGCCAAGCAGTCATCAACCCCGATATGCTCTTTTCGCCTGTGCCGGATTTGCTGGAGACGGTCGTCAGCTGCTTTTCGCACGTCACGTTCGAGCGGATGCTGAACATGGCGGCGGATGTGCGCGTGCTTGCCGAACTTGGCGACGCAAACGCGAAATACCCCATTTACCGCGGTTTGTGGCAGGGGACACCGCTGACATTTGCGCTGGCGATGGTCGGCGCGCCGTCCTGCGTGGCGATGCTGGAAGAGCTGCACGCGCTGGGTGCGAAGCGGTTCGTCGTATTCGGCAACTGCGGCGTGCTGAATCAGCAGATTCGCGATTGCGGCATCATCATCCCGACCGCCGCCGTGCGCGACGAAGGCACGAGCTTCCACTACGCGCCGCCGTCGGACGAAATTCCGGCGAATCCGAAGTACCGCGGGGCGTTCGAGGCGATCCTGCGCGAAACGGGCGTGGACTTCACCGAAGGCAAAGTGTGGACGACGGACGCCTTCTACCGCGAAACCCGCGCGAAGGTGGCACTGCGCAAGGCACAGGGGTGTGTCTGCGTGGATATGGAGTGCTCGCCGCTGATGGCGCTGGCACAGTTCCGTGGAATCGACGTGTTCGAGTTTTTCTACGCGGGCGATAACCTTGACCGCGAGCAGTGGGATCCGCGCAGCCTGTCCACCCATGCCAAGCTGGATGAAAAAGACCGTGCGGCGTATCTGGCGCTGGAATTGGCGCGGAAAATCACCCTTTGAAATGAAATCGGAGGAAAGCATTATGCCTCATGACAGCTATATCAGCCCATTTTCGACCCGCTATGCCAGCAAGGAGATGCAGTTCATCTTCTCCGAGGACAACAAGTTCCGCACCTGGCGGAAGCTGTGGATTGCGCTGGCGAAGGCGGAAAAGAAACAGGGGCTGGACATTACCGACGAGCAGATTGCCGAGCTGGAAGCCCACGCGGACGACATCAACTACGACGATGCGCAGCGCCGCGAGAAGGAGTGCCGCCACGACGTGATGAGCCACGTCTACGCTTACGGCCTGCAGTGCCCGAAGGCGGCGGGCATCATCCATCTGGGCGCGACGTCCTGCTATGTGGGTGACAACACCGATGTGATTATCATGCGCGAGGGCCTGCAGGTCGTGCGGCGCAAGCTGCTCAATGTCATGAACCTGCTGGCGAATTTCGCGGATAAGTACAAGGCAATGCCCGCGCTGGCGTACACGCATTTGCAGCCTGCCCAATTGACGACGGTCGGCAAGCGCGCGACGCTGTGGCTGAATGAATTGTACATGGACTATTGCGAGCTGGAACACCGCCTGTCCTCCCTGGCGCTGCTGGGCAGCAAGGGCACGACGGGCACACAGGCGTCCTTCATGGAGCTGTTTGGCGGCGACAGCGCGAAAATCAAGGCAGTTGAGCAGGATATTGCCGCGTCGATGGGCTTTGACAAGGTCGTGCCGGTGTCCGGGCAGACGTACTCCCGCAAGATGGACTATCAGGTGGTTTCCGTGCTGAGCGGCATTGCGCAGTCCGCGAGCAAGTTCGCCTATGACCTGCGTCTGCTGGCAAATTTCAAGGAGATGGAGGAACCGTTCGAGAAGAGCCAAATCGGCTCGTCAGCCATGCCCTACAAGCGCAACCCCATGCGCTGCGAGCGCATCAACGCCTTGGCGCGCTACGTCTGTGTCGATACGCTGAACACCGCAATGACATCCTCCCTGCAATTCTTCGAGCGCACGCTGGATGACTCCGCGAACAAGCGCATTGCCGTCGCGGAGGCGTTCCTCGGTGTGGATGCGATTCTGAACATCATGATGAACGTGTGCGACGGGCTGGTGGTGTACGACAAGGTAGTGCGCGCGCGCGTGATGAACGAGCTGCCGTTTATGGCGACGGAAAACATCATGATGGACGCGGTGAAGAAGGGCGGAAACCGGCAGGAACTGCACGAGAAGCTGCGCGTGCATTCGCAGGCGGCGGCGCGCGTGGTCAAGGAAGAGGGCGGCAAGAACGACCTCATCGACCGTATCTGCGCTGACCCGGCGTTCATGATTACCCGCGAGGAAGTGGAAGCGATTCTGCGTCCGGAGCAGTTCACGGGCCGAAGCTGCGAGCAGGTGGAAGAGTACCTGCGCGACGTGATTCGTCCGCTGCTGGCGGAAAATGCAGATTTGCTGGGCGAAAAGCAGGAATTGAGCGTCTGAACATCGAATATTTCATCCGAAGCCCTGTTTGCGGGGCGGAAACGGCGATAATGCCGATATGAATGAAAGGAACTGTTATGCCTTACATAGAAACGACCTCCAACGTGTCCATTCCCGGACGAAAAGAGCAGGTCATCAAGGATCGCATGGGCGATGCCATTGAGAAAATCCCCGGCAAGACGGAAAGCTGGCTGATGCTGTCTTTCCGCGACAATGCCGCAATGTACTTCAAGGGCACGGACGCCCCCTGCGCCATCTGCCAAGTGAAGCTCTTCGGCGGATCTGCGACGGAGGAGGATTACGCCGCGCTGACCGAGGCGCTGACGGACATCCTGCGCGAAGAACTGGACATTGACAGCGACCGCATATATGTGACGTATGAAGAAATCGGCTTCTGGGGCTGGAACGGCGGCAATCTGTAATCATTTTCGCCTTGAAGAGGGCACGGTAATTTGGGGAAAGGGGAAAGTATGCCGTCAAAGCGGCTGCGTTTCCCTTTTTCATTTTTTGGCTCTTCACGGAAAGTTGGGGAAACAAACAAGGGCTTAGGCAAAGCCCCCAAATGCCGCACGCGGAAGAAGCATGAAAGTGCGACCAACCCAATCGCGAAAAGGGGTCAAGGGGCAATTGCCCCTTGCAGGGTCAAGGGACAGCGTCCCTTGTGGGGTTTGGGGCAACGCCCCAACTGTTCCGCGTCCGACCAATCCCAAGGAAGCCGCCAACAAAGGTGCAGGCAGCGAAGCGTCCCTGCCAGTAACTTTGCGCGTCCGCAGACGCGCCCTCAAGCTGCTCTTCCCCCAAGATTCCGTGAAGAACCATTTTTTTGCCGCCATCGGGAAGAAAGTGGCTGCTTCATTCGTTATCTGCACTGTGGGGTGTTCTGAATGTTCACGGATGCTTCACGGAAAATTTGTGAAAAGGCATTCATATTCGCGGCAATTTGTTGTATAATGGAGAAGCAGAACGCATGAAATCATTCAAGATGCTAAAGGAGGCGGAGCTGGCGTGACAACGTTCTTGCAGACGCTGGAGACCTTTTTCTGGAACGTGCTGAACCGCCCCGGTCTTTCCGATATTGCGGATATTCTCATCGTTGCCATTATTATCTATGAACTGCTGATGCTCACCCGCGACACGCGGGGCAGCGCTGTTTTGAAGGGGCTTGCCATGCTGCTGCTCATCGTCGGCATCAGCAACCTCTTCGGGCTGACGGCACTGAACTGGCTGCTGATGAGCGTGGTGAACAACGGCGCGCTGGTGCTGGTCATCCTCTTTCAGCCGGAACTGCGCAAGGCGCTGGAGCAGATTGGCCGCGGCGCGCGCATTGAGACGAAGCGGCGCGACACCGATAAAGATGAGGCGACGCGCATTATCGACGAAATTATCCGCTGCCTGCAGGATTTGAGCCGCCGCCATGTGGGGGCGCTGATTGTCTTTGAGCAGAAAACGGGCCTGCAGGACATCATCGAGAACGGCATCGGCATCGACGCGCGGATTACCTCCGGCCTGCTGGAAAACATCTTCGAGCCGAACACGCCCCTGCATGACGGCGCCGTCGTCATCCGCGGCGAGCGTGTGATGAGCGCGGCGAGCATCCTCACGCTGACGGAAGCCAGCGGCATCAGCCATGACCTCGGCACGCGCCACCGCGCCGCTATCGGCGTGTCTGAAACGACGGACGCGATTGTGCTGATTGTCTCCGAGGAAACAGGCATCATTTCGATGGCGAAGGGCGGCAAGCTCACCCGCCACCTTGACGCGAAGTCGTTGCGGACGATTCTGGAGGGCATCTATGTCCGTAAGCCGCATCAGCGTCTGCTGTCCATGCTCGTGCGCCGCAAGGGAAAGGAGGGTGCCAAATGACGCAGAACCCTTCCGCAAAGCCGCAGAAGAAGCGTGACCCACGCCTGACGATGCTGCTGGACGGTCTCAAGCGGATTTTCATCCACAATTGGCCGACAAAGCTGCTCGCGCTCCTGCTGGCCATCATCCTCTGGGGCGGGCTGATTACCCAAGACCCGACGCTCACGCGCGAAAAGCACTTCTCCAGTGTCAGCGTGTCTGTTTCGGGCGAAGAATCCGTCAAGCGCAACGGCTTCATTGTCACCAGCGATTTGACCAGCCTCCTTGGTGACGTCTCCCTTACCGCCGACGTGCCGCAGATGCAGTACGCCAACGCTAAGGCGACGAACTACAACGTCCGCATTGACCTCTCCCGCATTTCGTCGGCGGGGGAGCAGGAAATCCGCATTCTGTCCACCAATTCCAGCACTTACGGCACGGTTTCTTCGATTCAGCCGTCTACTGTGACGATTGACGTGGAAGAGTACATCACCCGCTTCCGCATCCCCGTGTCCGTGCAGACGGTCGGGAGCGCGCCGGAGGGCTACTACGCGGGTGCGGCGACGCTCGACCCGCCGACGGTGACGATCAGCGGCCCGAAGTCGATGGTGGATAAAATTGTCCGCGCCGAAGTCGTGCTGGAGCTGAACAACCTGCCCCAGCGCGAGGGCATGATTCGCAAGGCGCTGGCGTATACGCTGCTGGACGAGAACAACAACGCGATTGAAAGTGACCTGCTCGAAGTGACGAGCGAGTCGGTGCTGCTGGACAGCGTGATTGTGGAGCAGACCATGTACGCCATGAAAACGCTCGAACTCTCCCAGACCGGGCTGATTCAAGGCACGCCGAAGGAAGGCTACGAAATCAAAAAAATCAGCATGACGCCGGAGAACATCACGGTGGCGGGCTGGTCAAGCGAGATGACGGAAATCGACGCGCTGTTTACGGATGCAACCATCGACGTGTCCGGCTTGTCCGATTCGGTCAAGCAGCGCGTCCGATTGAGCAGCGTGCCAGAACTGAAATACGTCAGCGCCACCTACGTCAACGTGACGATTGAAATCGGGCCGGTGCTGAAGTCGAAGAGTTTCACGAACCTGCCGATTCAGATTGAAGGCTTGGAAGCGGGCTACAACGCCTCCATGAGCCGCGTGAATGCCTCGGTGATGATTACCGCGCCGCAAAACTGGCTGAACGCGCTGCAAAGCCGCGATATTCGGCTGGTATGCGATGCGTCCGGGCTTGCGCCGGGGACGTACAGTCTGCCTGTGCTCTGCCGCATTGATGCGGACGAGGACGAGGAAATCTCGGTCGAGGTCGTGCCGGGAAATGTGAGCGTTACGATAACCGTAGAGTAACACTATTTCCAAATGAGAATGCGCTAAGATGCGCAGGCGAAGGCAGAAAATAGTGGAGGAGGATGACCATTGTGGGCAGTTTCATCAACGCGCTGTTCAATTTCCTGCTGGGGTGGATTCGCGGGACAGCGCAGTGGCTCTGGAACATGGTAACGAGCGACAGCCACGGCGGTCTGCTTGGCTGGGCGATGCGCAACTGGCTGCCGCTGGTCATCCTCCTGTGCATTTTCGGCGTCGTGATGGACTTTCTGGTTTACCTGATCCGCTGGCAGCCGTACCGTGTCTGGGGAAACTTCTGGACACGCTTTCTGCCTAAGCGCGCGCGCCGCACACCGACGGGCCGCCACCTGATTTATGCTGACGGCACAATGATCGAAGAGGAGCAGGTGGTGCAGCACAAGCCGAAGCCCGCGCCCAAGCGGGAAGGCACTGCGGCGACGCGTCGCAAGCGGGTGATTCCTGCCCGGCGCGCACATTTCGGCACAACGCAGACGGAGCTGACCCCGCCGCCGCTGACAATTGCGCAGGACAAAAATCAATATCATGACAATATACCGGGGGGACAGGCATGACCGAGCTTCCACAGGCGTTTTTATCCCAAATGGCGGCACAGCTGAAAGGCGAAATGGCCGCCTTTTTGCGTACATATGACGAGCCGTATCAGCGCGGTCTGCGCGTGAATCCGTGGAAGCGCCCGACGCGGCTGCCGGATGACTGCGGCGAAAGAGTCCCATGGGAGGAAAACGGGCATTACCTCGCACTGACCTCGACCGCCGGCGCGGACGTGCTGCATGAAGCGGGCGCGTGGTACTTGCAGGAGCCGAGCGCGATGCTGCCCGCCGCCGTGCTGAACGCGCAGCCGGGGGAGCATGTACTGGACTTGTGCGCCGCGCCGGGTGGAAAATCAACGCAGAGCGGCTTGCGTATGGGCGGACAGGGCGTGCTGGTGTGCAATGAGCCCGTCTGGGAGCGCGCGAAAATCCTCTCTCAGAATATCGAGCGCATGGGCATCCCGAACGCCCTCGTCGTCAGCGCCTATCCTGACCAATTGGCGCAGCGCTGGTCGGAGGCATTCGACGCGATTCAGGTGGATGCCCCCTGTTCCGGCGAAGGCATGTTCCGCCGTCATCCGGAAACACGCGCGGAATGGTCGCCCGAAAGCCCCGCCGGATGCGCCAAGCGGCAGGCGGAAATCCTCGACCGCGCGGCGGAAATGCTTCGTCCCGGCGGACGCATGGTCTATTCCACCTGCACAATGAACCGCACGGAAAACGAGGATACGGTGGATGCTTTCCTGTCGCGCCACGCGGATTTCTCGCTGGAAGCCTTCTCCTTGCCCGGAGCAGATGCGCCGGACGGGATGCTGACGTGCTATCCACACCGCATGAAAGGTGAGGGGCACTTCGTCGCCCTCCTGCGCAAGCACGGCGACGCACCCTGTAATTGGCAGAAAGCGCCAGAGAAGGATGCGCCGAGCAAGGACGCATTGCAAGCCTTGCGTGCCTTCTGCCCGATGGCAAACGCGAATGTGATGCGCACCGGCAGCGGCAAGCCCGGACGCAGCCGCGACGAATCGGTGACGCTAAGCTGTCTGCCCGACCGTCCGGTCTGCGACGGCATTCAGGTCGTCCGCTGCGGCTTGCAATTGGGGACGGTGCAGAAGAAGCTGTTTGTGCCCGACCACGCGTGGGCGATGAGTATCTTTCCGCCGGATGTGCCGCGTGTGGAACTCACGCGGGAGGAGGCGCGCCGCTATCAGGCGGGCGAGACGCTCCCAGCGGATGGGAAAGGCTGGGCACTTGCGTGCTGCGACGGCATTCCGCTGGGCTGGGGGAAAATCTCCGACGGGCAGATGAAGAACCACTATCCCAAGGGATTACGCCGCCCGCTTCGCTGATTGCAGCACGGCGGCGTTCCAAATCACGCGCACGAGGCTGCCTGCCAGCATCGCCAGCACCGCGCCGAAAATCCGCACGCTCGGCATCGGACAGAAGATACTCATCACCACCAGCGTCAGCACGGAGGAAACAATGGTACCCGTCATCGCGCGCCGCTGAACGCCCAAGCCCGTCACCAGCCCGAACTGCACCTGCTGGATAGCAAACAGCATCGACAGCGGGGAGAGCGCCATCAGCACACCCGTCAGCGCCGGTTCACCGTAGAGCAGCATCGAAATCGGCTGCGCGAAGAGAAACAGCACGCACGAGGACAGGCAGCCAATCAGCCCCGCCAGCAGCAGCAACTGCCGCATGGTGCGTTTCAGGCGGACGCGGTTGCTTTCCTGCCGGGAGACGGCGGGCGCTGCGACCATGCACATGGCACTGGTGACGATGCCGGGCGCCATGATGAGCGGCATCGCCATCCCGCTCAGCAGCCCGAACTGCGCGGTCGCGGCGGACGCGGT
>ERZ772818.2487-NODE-2487-length-13849-cov-11.412716_pt1 | contig 13849 bp, 5 predicted proteins | sample MGYA00580837_ERZ772818 | MGnify/ENA primary metagenome ERZ772818 (study PRJEB29015, sample SAMEA2737671) | human gut metagenome | biome: human gut; feature: human-associated habitat; material: faeces | place: China | collected 2012 ...
GATGCCTTGCCGTCCCAGGTGCCGGGTTCATACAGGATGACCGGCTCACCGGGCAACTGCACAATGGCTTTTTGGGTGCACAGCGGCACGATCTGGTTGTCGGCGTCCCGCTTGGCCACAGTCAGCACCACCGTCATAGCCGTAATGCGCGGGGTCTTGGTTTCGTCGCCGTCCTGCGTCCAGCTGCGGGCGTAGAAATGCAGTTCGCTGATGAACAGCCCCATATAGGCATCCCGGGGATAGGCCGTTGTGTAGCCGTAGGCAACGTAGGGCAGTTTGACCGTCTCAGTACCGTCCTCGGCCTTGTCCTTTTTTGTGTGCTGCGGGTTGCCGTAGTGCCCGGCGCCATTCAGTTCATCGCGGTAAAACCGCATGTGCAGGTAGCCGTTCAGCGCATTGGCCTGTTCCGCTGTCAGCAGCGCTGTGCCGTCTGTCTTTGTCAGCGGCGGCACACAGTCCTTGTCGATCAGCTCAATGTGGTTGGGGTAGACGCTGAATTCCAATGCCGTGCCCTTGCTGTAGTCGTTACCCTTGGACAAAAAAACGCTGTCCAAATTATTAGGGTCCGTTGCGCCGTCGGTGAAGCGGATATAGCCGTTCGCCTCGAGCACCTCGCCGCGGATCGTCTCAATGAGCGCGTCGGCCAGATTTTGCGCGCGGGTCTGCTGCTGGATGTCCATGTACGCCTGTGCGCTGGGCTGTATCAGCGTGACCGCCGCCAGTGTAAAGATCGCCAGCAGCACCATGCAGACGATCAGCTCCACCAGCGTTGTGCCGTTCTGGTTTTTCAAACGCTGCTTCATGGGTTGGTCGTCCCTTCTGCCGTGCTCTTGCTGTAGCGGTAAAACTTGTGCTGTTCCGTCGTTTTTTGGCCGTTTTCCGTAACTTCCGCGCTTGTCTCCACGCTGTCCAGCTTGACGCCGTTCACCGTAAATTCACCGTAATCGCCAAAGGAGAACGCCAGCCCATCCTGTTCCTTCTCCCATTTGGGGGCCGCGTTATTGGCCGGGTACAGCCCGGCGCAGAAGGCATAGGCTGTCTCCCGCAGCGACTCGGCCTTTTGGGACATGGCGCGGGCGTACCGCAGCGAAACGACGAACATCGACGTAAAAATCATCAGCAGCAGGAACGACACAAGCACTTCCACAATGGTCTCGCCGCGCTGACTTTGTAAAGTATGTTTCATAGCGGGTCACTCCTGTGTTGTGCCGGTGCTCTGTTTGGCACCGCGGGTGTAGGTGATGGAATCGGGCTGCTGGCTGGTGTCGCAGTGGAACGTCAGGCGGTTGTTTTTGATATTTTCGTCTTTGATTTCCAATTTATCTTTACCGGCGGCAACAAATGTCAGGTTACCCTCACGGTAATACTCCGTTGTTCCGCCATTTACCGTGTAGTACACCTTGCTTGTTGACTTGTCGCTGCTGCTGTACTTTACCGTGCGGTCATAGGTCCGTGTGAAGGCAAAGCTCTCGCCGTTTTTCGTGACTGTCACCGTAATGTCCAGCTGTAAATCGACGATTGCCATACCTCCACGGCCTTCGCCGCCCTCCCAAGGCGTAATCTCACTAAGCAATGCGCTGGCCGTGTCACTGTTCGCCGTCTGGTTCAGCTTGTCGGCACCGTCGCCCGGGCGGCGGCGCAGTGTTACCGTGATGGCCTCGGCCCCGCCATCAGGCTGGCTGCCGTTCGGTTTCCAGGCGAACTCCTTGGGCTGGGATTCCAAGTCATAGATGTCCTTGCCGTAGCTTTGGGAGAACATGAACTGCTCATTGACGAACTTGGCAAAGTCGCTGTCCTTATTGTTCAGCTCCCCTTCCAGCACGTCGGAAAAGCTGGTTGCCAGCTGGTAGGCTTCCTGTTCCAGCAGCTGGCGGTTGGCATTGGCCGTCAGCACGGAGGCCGCATAGACCAGCGCTGCCGACAGCGCCACAAACAGCGCACCGATGCAGAGGACCAGTATCATCGAAAGTCCCTGCTCCCCGCGCAGAATGCTGCGTGCCCTGCGGTGCATAATGCCACCTTCTTTCCTGAAATAAAATTACGATGCGTCGCTTGTTTCCGTCTGTTTCGGGGGCGCGGTTTCCGCCGCGCCTGTCTCATCCGGGGCAGCGGCGGTCTCCGGGGTCGCCATGGGCAGTGCCGCACGGGTCCGCATCAGGACCGGAGGCACGCTTGCGGGGGCGCTTTCCGCCGCCGTGCTTTCTGCGGTCTCGGCGGGCGCGACGCTCTCCGCGGAGTCCATACTCTGGGCATCCTCCGCCGCATCGGCGGTGTTCGTCTCGTTGACGGGGACCTTGACCGAATCGGACGCAACGGTCTTATCGTCGCCAATCGAGTGCGCCAGCGTCTGCAGCGTCACACTTGCGGTGAACTTTTGCAGAGCGAGCGAGTCGTCCTGCACCTTTTCCTGCAGCTCGGGCAGGGTGATGCGGTAAACAGGCTCGGCACCGTCCTCCTGCACCAGCTCCAGCATGGGAACCGTCTGTGCCTGGTAGTACAGCGTACCGCCGTCCTTTTCCACCGTGCCGGTGACGTTATAGGGTTGCGATTCCCATGTCACGTTGCCGTTCTCGTCGGTCACAGGCTCAACGCTCAGGTCGTACCAGATGCGGGTCTTGCCGGTCTCCTTGTCCACATCGTCGGTCTGCTTCGCAATCTCCGTCGTTTTGCCGTCATAGGTCTTGGTAACGGTTTCGATTTCCCCGCGCTTATGCGTGATATTGCCGTCTGCGTCCTTCACGTCCCTGTCGTAGGTCGTCACCGTAATGCTGTAGGGCTGTTTCGTCTTACTATCCAGCGGCGTGACGGTAAAGGTATAGCTGTCGGTCAGGTTGCGCACCGTGCCGTCGGCCTGGGTGTACTTGTTCACCGCGGTCCACTCCACCGTAAAGCGGCGCAGCTCCAGCGGGGCCGTACCGCGACTGCTCTTACACTCGGGGTCGCTGTACAGGTTGACCTCCTGCGTGTAAACGGCATTGCCAAGTGCGCGTTCCGGTTCGGCGGTGTCCACGGGGGCGTCCAGCGTGATGGCCGGCAGCTGCGCCTTTGCGGCATCCTGCAGGAAGTAGAACCAGTTCGACGCTGTCGTGCCGTCGGTGGGCATAACGCGCACCGCGGGCAGCAGGTATTGTTTTGCATGGTCGGGCGTCAGCGTAAAGCCGTTGCCGTCGGGCACAAAGGTATAGCTGGCGGTGGTGTCGTTGACGCTGGCGCTCCCGCCCACCGTGCGGCTGTCCTTCGGGATGACCAGCTCGGCGTCGCCGCTGTCCAGCATCTCGTCCAGTTTTTTGGTCAACTTCTGCTGGGCCTTGTACTTGTCCTGTCCGGTGGGGGTATTCTGCCAAACCTCGGCCAGTTTGGCAATTTCTGTATACTTGGCCTCATCGCTGAAGATATAGCCGGTAAAGTAGACATTGCCCTTTGCGGCTTTCTCCAGCGTCATGTTGAGCTTGAGGTCGTTCAGGAACGTCTCCTGATTCGGGCTGTCGGGCGCAAAGCTGCTGGCCGTAACCGTGGGTGCAGCGGCGCGGCGGACGATGGTCTCGGGCTGGCTCAACGCGCCGTCCGGGCCGTCAAAGCAACTATCGTCCTTGCGGCGGGCAATGACGCGGAAGCGCAATGCCTCGCCCTGATACTGCTCCAGATCCAGCGTCAGGCTGCCGACGTTGCCCGTGGTGCGCAGCGTCAGCACGGTATTGCCGCCGTCATCGACGACGCACAGGTCATAGTGGCCAATGCGCGCGTCGTCGGACGGCGACCAGCTGACCGTGTAGAGCAGGGCATCCGCGTTGTCGGTCTCGCCGTTGACGCGGGTGATGGAGCTCGGCGCGCTGATGCCGGGCAGGCGCTGCTTAACGCTGTAATCCGCCACAGCGGACGCGCCGATTTCGGTGGTGTTGGCTGCCGCCACGCGGGTGACCTCGAGCCGGACCTTGTCATAGCGCCAGCTGTTGCTGCCGTTGGCCAGCATGGTATCCACGTTGACAGGCAGGGTAAAGCTGTTGCCATTTTGTGTCGGCGTCAGGGTATCCTTCAACAAAATTTGCTCCTGACCTGTCACTTTGCCGTCCGCGTCCGTCAACAGGCCGTAGAGCTTGATCTGGTAGTCGGGGGCTGCGTCAGTGGCCTGCATGTCGTCCTGTGTCCATTTGAACGTGTAGGTCAGCTGATTGTTGTTATCCACTACGCCGTCCTTAATGGTTTCGGCCAGCGTCGGGGCTTTCAGGATGGTCTTTTCCATTTTGGCCAGCTCCATCTTGTCAGCTACTGCATCGGCCCATTTCCTGTACTCTGTATGGTTCGTATCAACCATGCACAGCGGGGTCAGGGTTGCATACTCGTACCCTGTGCCATCGGCCTTGCGCACAATTTCCAGGCCGTTCATCCACCACGCCCTTGTACCGTAATCAGTCAGGGATTTGGCAGCTTCCTGTTCGGTGATTTTCCAGCGGGTCACAACGTCGCCAACACCACTGTTGATCGGCACAGCAATGGCTGTCCAATCCTCGTAGTTCGTCAGCGTGTCCTTCGGCAGGCCGCTCAAGGTAAAGGTCGTATCCGTGTTGGCAACGGTGCGCTCCTGCGCGGCCAGCGTGACATACTGGCCTTTCAGAGGATATTCCTTTCCGTCCAACGTTATTGTGCTGTCGCCTGTATATTTGGCTCGCAGCATAACGCGGTAGGTCGGGTTGCCCTGTTTGGTATATTTCGGCGCAAAGTTCAGTGTTGCCTGTACGGTCAGGTTGTCAACGGAGTTACCTGTAAAGGTAATATCGCTTGTCGTCAGATTACCCGGGACAAGGCCGACTTCAGTATTCCATGCACTATTTCTGCCCATCCAAGTAGCCGGTATAAACGCTGTCTCCTCATATTGGGCAGAACGCATCCACTTGGAATCTGTTCTTGTCGTTTCGGCATAGGCCGTGATACGCGTCGTTGCGCCAGTCAATCCATTACCATCCATTGCGTAGCGGATGTATTTCGGACCGTTATCCGATGCACTGAATGTAAAGGTATCCTTTTGTGCGTCGTTTCTGTAAGCCGTAACCGAGACTCTCCAACCATCATAGTCTTTATAATCATCATAATTTGTCAGCACAAGCACCTGCTCATAGGCAAACGGGCCATACCAGTTGTCTCCATTCCTCCCGGGCGTGCGTACCAGGCGCACCTCAATCTCAGGTGTAGGCAGTGCCGTCAGGAACTGTTTAGCCTGAGACACAGCGGAGTTATCATTCCCTGTTGTGCAGCCGTTATGCGGTGTGACGCGCACCACAAAATAAGGTGACTGGTTTTCCATATTGGTGCGGTTCTCAAAGGTATAGCGGCACTCAAAGACATCTGCCGTCAGCAGCGGCGTTTCTTTTATAATGTTGCCGTTTCCGTCGCTGGGCAGTACCTCCACTGTATAGTAAGAGGCCGGGTGCGCGTTATTTTCCGGTTCCTCCCAGGTGACTTCATAGCGGCCATAGACCTTGTTGTCATCCGTCGTCGTGCGGCTTTCCTGAACCTGAACGTTGACCGGAGCCTGCGGTTTTTCAGAGTCGAGGACATTCAGGTAATATTCCTGAATTGCCTCATCCGTTATATCCGCAAAGCCGGGGTAGCCGTCTGCACCGGAGGTGTAGTCCTTCTTGGCTATATCACTGAACCACAGCAGCAGACTGGCCTGTACTGTTGTATTGGTTCCGCTTTTCCGCACAATGGTTTTCGGCGTAGTTGTGGTCTCAATGTAATCCTTCTTGCCGTTGACATTCTTATAATCGGTTCTTGCGTTGTCATCTGCCTGCATGGCCGCAGCAAAGAATTTCTTTGTTCCCGTTTCGTCCAGGTCGATACCCAGAAACAGGCTCTTGCCGCATTTGTTGTTTGTTATTGCAGTGTCCAGATTCTTATTGGGGACATTGGTTATCTTATAACCGTAAGGAAGCTGTGCCGACGCGTTTGTCGTATGCCGCATCGTCTCAAAGGCCCGGCTGAAAAAGCCGCCGTTTTTATCACCCTCGCCCAGACTGCTGCGGTCAATATAGTAACTGTTAGTGCATTCAACTTTATCCTCTGCCGTGCGCAGGAACGCAATGGGGGAATAGCTTTTGCTCTTGATTGGATACGCGCCATCTTTTGTATTATTTCCTGATGTTGCCACATTATAGACCGTAAAGCAGTTTGTAACAGAGGTGGTGGCACTTATCTGACTTGCCACCTTGTTACCACCGCCGCGGTTGCCGACAATTCCCGCAACAAACACATAATCGTTAAACGTGTTCCAGCCGTTTACCTGCAGGTTATAGCTCAGGTTGCGGCAGCGGTTAATGTTGACCTGCACATATTTGGGGGCATCATCATACTGGCCCATCCAGCCCATAATGCCGGACACCATCGACTTAGCCTGCAATGTCACCGGCCCGTTCACGCAGTCAATAATATTCAGGGTCATATAATCGTTGCCGGAAGCCATCTCGATCTTGCCCAGAATACCGCCGACATCGTTAGCACCATAAACTACGCCGTCCTCCTGGGCCTTCGTCCACAAAATGTCGCCGTAGTTGCTGCAGCTGATGATATTCGTTGCACTGCCGGAGACCGGTTCACGCAGGTAGCCCGCAATGCCGCCGACTGCACCGGCTGCGCCTTTTCTGTCGTTCGTGTTGGTCTGCAGGGTTCCGAGATTGTAGCAGTATTCCAGCGTGCCGCCATAGTTCTCCCACAGGGAAATAATACCGCCCGCATTGAAGGAACGACTGTTGAACACCGTGCCCAGGTTGACGCTGCCGGTGATTTTCCATGCATCGCTGGTGCGGTTCTGCTGGTTGCAGATCAGGCCGCCGACCTGTGTATCAACACGATTGCTTGACCAAATATTATCGTTGCTGTAATCCGGCGTATTGTTTACACGGGTAAAGCGGCGCACGGCAGCGCAGTTCACCACATAGGTCATCTCCGCCGCAGTTTCATTCTGACCGACAGCACCGCCCACAGTGGAGCCTGTGGACACATTGTCGCCATAGACAAACCAGTTGCCGGTAGCCGTGCTCATAATACTGCCGCTGGTAGCGTTAAAGCCCGTAATGCCGCCCAGATAGCCGTTGGCACGGTCATTATCCGACGTGCAGCCGCGCAGAGCCACCGTCAGCGCATTGCTGCCCAGCGCAGTGCCGCTGTAGGCACTGTAGCTGTTATCCCGCGTCCCCGGCACGGTATCCTTGCCGTGCAGAGCCGCATAATCGTATGTATACTTATCTTGATTTTCCACGGACTCCGAGGTGTCCTTGTTTTTCCCGTACTTGAGAATGTCCAGCATCGCATTCAGGCGCGCATATTTCACATTGCTTGTCAGGGCATTGCCGCTGCCGTCGTCCTGGGCCAGCCAATATTTGATTTTGGTCATCAGCGACTGGGTAGTTTCGGCGGAAGCAAACGCCGCCCGGCTGCCGGAATCGGTAATTTTGCCGCTGTTAGAGCCAGCCACGCCGCCCACAAAGCCATACCGTGCCGCAACAAGGCTGCCGCTGTCCGTTGCAATGTAACTGCTGTGGATGATGCCGTTGTTTGCATTGCAGCCTGCAATGCCGCCCACGTGACTGGCGTTCTGCAGCTTTTGGTCCGCGGTCTGGGTATCCGTAACGTTGAAAGCGCCCTGGGCCTGCAGGCTTATGTGCGTGACTGTGCAGTTTTCAATCAAATTATTGTTGATTCCAGCAATGCCGCCCATCGTGCTGCCCGCGCTCGCCGCACCGCCATTGATGCTGCCGTTATTGCCAACGTTGCCGCCCATCGTGCCGGAATAGGTACACCGATCCAGGGTACCGTCGTTCTTGCCTGCGACGCCGCCCAAATTTGTATATTTATCAAGATTTTGTGTAAGGTCCAGCCGAACGTCGGTGCTGCTGACCGTGCCGTACTTCGTGGTGCGGCCCACCGCGCCGCCCAGCGTGACGGTGTTGGTGCCCGCGCGCAGGCCGTCGTTCAGCGCCAGCGCGCCGTTTTCGACCTGACAGCCGGTGACGGTGCCCTCGTTCATGCCCGCAAGGCCGCCGATGGTGACCGCCGGGGTGCTGAACCGCACGTTGACGTTTTCCGCCAGCTTCACGTTGCGGATGGTCGCGCCCTTGCCGTTGTACGCTGCAACAGCGCCGATGCTCTCCGACGTGCCGGTGATCGTGCAGCCGCTTACGCTGCTGCTGCTTTCCAGCCCGCTGCCTTGGCCGATGATGCCGAAGTTCGTGGCCGTGACGCCGCCCGCCGTGCCGTTGGCCGCGGTGACGGCGGCGCTGACCTGCACATTCTCAATCAGCGCGTCTTTATTATTATTGCCCGCGATGCCGCCCGCCTCGCCGTCGGTGGCGTAGATCGGATTCTGGGCATGGCTGCAATAGCTGATCGTGCCGCCCGCGGCGTTCACGCCCGCAATACCGCCCGCATATTTTGTGCTGGCGCGCACCGAGGCGTAGTTATCCACACGGGTGATTTCGGCGCTGTTCGTACCGGCCACGCCGCCCGCGTAGTTGGCGGCAGTGACGCTGCCGCTGACCGCGCCGTTGGCGTTTTCAGCGCCGCAAATGCGGCCTGTATATATGCCGTTCTTCGTATTGATACCGGCCACGCCGCCCGCATAGTCGGTGGCGGTGACACTGCTTTGCAGCTGGCCGGACAGCGAGATATTGCCGACGTTGGCACCGGCCACGCCGCCCGCGTACTGGTTGGCCTCCACCGTGCCAGTGCTGTTGTTCTCTGTGCAGATGATGAGGCCCTTGCTTGCCGCAGCGTTGCCGCCCAGGTTGACGCCCGCAATGCCGCCGACACAGCTGTCGCCGCGCACGGCGCAGCCTTCAGCCGGGTAGGCAGACTGAATAAGACCGCCGTTGACGCCCGCAACGCCGCCCAGATAGGTATACCCGGTTTCACGGTTGCCGAGGGACGCCGCCATCCTGCCGCCGGTGATCGTGCCCTCGTTCCAGCCCGCAAAGCCGCCCGCGGCGCACTTGTGAGCCACTGTGCCGTAGTTTGTGCAGTTTTCCAGCGTTGTGTTGGGTGTGGCATAGCCGATGATACCGCCCGCCAGTGCGCCGTGCACGGTGCCAAAGTCATAGCGGCCACCGGCCAGCGCGTTCAGCGATACGCCGTTTTTAAACGCGCCGTTGTTGGACGGGTTCAGGCCGCCGACGGACAGGGCATTCTGCGTTGCGCCGTTGGCTGCATTTTGAATCGTCAGCTTCGTATTGGCGTCGTTTGCGCCGACGATGCCGCCGACGTAGATGTCGGCCTGCAGGTTGAGCATGTTCTGGAAGTTGGCAAGGATGATTGTGTCGTCCGCCGTTTTCACGGCGGTGCTGTCGGTCAGCACGCCGGTGTTCTGGTCAATCGTCGGCAGCAGCGCCGCCAGCGTAACGTTTGTGGGCTTGGCCGCCAGCAGACGGTTGTAGCCGATGATGCCGCCCGCGACGGCGTCGGCCTCGACGCGGCCCGAGGCCACATGTGTGTTAAACGCGCCGCCCGTCACAGTGAAGCCGCCCACCGGCAGGTTGGCGCCGATGACGCCGCCGACAAGCTGCTGACCTGCCACGCGGCTGACCTTCACAGTGGCGGAGGGCAGCGTGGAGGCGCAGTTCAGGCCGATCATGCCGCCGACAGCCTTGCCCGCCGCCACGATCTGGCCGCTGATGGTCAGGTCCTGGGTGGAGGTGTTGGAAATCTCGGCCTTTTCATCGTTATAACCGGCCACGCCGCCCACGTAGTTGTTGCCGTACAGGATGGCACCCAGCGTCGGGGTGCCGTTCTTATCCCACGTCACAACGCCGTTTTTGCCGTTGCAGCCCGCGATGCCGCCGACGTAGTCGGCGCAGCCGCTCAGCTCCTTTAACAGGTTGATGCGGCGGGTGTCGGTGGCGTTGTCGCCGGACATACGGTTGGCGCAGTTCTGCACGGTGGCTTTGGCATTCCGGTCTTGACTGCCGCCCCAGTCGGCATCATTGACGCCGACGATGCCGCCGACGTAGGCCGCGTTCTGCCCAAAGGCCGCGACCAGACCCGTATTGGTCATGCCGCTGATTTGGCTGTTGCTGCCGTTGACCGACACGATGCCGCCGACGTAGCGGTTGCCAAAGACGTCACTGCTGTTCGTATCGTTCTGTTTTACGCCGCTGCCGGTAAAGCCACCGGCCAGACCGCCCACAAACCGGCTGCCGAGCACGTAGCCCTTGCCGGTCTTGCAGTTGTCCAGCGTAATATCCTTGCCGTAGCCGATAAGGCCGCCGACGAAATCGCCCTTGAGGGGGCTGGCGTCGGTCAATGTGCCGGTTTTGTCAAAGCCCGCCATGACCTGCTCCTTGAGTTGGGTCTCGGTCAGGTCGCTGCGGGTCACACTTTCACAGCCTTTCAGGGTCACGCCCCTGCCGTAGCCCGCAATGCCGCCGAAGAACTGCCCCAGCACCAGGCTGCGCGCATCGCCCGCGGTATCGCCTTTATAGTTGGCGCCCGCGCTGACCGTGCCGTTGTTCCTCAGGCCCGTCAGGCTCGGCGTGCTGGTATTTGCGCCTGTCGTAAACAGGTTGCCGACGATGCCGCCCGTGAAGCCGTTGCCGGTCACAAAGCCGTTGTTGACGATGTTCGTATCGCGGTTCGTTGTCATCTGGACCGCGTCCACCGTGCCGAACACGCCGCCCACGCCGACGCTGCGCCAGAGAGAGTTCTCGCCATCCGGCCCGGCTGCCGCGGCAGCGTAGCGGGCCTTCTCGGCCTGCTGGTCTGCCGCTGTGGTCTTTGTAACGGATTGCGTGCCCTTGTCCACAAGCAGACCCGCCACCGTCACGTCCGACGCAACGGTCAGGTCCTGCATGACGGAATCCGTTTCGGGTATGGCAACGCCGACGAGACCGCCAATGCCGCGCGGCTCGTCTGTATAATAGGTATAGTTTTTGCCGCCAGCGTTTTGCGTCTGCGCTTTGCGCTGCGTCGCGGTGGTAGAGTCGCCAAATGTCAGCGCCGCGGCCACCAGCGCACTCGTCGAGGAGTTCGTGCCGCGGGTCAGGGCGCAGTTTTCCAGCGTGCCGGTGTTGACGCCGCAGAGTGCGCCGACGGCGCGCACATCGCGCCAGTTCTCGTCGGTGTCCTCCAGCGCCGTGACGAATTTGGTTGCGGTCAGCTTGAGCTGGTTTTCGTTCGGCAACGCACCGGCGGCGACGGTCTCGGTCTTGACGTTGACCTGAATGTCCGGGTCGCGCAGTGTGATGTAAGAAATTTTGCCCTTGTTCTCGCCGATAAGGCCGACATAGTGGTCGGCCAGCTTGGTCTGCTCTGCCCTGCCGGTTTTTGCAACGGACTTGCTGCTCAATTGTAGATTGAGGATGGGCACACGGGTCGTTTGGGTTGTAACACCCGCTTTTTTGCTCGTAAGTTCGATTTTTTCGCCCAGCTCTGGGATCGTCGGCCAGGCGACAGGGTCATTGAGGGACGGCACCTTGGCCGCCGGGTACCGCTCACCCGACGCGCAGTAGACCGTGACGCCGCCGCCCGTCCAGTTCAGGCCGGTGCTGTTGCTGGCCTGGGGGGTCAGCGTGTAGGTGCCCTCGCCGGCAATCTTCCAATCCGCAGACCAGCGCAGGTTGTACAGATGGCGGAAATATTTCAGGTCAGCCGTGACCGCCGTGCCGCCCTTGGCCAGCAGGGTGTTTTCCTCGTTCGTCGTTTCCTCTTTGCTGGCTGTGTAGGTATCGCTGTAGTTCTCCCGCGGCTCGGCGCGCATGGCAATGTAGATGTCCTTCGGGTCGTTCAGCAGGCGGGTGATGCTGTACAGGCTCGTGGCGGCAACCTCGTCGTTCTCACACGCACGCAGCAGCGCCGCGTCCGCCATGGCGTCCAGCGTCAGCACAAAGCTGCCCTTGTTGTAGCTTAGCGGGAAGTAGAGTTCTTTCTCGGTTTCCGTCCGTTGGCCCGCATCATTATACGTATAAATCGTGACAGGCATCTCTGTGATGACCTGCTTGTTATCATCCGCCGCACCCGCGGTGTCGCGCTTGATCGTGATGGTAAACAGCGGCTTCCGATTGTCGCCGGTGTCCCCGGCGGCGTAGGCCGTGGCCGTGTAGGAGGTGTCCAGATCGCCGAGGCTGGAGTTGCCGCTCCAGCTCAGGGTCAGCGTCTCGCCGTTCGTCAGGCGGGGATTCTTGACCTTCAGCTTCGTCTGCACCAGCTGCACAACGTTGACGCGGTCCTCGGCAGAGTAGTAGCCGACAAGGCTGTCATTGCGGCGGTGGTCATAGCTGCGGTCATAAATATTCGTAGCACCGTCCTGATTGAAGCGGAGCTTATCGGATTTGGTATCGTAAAAGACCGAGTAGACCTGCCCGCTCTGCACGTCGATCTCGACGCAGATCGAGGCATTCAGCAGCGAGGCGTCGTAGATGTAATCGCCCAGCAGCCGCTCCACCAGCGCGTTATGGTTGCCCGCGGCAGCGCCCGTGCGGTCATAGTAGAGCGCGGCCACGTTCTGGTTCAGTTCGGTCTTGGTGCGGCTCACAAGGGTTTTGCCGTCCGCGTCGGTCACGGTGACGTCGTTCTGGAAGTGGTCGCCCGTGTCGCCCTCCTCCATGACCTGCCGGCGGAACGCATCCAGCTCCCCCGCCGTCTCCATCCGGGTCAGGGAGATCTGCGCCGTCTGGAACAGTGTGCGGGCGTTGGCCTCGTTCTTTTCGAACCGGGCCAGCCGCGTGTAGGCGATCAGCCCGCCGCCGACCAGCACCGCCAGAATGGCCGTGATAGCCAGAACGACCATCAGCTCCACCAGCGTAAAACCTTTCTTTTTGTTTTTTATAATTTTATTGTACTGCACCATAGATGCTCCCGTCGTTTCTCCGGTGAAAGGTTACAATTAGACACAATATCAGATTATATATATTGCCATTATACTCGGAATGTGACGTTTTCGCAAGAAACTCCGCGAGATTTCAGCAAATTTACACCAAATATAGTGGGTCAACGGCAAGCTGTGCACGATTTCGCCATAATTTCCGTTAGCTTTGAACAAAAAGCAGAGTTTTTTTCGTGAAATTTCTTGCAAATACAGGCCCGGCACGCTATACTAAATAGCGTGTTATTATATGGTAGAGGATGTGTAACAATGCTGGCAGCACGACTGGGCGCATGGCTGCGCCATACCGGGGAACGCTGGGCCAAAGCTGCGTTTGCGGAAAAGCTCGCCGTACTGCTGGCGCTGGGCGCTGTCCTGTATACTATTGTGACCGGCGCGGCGGAGCTGCGCTATCAGGCCCGTGCGCGGGAGGCCCTGGCTCAGGTCAAGGCTGCGCGGCTGGCGGCCAGTGCCGTGTCTGCCCAGTGCTACTCCGCCGGGCAGACGTTCGCCGACCAGACAAGCGCGGACGGCTTTGCGGACGGCATCGCCGAGGAAATCCGCACGCTGGGCTCACTGCCCGGCACGGTGACGCTTTTGCAGATCGACCCGAACGGCTACACCGTGCAGCGGCTCCTGTATCAGGAGAACGGCATGTACGCCATCTATGATGCCGACGGCGGTTACCGCGTTTTCCGCGCGGAGGACCGGCTGCAATACGGCGCGGGGGTGGGCCATGCTGCTGCTTGAGCTTCTGCTGGGACTCATTCGTTTTCTGCTGGGCGCGGCGCTGTTCAGCTTTATGAACGTCGTCGCGTGGCGGCTGCCGCGGGGCATGGACCCGCTGAAGGGCCGCAGCGTATGCCCGCAGTGCGGCCACGCGCTGGGTGCGCCGGACTTAGTGCCTGTGTTCAGCTGGTTATTCTTGCGCGGGCGGTGCCGCCACTGCGGTGCGCACAGCCGAATTTGCAGATCATCGAAGTAGGGGAGGATGTGCGCTCGGGC
>ERZ772818.2489-NODE-2489-length-13841-cov-2.786523_pt1 | contig 13841 bp, 13 predicted proteins | sample MGYA00580837_ERZ772818 | MGnify/ENA primary metagenome ERZ772818 (study PRJEB29015, sample SAMEA2737671) | human gut metagenome | biome: human gut; feature: human-associated habitat; material: faeces | place: China | collected 2012 ...
ATCCCACTGTAAAAGTGTTTGCGATTGGAGGAATTAAGCCTGATAACATTAAAAAAGTGCTTGAATCCGGTGCAGATGGCGGATGTATGATGTCATGGTTTATGCAACAAGATTAATATAATAGACAAAGAAAAACTTCTGTGATATAATTTCGCGGAAGTTTTTCTTTTTTTAAACTTATTTAAACTTCATTTCGTATAATAATAAATAGAACTAAAGAACCGGCAATGACCAGCGGACAAAGCCGGAAAAAGAAAAGATACCCGTATTTATCACTGAACCGCCCGAAAAACAAAGACCCCAGCATTATACCGATCAATCCGCAAGCAAAGATAAACCCCTGCAACCAGGGAGATAATCCAGGATGATGGGTCATGGCGATCAAGGGAGCGATAACACCCACCAAAATAGCCAATGCCCCACCAAAAAACTGTCCGGCAGAGGCAATCATTAAAATAAGGATATGCCCTCTACGTAAAGGCATCGTATCCATGTTATATTCCGGTAATTTTTGACTCTCTACCATAAATCTGAAATTTCTCTATCCTTGTTGTAATATCTTTTTATCCAGATTCAGATGCGGCCACAGGAACAACCAGGTTGCCACACAAAACGGACCGGTCAATGTCGGAATCCCCAACGGAGAAAAGAAAGTATCCATACCGGCCTGAATAAATACGGTAGCGAAGATTCCCAGCAAAGTCCAGATGGCGGTCCGCCAATTGACCTGATAAAAAGTCATTCCCAACGCTATAGCAGTAAGCACCGGACTAAAGCTGAACAAACCGTTGGCGATATCCCCACCGTTACATTGATACAAAATGGCAACGGCCAATGCCAGGGCAGATCCGATAGCAGCCCAAATGGCAGCCCAATAGTTGCTGATCGCCAATCCGATCAAAAACAACAATCCGGTCACCCAGGATTTGATCAGAAAAACCTGCCCGATTCCAGTCAGCCAATAGATCACCAAGTCTTTAAAACCGGTATCGAATGCCGAAGAAAAATTACCGGGCAATTCGGGAGCACCTAATCCGGAATCGGGCAGTCCGTGCATAATCCGCGCAGCCATCAGTACGAACCAGGTGGTCAACACAAAAGGAAAAGTAAACGAACTCACTTTATAAGGAGCCAATAAATGGTTCAATCCGACCATGACCCAGGTTGTCATAGAGGAAAAGATAACAATGGCCAACCACATTAAGGGTACATTCCCTAAAAATGTCGGTAAGGCACATCCGACCAAAACCCCGTTGAATCCCCAAAGTCCGGCAGTTCCTTTCTCTGCGGGATACCTCAGGAGATATCCGGTAATCGTGGACATAAATACACCGGCCAAAGCCCCCCAAGCCACTGCCGGATTACCCGTTACATAAGAGCCGTAGAAAATCCCGGCTAAAAAGAATAATCCGGTCCAGGCATTATCCTGGAACATCACCTGTCCTGTTCCTTTACACAGGATTTTCCAAAAACCAAAAGAAAATACTCTTGGCAAAGTTGCTGCTTGTGTTTCCATAATTTTTGTTTTTCATTTTTATCTCCAGGCAAACTCTTCAGGTAAAGGTTTACCCTTGACTTGCATTCGTACAGTTGAACAAAATTGCCGGACAACTTTCTTCACCGGAGAGGTTTCTTTCCCCAACACTTTGAATATCAACCCACAGTCATTCGGCAGATGACTTATTCCGACTGCAATATCTTCCTGACGGTCGATATAAGCTTTTGTCTGCTCATAAATCCGGGAAGCTTCCTGAGGAGGAGTCAATACAACGACATTGGCAAAAACATCATAATCATGCATCGTTCCGATAGCCCGTACAGGATTCAGGAAAGGCTCGGCAACCAATTTCTCACGGAACAGAAGCGTACCGTCGGGTCGGTGGGCCCGTGTACAAACCGATAGCAAGTCGTATTCGAACAATTCCCCTTCTCCGTAATATTTCCTTCCTCCCATATAGATCTCCGAATAGAATAAAGTCGCAGTCGGATCGATTTCGATATCCGTATCAGTAATATAACGACTGTGACGGCAAGGGATAGTCGCTTCGGGCATATATTCAAGATAGGCATTCTCTTCCAATACAAAGCACTGTTTCAGTCCTGAAAAATTATATACCATCTCGGCAATTTTCGTTGCTGCACCGGTAGATATATAGGCATAAGCATCCTTACGGACGGTAAAACGGTTTTCATAGCGGTCCCCATCCACATTCGGCCCTCCTGACGACAGAATATAAACACAGGGCATTTCAGGCATCCCCTCGTCAAAGTACAATTCTTGCTGTACAATGAGCGGAGCCCGCCTGTCCCAATGCCGCATAATCGACTTCTTGTCTTTATCCAACTCGAATACCAGATCCAGCGAACCGAATTTTCCCGGTGCACCTAAACGCATCGCCTTCGTCGGTTCGAGATAAGGCTTCAATTCTCTACATGTCGTATAATCGTTCATACTTTCATCTCTTCAACCTCTTTTTCCGAAACACGGTCGAACAAGGCCATATCCCGGATCAGAGTAACCAACTCTTTAATACCTTCACCGGTCATACAATTGGTGAACACAAAAGGCTTTCCCGGACGCATCAATTCAGAATCACGGCGCATTACTTCCAGATCGGCATGTACATAAGGAGCCAGATCGGTTTTATTAATGACCAGTATATCCGAATAGGAAATTCCGGGACCGTCTTTACGCGGGATTTTATCACCGGCAGCCACATCGATCACATAAATAAAAAAGTCCACCAGCGCAGGACTGAAAGTCAAAGTCAGGTTATCTCCTCCCGATTCGATCAATACGACGTCGCTATCGGGAAATTTAGTTTCCATTTCCTCGACAGCGGCAATATTCATCGAAGGGTCTTCCCGTACGGCCGTATGGGGACAAGCACCGGTCTCGACACCGATAATCCGTTCTTCTGCCAGATAACCTTTCAACATTTTACGGACATGTTTGGCATCTTCGGTGGTCACGATATCGTTGGTAATAATCAAAACCTGTAAACCCAATTTCAAAAAATAAGGAGTAATGGCTTCGATCAAAGCTGTTTTCCCGGAACCAACCGGTCCGCCGACGCCAATTCTGCATGTATTGCTCATAATAATTTCAATTTTTTAGATTTTAATTCATAAACATCCTCATCTTCCCTTTTTCATGCAGCGAAGCGATGACGTCCATTTCGGGGGCAAAAGCCTGCATATCTTCAAAGTTCAGTTCACGCACGATTTTATAATTTTCTGCCGCCTCCGTACAAAGCCGGTAAAGGATAGCCTGGGTCTCATAGTGGGAAACTTTGACACACCGTAAAGCCGCATTGAGAATCATATTGATCGCTCCATACTCGATAGCCACGAACAGATCTTTCTCTGTAGAACCATTTTGCTGAAAATAAATCGCTTGTGCTACAGGATAGGTTCCCGGTGTTCGTTCTGCCCGAATATCTTCCAACCAACGGCTCATCCAGGGACTATCGGTAATCTGAGTACAAATTTCGGCCATTTTTTTCCCCATACGGATCAACATCAGCCGGGCTTCCGCATTCATTTTACAAAGGATGATTTGCCGGTCAGCCTCCAGAATCGTCTTATAGTTTCCGCCGGCAGCAGCCCGAAAAGCGATCAGGGCCGCTATAGCATCACTGTAAATGGTCTGACGGAGAGCCGTACGGGTATATTGTTCAAGCGTTTGAGCATCGTATACGATCCCTTCGAATGCAGCCGTTTCCAGCCCATTAGAAAAAGAAAACGTCCCCACCGGAAAAGCAGAATCCGAAAATTCAAGTAAACGCATCAATCGGGTAATCTCATCAATCATCATGTTATATTTTCAGGGTTAAGATTTCGGTAGTTTGTATAGTAATCATGAATGTACCTCCCCGTATTCATGCCGGTGGGAATGTTCGTGATCGTGTGTATGATCGTACCCGTGTACGGCATCGTGATGATGGGTGATCTCCTGCGAACTTCCCCCGAACAGTTGCCTGATTTCATGTGGTGCCAGAAAAGGGATCACTTCCAACCCGGTCTGAAATTCATAGGTAATATCTTCAAAATGATGGGTATCCATTACACTGGTCATCACCTTCTTGTCTACAGTCAAAGGGATATATAATTTTGTACCCTTCACGATAGCCGGCCAATGTTGGTTACCAACGGCATGCCCAAGTTCGACACAACGACGAATAATCTCTTCAGGTGTTTTCGCTGCAATCTTTTTCAATTCGACGACCAATACCGGTTTCAATGCGATACGTATCACGATGGCCACTTTCCGCTCCGGGTCATATTCGAGTATATCCCCATTTTCGATCTGACTGTGACGCTTCAAAGCGACGGCATATTCCTGTCCGTCCGAACCTTTAGCAATGAAGCGACTTTTCTGAGCCGTCCATTGATCCAGCTCCAGGTATTCGATTTTTGTGTTTTTCAATTTCTCCGCCCATTGCGGGTCAGTTGTCATATTTCCTATGACTTCAGAAAATATTTTCATAAAAAGAATTTTATAGAGGAAGTGCAATCGAAAGGTTACAAAGGCACTTCCTCATCGGTGAATAAATTGTTCGATAAACCTTCGGATCAACTAAACCAATAGAGTTGTGCCAAAGAGAACTTCTGTGCCGGTTTAACATAAGCCTGCCGGCCATCGATAAACACTTCAAAAGTCTCGGGATTGACATCGATCTTAGGCATATTTCCGTTGAGTACCATATGTGGTTTACCGATCTGACGGCAACCGTGTACCGGATAAACGATCCGTTGCAACCCGTATTTCTCTTTAATACCGGCATCATGAGAAGCCCGGGATACAAAAGAAATACAGCTCTTCGGCATAGCCGAACCGAAGCTGCCGTACATCGGCCGGTAGTATACAGGCTGTGGTGTCGGCAAAGAAGCATTCGGGTCACCCATATTCGCCCAGTTGATCATTCCCCCTTTGATGACTAATTTAGGTTTAGTACCGAAAAATGCCGGTTCCCACAATACGAGGTCGGCCATTTTGCCTTTCTCGACAGACCCTAACACTTCCGAGAAACCATAAGTCAAAGCCGGGTTAATCGTCAATTTTGCCAAATAGCGTAATACCCTGAAGTTATCGTTATCAGCAGAATCCTCTGCCAACTTTCCCCTCACCTGTTTCATATAACTTGCCATCTGGAAAGCACGTAAAAAGTTTTCACCTACACGTCCCATAGCCTGAGAGTCGGAAGAAATCATCGAGATAACCCCCAGATCGTGCAGTATATTTTCAGCAGCCTGAGTTTCGGGACGTACCCGGCTTTCTGCAAAAGCAACGTCGGACGGAATTTTCGGATTCAGGTTGTGACATACCATAATCATATCGAACAACTCAGCCTGGGAATTGATACCGAACGGCAGCGTAGGATTGGTAGAAGACGGAAGTACATTCGCCAGAGAAGCCACCTTCAACAAGTCGGGAGCGTGTCCGCCACCGGCACCTTCAGTATGATAAGTATGAATCGTACGTCCATCGATAGCAGCGATCGTATCTTCCACATATCCGCCTTCGTTCAACGTATCGGTGTGAATAGCCACCTGAACGTCGAATTCATCCGCTACAGCCATCGTAGCCCGAATAGCAGCAGGAGTACTTCCCCAGTCTTCATGAATTTTAAAACCACAAGCACCGGCTAACATTTGTTCAACCAACGGACGACGAACAGAACAGTTACCTTTGCCCAGAAAACCGTAGTTTACAGGCAGGCCATCGATGGATTGTAACATCCGTTTCATATTCCAGGTACCGGAAGTAATAGTCGTACCGTTGGTACCGTCGGTCGGTCCGACACCACCACCGACAAGCGTAGTGACTCCATTACTCAGGCAATGGTAGGCTTGCTGCGGTGCGATCATGTGTACGTGACCGTCGATAGCTGCAGCTGTCAGAATCAGATGTTCTCCCGAAATGGCATCGGTAGCAGCTCCTGTTACCAATTCAGGGGTAACTCCCCGCATGATATTCGGATTGCCGGCTTTACCGATTCCGGCAATTTTACCGTCTTTTACTCCGACATCCGCTTTGATCACCCCCAATATCGGGTCGATAATCGTTACATTAGTAATGACTAAATCCAACGTACCCCCTTCTGAAGTCGTAGTATTTGCCAAGCCCATACCATCCCGTAAGGTTTTACCACCTCCATAGACTACCTCATCGCCATATACACAAAGGTCTTTTGTAATTTCAACATACAGATCGGTATCTCCTAAACGGATTTTATCACCTACGGTAGGGCCGTAAAGGTCGTTATATTGTTGTCTTGATATTGTTGCCATAATTACTTTGTTTTTTGATTCTTTTTCTGGAGGTCAGCTTCTGCACTGGCTTCATCTATGATTTTAAAACCCAAATTTTTTGCATTCCCGATGGCCTGAATCCGTTTCGGATAATAAGTCGGAGCATCTTCATCTCCGGTAAATCCTTGTACCAACCCATTGAATCCCATAACATACTGTTTACCGGAATAAGCGACGACTTCAACCTCTTTTTCATCACCCGGTTCAAAACGTATAGCTGTTGTTGCCGGAATATTCAGGTGACAACCGAAAGCTTTTGCCCGGTCGAATTCGAGATACCGGTTCACTTCGAAGAAATGGAAATGCGAACCGACCTGAATCGGACGATCACCCGTATTGTGGACAACAATCTTTGCTGTATACCGACCTTCGTTGTATTCGATCGGCTCTGCACTCAAAATCTCTCCTCCGACTCCCACATGTTGTTTCGGAGTAAAACCCGGTACAATGGGTGCTTGTTTCGGAGTACCTGCCTTATTCATATCTGCCATAATCTTACTATTTAATCGGTTGATGAATACTTACCAGACGGCTACCATCGGTAAAAACCGCCTCTACCTGAATCAAAGAGATCATGTCGGCCACTCCCTCCATCACATCATTTTTGGTCAATACTTTTGTGGAATCGGTCATCACCTGTTCCAGGGTTTTTCCTTCGCGAGCTCCTTCCAAAGCTGCCGAACTGATGTAGGCTACAGCTTCCGGATAATTCAGCTTCAACCCTTTTTCCTTACGCCGTGCGGCAATTGCACCTAATGACAATAACATCAGCTTGTCAATTTCTTTCGGTGTTAAATGCATAGTTTTCCGTTTTTAAATGTTAAATAATATTTTTTAATACAGAAGGAGTATCTTTTTTCCTTCCGGCCTTAACACGAGAACTACGCTGGAATTTTAAAGTTGTTTCAAAAAGAGAAATGTTATTCCGGTATTTAGACTACCTTAACCTTAGAGAGCATATGTCGCAAATACATATAGCATTCATTTTCATGTATATACATTCACATCTATCCATTCATAATCCGATAAATATTAAATTACTTTAATTTCCGGGTGAATAAAACCAAACCTTTCCCGGGTGCGTATGAGTTTAAGTAATCTAAACAAAACACGATGAATTCAAAAAGATCAGGGGCTGTCCGGTTACCCCTAAAGGAACCCGTAATCCTAAAATCCGAACACGATCCTTTCCTGTATGGCAACATTGCCAAGAGAGACGTGATAGAAACTATCAGCAGGAAAGCCATATCGTCTCTCAGTAAAGAAATTTCAGAAAATTATAAACCAGGATTACCAGGTATCACCTTTAAGCTACAGGCCCTCAATCTGCCAGCGCCCTTATTCCCTGGAAGAAGTTATCATTACGGGGTTCCGAACGCAATCCCCCTCTCATACAAAACCCGGGAAGTATCAGCGTCATCTTCCCGCCAGTGACCGATTACAGAACCGACACTCGTTTTTATACTAAAACCGGTCGGTTATTCACTCACGTTTCAATTTTTCTGAAATTTCAATGTATTTTCTTATGACAACTCTAAAACTAATTATACTCTTATGCTGTAGCTCAACGGTAGCGATAAGTTATGGCCAGACTTCAAAAGCAGATACGACTTTACGCCTGGAAGAAGTCGTCGTTACGGGCTCGGGAACCGAACGTCCGATCAGTCAGAGCCCCGGCAGTATCCATGTCGTCACCCCTTTGCTCCTGCGTAACAGTCCGGCCCAAAGTGTCGACGACATTCTTTCGATGCTCTCAGGAGTGAACACAACACGTAGTGACGGGATCAGCAATATGCACACCAACGTCAGTATCCGGGGATTGGCCGGAGATGAACAAGGCCGCACGCTCGTCCTCTTCGACGGCATTCCCATCAATACTTCGGACGAAGGCTCGGTAAACTGGAATAGTATTCATATAGACAATGTGCAGCGTATCGAAGTATTCAAAGGTCCGGGATCCTCCTTATACGGCAATAGCGCTATGGGCGGAGTCATCAATATCATCAGCAAAAGACCGGTTTCGCCCTTCTCGCTCAACGCCTCGGGTTCCTACGGGAGCCTGAATACCTGGAAAACCGATCTGGGCCTATCCAGCCGGATAAACGACAAGTTCGCCATTTTTTTATCCGGTTATTACAACAAAAGCGACGGCTTCAACAACATCCCGGATAGCCTCCGCACAGAACCCGACTATAGTGTCGCCCGCTTTATGAAAGAAGGGGGATTATATGCTAAGGTCCTCTACAATCCGACAGCCCTATTCAATGTCGATTTAGCCTATGACCTGTACAGAGACAAACGGGGCGAAGGAGAAAAAATCCAAGCTCCCGACGGCGAGTACCGCCATTTCAATCACAACCGGGTCCAAAGTCGTTTTTACGGGGAAAAAGGAAAATTTTCTTACCAGGCAGCACTTTATTTTCAACGCCAGGATTATTTCAAATTGGACGAACGGATAAAAGGCGGAGATTATCAGCGTTTCGATGTAAAATCTCACCGGGACGACTGGGGAGCGATCATGCACCTGCGACTCGAAGGACGTCACAATGCTTTTGCACTCGGCGGAGAATTTAAGAATGGAAGCATCGACGGAGGAGACCATTACGTCACTTCGACCGATGAAGTACTCAACAAAGGCTCCATCCGTATCCTCTCTGTATTCGCCCAGGATGAACTCAGTCTTTTCAACAAAAAAATCTGGTTACAGGTTGCTTTACGTTACGACAATGCTTATTTTCATAAAGGATGGTTCGAGGCTAACGGAGAAAATGTCTCCGATTTCAACACTTACAACGGAAAGCTAAAAAATAACCGTTGGGAACATCTCTCCCCCCGGGTAGCTCTGCGCTATAACCCCACCCGAGCCATATCTGCCTATATTTCTTATTCTCAAGGTTTCCGGGCATCTATTCTGGACGACCTTTGCCGTTCAGGATGGATGTGGGTAGGACCTAAGATCGCCAATCCGGAATTGGGACCGGAACAGATCGATAATTATGAGATCGGCGGTACGTTCCGGCTCACCAAAAACTTGTCTTTCTCCCCTTCTCTCTACTATGCTAAAGGAAAAGACTTTCTGTATTATGTAACTACAGGAGAAAAAATGTGGGGAAAAAGAGATATATTCCAACGGCAGAATGTTTCTAAAGTCGATGTAAAAGGCATTGAAGCCGACCTGAATTATATCCCGTTCAATGGTTTGAAAATCAACCTCAACTATTCGTATAATAACCCGAAAGTCAAAGACTTTAAAGAAAAACCGGAACTGAATAATAAAATACTGACCTATGCTCCTAAAAACCAGATAAAGGGATATGTGCTGTGGACCGGCGGGATTGCAGATGTCATGTTCCGGGGACGATATAAATCCAAACAATATACCACCGAAGATAATTCGGCAGCCATCGATGGCTTTACGATTTGGGATGCACAGGTATCCAAATGGTTTTTCGACCACCGGCTTTATGTCGGTGGGGAAATCATCAATATGTTCGACAACAGACACATGAACACCAAAGATTATATGTCCGCCGGTCGTTTAATGAATATCAAAGTGGCTGTTAACATCAACCGATAAAAATCACGATATATGAAATGGTTGCACTATTTATTTATTGTCAGTCTTCTCCTGTTTTCGTGTAAGGGGCAGAACGTTAAAAACAAGCGTCCTACCCGGCTTTTAACCGATGCATTACAAAGGGAAGTGGCGCTGCCCGATACGATCCGTCAACTGGTCTGTATCCGGTCTTCCGCAATCCGGTTGGTTACTTATGCGGGAGGAGCCCCGTTGATTTGCGGAGTGGAAGAACAGGAAACACGTCCCAATGAATTTACTCATATTTTCGCCTATCCCGATCTGGCCAGGCTACCGATCATCGGTCCGGGTATGGGGGGAGATCCAGAACTCATTATGGCAGCCGGACCGGATGTGATATTTATGACTTCGACCACTGCCGGAGAGGCGGATGCTCTGCAGAAACAGACGGGAATTCCCGTATTTACCATTGAATACGGTGATCTGGGTAGAAACCGTCCGACATTTTACAATTCACTTCAACTGATCGGCCAGGTCCTGCATACCGAAGACAAGGTCGATTCGCTGATCGGTTTTATCGATGAGCAGATTGCAGATCTTCAAGCCCGAACCGCCGGTACAGATAAATCTGCCAAAGTCTATGTCGGCGGCATTTCCTATAAAGGACAAAAGGGTATCACTTCTACAGATCCTTATTATGCTGCCCTGGATTATCTGGAAGCCGACAATGTGGCTTCTGAACTCGATTCGACCTACGTATCCCCGATAACAGGGACCTATATCGACTGGGAACAACTGATCGACTGGAATCCCGATGTGATCTTTATCGATGTCGGCGGTTGGCCATTGGTACAGGAAGATTTTAAAACCCGTCAGGGACTCAACCGCCTGCTTAAAGCCTATGAAAACAAACAGATTTATACCCTTTGGCCCTATAACAACCATCATTCCAATTTCGACGTCATGCTAGTCAATGCCTGGTATGCCGGTAAAGTACTTTTCCCGGAACACTTCGGGGAAATAACGATGCGCGGCAAAACCGACGAAATTATGACGATGTTCGTCGGAGCTCCGATTGCAGATTCTTTGATCCAACATTGGGGTCCCTACCAAAATATTTTCGACGGAAAAGAAAATCATGAGTAACGAAGTTTTAACACAATATAAAAGGTACCGGGCCAGAAACCGCCGCTTTATCTCTGCGATGGTTTTATTATTGGCCGTTACCGGTATCGTCTCCCTGATCATCGGTTCACACCGAATCGGTTGGCAGGAGCTATGGGCGATCGTACAAAACGAAGGCACGGAAATGAACCGGCAGATCTTGTTAAATATCCGGTTACCACGTATGCTGGCAGCCGTAATTACCGGGATTATCCTATCGCTATCAGGAGCGATCATGCAAATTTTGTTACGCAATCCCCTGGCCTCCCCCTATACGCTGGGGATATCCAATGCAGCAGCCTTCGGAGCCTCGTTCGGGATTGTATTTCTGGGAGCCGGAGCCGGCATTACCCGGTCTTCAGACCTCTTTATGATCACCAATCCATATGTCATTACCCTTTCAGCCTTCTTAGGCAGTCTGTTGGGATTGGCTATCATTCTGATCATCATCAGGGGCAAACAGGCCTCGGTCGAAACGATCATCCTTTCGGGAGTGATCATTAACTCCCTGTTCGGTGCCGGCATTGCGGTCATGCAATACGTAGCGAACAACGTACAGTTGGCTTCGATCGTTTTCTGGAACTTCGGCGATCTGGGACGTAGTGACTGGTCGAAATTACTCTTTTTAATCGTCGCACTGATTCCGGCCCTGATCTACTTCTATCTGAAACGCTGGGACTATAAGGTGCTTTGTTCAGGCGACGATTATGCACAGAGTATGGGTGTCTATCCGCAACATACCCGGATGACCGGGATGGTCGTCACCTCGCTGATCACTGCCGTAGCTGTGTCTTTTTTCGGAGTGATCGCCTTTGTCGGACTCGTCGTTCCCCACATCGTCAGGAAATGCATCGGAGATAACGAAGAATTTTTAATTCCCGGTTCTGCAATCTTCGGAGGAATGTTTCTGTTACTGTGTGACACGGTCGCCCGCACGATCCTCTCCCCGATCATTCTACCGGTCGGTATACTGACCTCATTTTTAGGGGTCCCTTTGTTTTTATTCCTCCTGACCCGGAAAAAAAGATAACTCAGTAAAATCTAAAGATATGATACAAATTAAAGTCAAAGACCTATCGTTCAGTTACAGTGGCTTCCGGGCATTACAGGATATCTCCTTCGAGGCAGCAGCAGGTGATATGCTGGCGATCATCGGACAAAACGGCTCGGGGAAAAGTACTCTCCTGAAATGTATCAGCCGGATATTGAAAATCAATACAGGCCATATCGAAATCGGGAATATTTCCCTCTCAGCCCTTTCTGCGTCGAAACTCTCCAGGATAGTCGCCTATATTCCCCAATCAACAGACTCGATCAGCGGGATCAATGTGTTCGATACGGTACTATTGGGACGTAAGCCGTATATTCACAGCAGACCGGCTCCGGAAGATATGGAATTGGTCAGCCGGCTACTCACCCGTCTCGAACTGGATGAAGTCGCTATGCGTAATCTGAACACCCTGAGTGGCGGACAACAACAAAGAGTATTCATTGCCAGAGCTTTAGCCCAACAGCCCTCCATCCTGCTATTGGACGAACCTATCGCCAACCTGGATATCAATCATCAGATGAAAGTGATGAAACTATTGCGGCAACTGACCCAAGAAGGTATCCTGGTTATTATTACCATCCACGATATCAATATGGCTGCCCGCTTTTGCAATAAGGCACTTATGCTGAAACAGGGCCGGATCTTCGCCTCCGGTATGCAATCCGTCTATACTCCGGAAAATATAGAAAACCTTTACGACATCCAGGTCGATATCCTCCGTCATAACGATTGTATCTGTATAATACCTCAATAAAATAAAAAATAATGAATTTTTTACATTTTACCACGAATCTTTTACCTATTGTGACTATGATTGTTCTAGAACCTATCGGTTTCGTACATAATACATGTACCACCAGCCAAGCACCTGAGTTTATAAAAAAAGAAATTTCAGAAATCGAGATTCTTCCCGAATATTCGGAAGGTTTACAGGATATAGAACAAGCTGAATACCTCGATCTTGTATTTTCTTTTCATCATGAAAAGCGTACCGAACTGGTCACCCGCATCCGTTCCGGTGAAATGAAAGGTGTATTTGCTTCCCGTTCCCCCAAACGCCCGAACCATCTGGGAATAACTACCGTAAAACTGATTCGGCGGGAAGGTGGCAAATTGTATGTCGAAGGAGCCGATGCTTTAGACGGTTCTCCGGTGATCGATATTAAATATTGCGATACCTCTGTCTTCGACCAAAAACATGTTCACCAAACCATTCAGGCAGATTCGCCCCGCATCGACATTGTCCGAAATATCATGCAGAATGAAACCGATGAGTTATTATTAAAAGCTGCACAATTCCATGGACATATCTGTCCCGGCTTAGCTTTAGGAATTTTGGGGGCAACTCAGGTAATGCAACAATTATACAATCAGCAGGAAGATCCCCAAGCGTATACTTTAACGGCAGAAATGCAAAATTGTCCGATCGACGGAGCGATGTTTATCACCGGTTGCACACCGGGTACACACCGTTACCAGCAAGGCGATCCGGAAAACATGTGTTTTTACTTAAAAAATAAAGCCGGAAAAGGCTGGAAAGTCAGTTTCGATCCCAACAACCGGGAATATATGAACCGCCATCTCCCCGCCGACTCGTCAACTTCCGCGAAAGGTTTCGCCACCCTTAAACTCGATCCTCACCAACTGTTCACCATCGAAACACTATAGTTCACGGGGGAGGGAAGCGATTGATCGCTAAAGACCCGCCCCTGGATGTCCGAAAAAAAAAGCGAGTCACTTTCGTAACTCGCTTTCACAATTCGGCGCCAACCTACT
>ERZ772818.2491-NODE-2491-length-13827-cov-7.370752_pt1 | contig 13827 bp, 9 predicted proteins | sample MGYA00580837_ERZ772818 | MGnify/ENA primary metagenome ERZ772818 (study PRJEB29015, sample SAMEA2737671) | human gut metagenome | biome: human gut; feature: human-associated habitat; material: faeces | place: China | collected 2012 ...
CCGGGACTTCGAGTTTCCGAAAGGCATGTAAATCAATCATCAGAGACAACAAAATCTAGAAATCACTGTGAAAACTAATTGCGGCAAAGCAATTGCTATCGTTTCTTGATGGCAGGACTCACTATCTAGCGGCTGCAAAATACTTAGTATTCTTTGACATAATAAGTAATATGTGGTTTGATAATAACCTCCGGTATGGGAAGTTAGAGTTAGAAACAAAAAGGACTTCGCAAAATTGCGAAGTCCTTGTAAGTGCTATTGGGCAACACCATCCAGATCTCCTGTTTCGGAAGATTGAATTGTTACTATTACTTTATGCGGCAGACAAATAATCGTTTCTCCATTGCTCCGGATCCCTTTATGATGTACACAGATCTTGTCCGGACAATCTGCCTTTTTCATGAAAACTTTCCCATCTTTTATCTGCACTGTGTTCGTGTGGCCTCCATCCGACGGCACATCCACCGTCGCATCTTCCTTCAGCGAAAGTGTCTTATATACATTACCATCAACGGTAATCTCCACAATCGCTGCTCTTCCTGTCGATGCAAAATAGAGCCGATACACGCCAAAACTCACCAACGCAAGCATTAGCGCAATACCTACTATCATATAATCTGCTTTCTTCACACTACTTCTCCATGAGCTCGCCATACTAGCAATAATAGTTAAACAGCATACCGCTGTAGAGGGATGTTGTATAGGCATATCCCACTGCCGGCTTGCTCGTATTAGGATAGCTCACTAATGTTTTGTCAACATATTCCATAGGATCCAGCTTAACATAATTCATCTTTGCAAGCATTCTGCTGCTCAATCGGGATCCTGCTCCAAACAATTCTTGAAAGGAACCGTCCATAGCCGACTGTTCTGCCAAATAATCATCCATTTCCAAATATCCCTGATCATTAAAGGTCAGACCACAGGATTCCAAGTCTGACTGGAACGGCATCAACACACTTTGCATTTCACGCACAAGTTTCGGTGTATGTCCGCTCTTCTCTGCATAATTCCAAGAGCTGTCAATCATCTGGTTATAATGATCCAAAACGTTTCTCACACCATTGATAATCTTATCACTATCCGGTGTGTATGTGATCTGTGCCGGTTGTTCCGAAATGCGTTTCATCTGTATCTGTAAACTTCCCGCAAGCTTAAATTGATTGGACATGGAATGTTTCTCCACACCATTGATCTCAAATGATGCATTTTCCGGATTCTGAACAATCCGATTTAACCCATAGTATGAAGTAATTCCCTCGGAATGCTGTCCGTCAGGTCGATCTTCAAACGATAATATCGGCTCCCCATCCGGGCTTCCTGTCATATCCGTTGAAATCCTCATTGCGATCTTACCGGCTTCTCTCGAAACCGGCTGTGCCTGAATGCCAATTCTCGCTTTCGTAATGAAATCCGCCAGTCCACCGATCACCTCTCCGTGTCTGGCATCTTTCTTAATATTATATTGAAAATCATAGGAATCATCATTCACTCGGATCCGAAAGCGGTACAATCCCTCTTCCAGGCTCCTGCTGGAATCATAAAACTCTTTGCTCACATTGACCTGCTGCTTCGCTAAACCGTGCACTTCCATCGAAAACGGTGACGGCAGCTTCTCATAATCTTCCGTATCAATATTCACCGATACATCCCCAGTCTGCGAAGAGACTGCCTTCCGTCCACCAAAGACTGAACTTTCATCTTCTGTCATCAAATCCTCAAATGCATCATGCAAAGCAATGGAGGACTCTTTCACATTCAAGGCATATGCCTGTTTGTCATCAGAAAGTTTTACGAGATAGATTGGTGAGGACTTTGTACGTTTCGCAATGTCGCGCACAATGGAACGAAGTTCTGATGTCTTATGCGCACCATACTTCGAAGCTGCCGGTTTCGTGTTATATCCGGTCATGAGATAATTATATACATTTAAATCCATCGCCATACCGCATCTCTCCTTTCCCTGGAATCTTACAATGAGACATCCTTGCCTCTGCATCGGCCAAACATCTTACTCCGCAGTACTCCTGAGAGTCTGCCACTATTTATTTTATTATACGTAGCAACCCAAAGGACTGTCAATTGGTAAACCTGCACAAATAAATACTACAATTGGATCCGCTTAATTTTCATATGCAATCTTTTCCTGATGCTGCATCGGATAACGAATCAGTTGATCCCGTTCTAACATATCCGGTCTCATACGAACTGCTGTAATCTGACGATTTTCATATGTTGTGTAATAAAAGATTCCCTGAGATGCATTACAGCAGGACGTATAGATGGTATACTCATATTCACCATCCCTCACCTCACAGCATCCTTTTTGCTGCGAAATTGTTTCCATTATGTGAAAATATTGACCCACCTGTGATTCCTCTGTCTCACCACTGATCGCATTTAACTTTGTAAATGCCGCTCTGACAAAACGGGATGTCGACGATAGATCTCCCGGCAGACCGAGTGCTCCCATTCCTCGGCTGTAGGTGCCAAGAACGCCGGGTGCCAAATGATTTTCAGGCTGTTTTGGTGATAATTGCATATAATTGTTCAGCAAAAACATCTGCTTGTCAAAAGGCGGATTGTTGGTAAGTACCCCAACCGGGTTGTCATAAATACGCAGACCTTCTTCCACCATCTCCACGGTGATCGACTGCTTTTCATCCGCAATAAGCCAATGCAGGGAAGATGCGGGATATTTGCCGGCAAATGTCTCCCCGATCAGATTAAGACCGATCAGATAGTCTCTCACCTGTTCCACACTCTCACAAGCCCCCAATACCCACGGAATAAACTCATATGTCGCCACATTTTTGGCATTTTCCTCATATTCTCCATAGCAGGCATTCCCAACAAAATTCAATCCTGCCATTCCCAGACCTTTTTCATTTACTGCTTCATAATATAATGGATATTCCTCCGCGACGTGTGCCATTCCTATCATGGCATAATGCGTTGTGCGTTCTCCCATATGTGCATACGAAAACTGATAATGCCGCGGCGTGATAACCACTTCTTCACCATATGAACTCTCATAATCTAATGTTCTTCCAAAATAGAAATCCTTTGCTTTATACGATATTGCAGTACACATACAATCACTCCTCTCTATGACATATAATTTACTGAAACTTCCCACACCTCATTATCTCACGCAACCACATATTGCTTATTATGTCAAAGCATGCTAAGTGTTTTGCAGCCACAATATAGCGGCTTCTGCCGACAGAGAACTATAGTAATTGCCTTGCCGCTTTATCGTTGTATAATGATACTTCTTCTGCGCAAAAGTTTTAATTATATAATACGTGGGATTGGCACATTTTGCAAGATTATTCATACAGTAAGGTAAGACACATGAAACCATCTTTTTACAATTATCGATTATGCCGCTGCAACAAGCGGCAGAACGGAGGTTACTATGGCACGTTTTACAAATCAGGCACAGCTTCGCTACGGTAATGCTGTGACCAATTCCAACGTTGCAGTTGGTGAAATTTTGGAAGTTTTATCTGCTACCAAGACCGCTGTAAAAACCACTTACGGACAAAATGACACTGTCACCTATATTATCAGCATTGTCAATTCCGGTGCAACAGCATTCAACGGACTTACTTTAACGGATGATCTTGGTGCTTACACATTTGGTACCGGTACAGTTACACCTCTTACCTATATTCCGGGAACCATAAATTATTATATCAATGGAACGCTTCAGACTGCTCCTACAGTTGAAGCCGGACCGCCACTGACCGTATCCGGTATTAGCGTTCCTGCAAACGGCAATGCAACGATTATTTACGAAACAGCCGTAAATGAATTTGCGCCGTTTGCAACCGGTTCTGATGTTGTAAACACCGCAAGAATTACCGGTGGCGGCATTACACCGATCACAATTTCCGAAACGATTGCTGCAGAAAGCACGCCTATCCTTAACATTACCAAATCTGTCAGCCCGGTCCCTGTTACCGAAAACGGCATTTTAACTTACACTTTCCTAATCCAGAATATGGGAAGTGCACCTGCTACCGTCACAACAGGTGCCACAATCACGGATACGTTCAATCCGATCTTATCCGGTCTGACCGTAACCTTCAACGGAACCGCATGGACTGCGCCGACTAATTACACGTACAACGAGACAACCGGTTTGTTTGCCACTGCCGCTGGTCAGATCACGGTGCCTGCTGCCACCTTTACGCAGGATCCGGAAACGGGGGCTTGGATTACAACACCCGGTGTTAGCACATTAGTTGTCACAGGCACGATCTAGCGATAGCCTTCAAGCTTTTGATGTGCTTCCGGCACGATCTAACAATAGCATTCAAACCCTTGATGTGCTTCCTTCTTTCGAACACTACTTTCACTAAAAAGAGCAAAACCAGCGTTTTGCTTTTATCACGCTACACAACACCCTAATCCTATCAATTAAAAAGGGGCTGCGCACTAATTGCTTAGTGCGACAGCCCCTTTGTCTTATCCTATATTACCGTTTGCAATACTTACGTATTGCGATCATTGCCGGCAAACTATTATTTTGCACGGCCACAGCAATATTTGTATTTCTTCCCGGATCCGCATGGACATGGCTCATTACGCCCAACCTTACGCTCCTTAACAATTGTACCGGACTTTTTCTGCTCACGATAAAGCTCCTTGCGTCGCTCCGGTGTCAACAGCTCATCCCACTCCGGCAGTTCATATAACCAATCAGCACCCGCTTCTACCATATGATAATATAAGCTTTCCAAATCAATCGGCAATTTTACAACCGTGTCAGCTTCCATTTCCTCGATTGGGTTCGGTTCTTTCAAGCTTTCATTGATTCCATCTAAGAAACCTACCATATAATTCAATTCCATGCCATATTTATCTGCTAATTCCTGAACAGTACCGGATACCACTTCCTCCGGAGCCGCAAGTAACTGCTGATAAATGGCTTTTTCCTGCTCGAAATACTTATCCCAAATTGCTTTTCCCTCTTTGGAGTTCAATTCTACGCCATATGCGTACTCTCTCCATTCCTGTAATAATCCCATAATTTCCTCCGATTTCTACTGCTGCCTGCTCTGGTATCCACCGAAAAGACAGCGAATTTTCTTCTTGTGCGATTACTCGTCCACGCAGCTACACGCCTGACAACGTTTCATCCCTGTAGCATTATACCTGTTTTCTCGGCAGAAGTCCACACTTTTTGATATTCCACTGCACAGACTGCATAGATACTTGCTAACCATGACATCGCGCTCATTGACGAACAAATCCTAAAACAGCTCTCTACTTCTGTTCCGGCCGTATCCAAGTCCCGCTCGCTTTCTTATGTTTCCACGAGTCTTTGGATGCCTGATATCCTGTCACCGTCATTACCTGATAATCACTCTCCGTCTTCAGCGAGCGATAAATCTTTTTGAGTGCAACCCACTGGCGATTATGCTTAGGATCACCGGAATCTCCCAAAAATACTGCATCTTTCTGTTTGTCATATAAAAAGACGGTAACATAATGCCCCGGTGTATTTTTCCAATAGCAAGTTGAGTTACTGCTGCTGACAAGTACAATCGCCGAGTCATTGGACGCAATCATCTTTTGAAATTTGCGATACGATGTTGGTTTGCGTCGCAGGGATACCTCAAAACCAAGACTCTGCATAGCACTTTCCATATACTCCCAGGCAACTGCACCGCCACCACCGTAAATCGTATTCCTCTTGGTATACTTATAAATATCTACCGGAGAAGCCTCATAGGTTGTCTGCGTTGAATAGATATTGGCCATACAACAAAATCCACAGCCGAATGCACCAAATTTGCCACCGTCATAATAAGTCTCTGCCCATTTCCCGGACCAAGTCAAACGTTTACCCCAAGACTTCGGCCCCTGCAAAAACGTATACACTGCATCCTCCGGTTTTACCACGTTGTTCTGTCCTGCTGTTTGGATAGATTTTCCTGCTGTTTGCGGCATATCTCCCGTGCTGTTTTTATCCCCGACATTTTTAACAGCCCCGGTCTGCTTCCCGCCACTTGCCGTTATTTTCTGTGCGGACTTTCCTTTATCTGTCTGAGAAGCTGTCACACGCAGAGCAAGTCCCACGACCACAACTACCGCCAGCAATACAACGAAGACACTTTCTTTCCAATAGTTCATACGTCCGCATTTTAGTACATCCCACTTGTTTCTTAATAACCTCATCTTTCACCTTCCTACCGTTATCTGCTTCTGGATTTTTCACTTTCTAACTGTCACTTACCGTGCAAAGCTCCTGCTTTATCACCGTCTACTCGTTACTCGGCTTTTCACTTTCCAACTGTCACTTACTGTACAAAGCTCCTGCCTTATCACCATCTACTCGTTACTCGGCTTTTCACTTTCTAACTGTCACTTACCGTGCAAAGCTCTTACCTTATCACCGTCTACTCGTTACTCAAATATCTCGTCTTTCACCTTCCATACAGATACATCATCTTTTTGCCAGACTACATCTGCCACTTCATACAATCCATTCACGTCAACATTATACGTGCCATACTCTTGATTGCTCAAATAAATATAATTGACATCATACTTCCGGAACAACTCCTTAGCACTCGCCGGACTCGTATACATCGTTTCGACGTCCTGTTCATTTTGCTGATAGTTCAAACCATGATAATACAAAAACGAAGAGGAACCACACACGATACTGCGTCCTGTCAACGCCGGGACCGGACTGTTATGAGCCGTTGATGTCAAGATCACATCCCACGGCGTAGTTTCGTCCTCAATATATCGACACGCTTTTACCGCTGATGCGGTATATAATTCATAATCAGATACCCATTCACGACCCATCGTCAAAAAGCCGGATATTGCACTAACAAATAACAGGCAGGCACCCAAAAGCACTACACCAGTCTTTCCGATAGCACTGCGCCAATACACAGCGCCGTACCGTTCATAAATCTGAACTAACGCATCTGCCGCGATTCCGCATATAAAGACCGCTCCAACAAACAACAATTTATTGTTATCATAGTCATTCGGCTGGAAAGCCGCAAGCTCAGCCACAAACCAAATCAACAAATATGGTGCACCTATCTTTAGGTTTCTCGCACTGACCACAAAGGAGGACAGCAAAAGCAGCACAAATGGCAGTCCCAGGTTTTTAAGATAAAATACGATATACTGATCACCATTATTGGACCAATTGAAATGACTGCGCACAAAATTATCGCCGGAGGCCTGTGAAAATGTCCACATAAATAACTGTGGAAGTGCAAATATCAATACTAAGATCAAAAAAATGCCCCACGTAAATGCCAAACGTTTCCACAATCTATTTTGCAGATAACGCACCAACTTGTATCCCAAAAACAGGACAAACACCACAACCCCAATGATCATTATCGCTAATCCATGTTTGTCTGCAAACTCATTCGAGCGGTTGATCATCTGCATCACGCTAAAGAACGCCAGTCCAATATAAAGAGCATATCGAATCCAGCTGTCTGATACCGTTGCCGCTGCATCAGCACTTGAGCTTCCCATGCGATTTCTGGTTGACGCTGACACGTTTGCACTTCTACGTCCAGAAGACGTCGCTTTGCCATTTCTATGGGCAAAAGATATCGCTTTGCCATTTCTTCGGCTGGAAGATGTCGCTTTGCTATTTCTACGTCCAGAAGATGTCGCTTTGCCATTTCTTCGGCCAGATCCCCTGCTCGCTGACGCTTTTCGCCCAAGTGCAATTCTTTCTGATTCAAAAAGACTATTTTCTGTCAAATCCAACAGCAGCCATACCGCACATATCATCCCCAGCGCCAAAAACGAATGTGTATGGATCATTGGAAGCGCACCAGCCGCCACGCCCGCCATAACAAACAATTTCTTTTTGCGCTCCGCTATCGCCCGGAACAAAAACGCCAACAGTGGAAACAATATAGACCAGCCAAATAATGTCGCACGCTGCGGGATCAGCATGTCAACCATAACCTGTACCCAGCGCAGATTTTTATCCAAATAATTCGTTGGTGTCATATAAAATTCCGTAAAGATTTTATGTATCTTTTCTGCATTGTCAAAATACACAAAGCCTAGTCCACCATTCCAAAAGAATAGTATCCAAGCGATCAACGCTGTCGCTGATCTGCCAAGCCAATATTTGATCAAGCAGTAAAATCCCACAAACACCTGCAAAATTGCTCCGAGCATCGGCAAAACGTACGCCAGCCGTAGACTTGCGCCCATCAGATACAAACTGGAACTAACACTGTCGCACAGAAACGGATAGGATAATTTATGCCCCGGCAGCAAAGAATACTCCGGCGGAAACGTCTGCTGATTTGCAATACTGGTAATAAAGCTAAAATGCATATTCATATCGCCGTAGGTGGACTGCCCCGTGTGCATACTGCCATCAGCATTTCCTACGATTGTATGTGTATACAGACAATAGCAAAAAAAGACAAATGTAACTGCCATCAAGATCCAAACCGGATTTTCCCGGAACAAACGTTTCCATTCGTTCACCTTCCGATATGGATGCTGCTGTAGTGAAGATTCTGAACAATGGCATCTCCAACCAACCAGCACACATAGAACTATCTGTAATAGCAGAGCCAATACATGTGCTGTCATCGAAAAATCAAACGCAAAGGCAAAAAGCAAAGGAAACCATTGTAATGCCAAGACACCGGCGACACTTCCCACCAGATACTGCATCACAATACTATATCGTTCTTTGCACAAAAATTTTCTGCCAATATACATTCCACTGCCCAGAAACAACGCATAATAACCTACCGCTAAAACTGCCCCTGTCACTCCATTTCCATCAAACATACTTTATACTCATCCTCACTTTAATCACTATTCATCACTCTGCGCCAAGACAGCCAAAAAGCAAGGCAATCCCGTTATCTCCATGCACAGAGAGAAACTCCGTTTCATATAAACATCAGAATACCGTAGTTTCATTTCTTTGTCAAACAGCTTGCCAGACCGGCTCTTTCCATTCTTTGGCACACAACTTGCCAGACCGGCTCTTTCCATTCTTTGGCAAAATAAAAACCCCTTAAGCGAGACCGGGATATTTGCCCTGTCCGCTTAAGGGGAAACACTTTAATATGCTCTTTTGTTATTACAGAGTAATGTCAACACTTGTTGTACCTGCTGCTGCCTCAACAGTCTTGCCTGCTACAGTAATCTTAAAGCTCTTGTCTGTTGCAGTGTAAGAAACAGTAACCTTATCACCATATCTTGTTGCTGTGATATCAGTAAGCTTGTTGGATTCCTGATCGTAAATAGTTGCTGTTGCAGTCTTACCATCTTCTAATCCATATACTACTGCCTCTGCATCCTGCAGATAATCATACAATACATTCATTGCACCCTCTGCATCAAAGTTACCATAAGTAACAATGCTGTTTGGACGAGCAAGAATTGGTGTCTGGAAGTAATCACATTTTCTTGTGTAATACTTACCACCTTCATATGTCTCACCGCTCTGGATATCTGTCCATGTTCCACAATCCGGTACATAGAACTCTGCAATACCTTCTTCATTCATAACCGGAACGATGCACAAGTTGTCGCCGAGCATGTACTGCTGATCCAGATACTTACAAGCAGTATCGTCAGAGAATGCGATGATCATAGAACGCATCATTGGAACACCAACCTGATGAGTCTTGTTAGCCTGTGCCCAAAGATAAGGCATCATCTTACCCTTTAATACAGTGTAGTGACGAAGTACATCACATGCCTCTGTATCGCCATCCTTATCATAAGCCCAAGGCACACGGTAAGAAGTAGATCCATGCAGACGGCTGTGTGTAGACAACAGTCCGAATGCACACCATCTCTTATATACATCAGCAGGAGCTGTAGCCTCGAATCCGCCCATATCATGGGAGAAGAAACCGAAACCGGATGAGCAGAGAGAAAGTCCACCACGAAGTGTCTCTGACATTGCAGAATACTCTGCGTAGCAGTCACCACCCCAGTGTACCGGGAACTTCTGTCCACCAACAGTCGCACTACGAGCAAAGAGACAAGCCTTGTCCTTACCATAATACTCCTCTAATGCTTCAAATACACACTTGTTATAAAGGTATGTGTAGTAGTTGTGCATCTTGATCGGATCAGATCCATCGTAATATTTTACCTTAGTAGGGATTCTCTCACCAAAGTCTGTCTTGATGTTATTAACACCCATGTCAAACAGCTTCTTCAAAAGACCCTTGAACCAAGCACAAGCCTCTGGGTTTGTGAAATCGACAATTGCCATACCAGGCTGCCACATATCACACTGGAATACGCTTCCGTCCAGATTCTTGATGAAATAGCCTTTTTCTTTACCAATATCAAACAACTTGGACTGCTGTGCAATGTATGAGTTGATCCATACACAGATCTCTAAGCCCTTGTCGTGTAGTCTCTTTAACATTCCCTCAGGATCCGGGAACATCTCATCATCCCACTCAAAGTTACACCACTCGTAACCCTTCATCCAGAAACAGTCAAAGTGGAATACCTGCAATGGGATCTTGCGCTCTGCCATACCATCGATAAAGCTGTTTACTGTCTTCTCATCATAGCTTGTTGTGAAAGAAGTAGACAACCACAGACCGAAGGAATATGCCGGTGGCAATGCAGGCTTACCTGTCAATGTTGTGTAGTTCTCTAATACATGCTCTAAGTTCTCACCACCGATAATGAAGTACTCTAACTCTTCACCCGGTACCGTAAATGTTACCTTGGAAACTGTATCGCTCATTACCTCGAAAGATACTTTGTCAGAGCTGTTGACCAATACACCATAGCTCTTAGATGAGATATAGAAAGGTACTGTCTTGTAACTCTGATCAGAACATGTACCACCATCACAGTTCCATGTCTCTACTGTCTGACCATTCTTTACGAATGGAGTGAATTTCTCACCGAAACCATAAATGCACTCACCGATGTCTGTCTTTAACTGCTCACGCAAATATGTTGTGTGAGGATCCTGTGGGTAGTTGAAGAACTGATCGTCCTCCTGTGTGTTCATGCGCGCATTTGCTGTATACTGGCTCTCGTTGATGATGGATGTAGATCTCCATGCACCGCCTGTCAAAAGCTTATCTTTGTAGTAATACTGTACTTCCCAATCATCTGCGATCTTGATCTCTACACGAGTATCGCCAGACTTCAATGTTACCTTGTCCTCTGTGCGAGTGATCTCAGGAGTATATCCTGTATCCTCGTTCAACTCATAACGAGGAATGTTGTCCAATCCTCCTCTGTAATGATCAATGTGTACCTTGATGATATTCTCTGATGTAGAAGAATATGTAATCTCAAGGTTTGGTCCGCCCAATGTCATACCACGATTCAAAACCGTATATGGTGTAGCTAATACTTTGATGGAATTCTCTGTTGTCTCCACCTTGTAAGCTTGAGAAGCGTAGTTCACATTGTAACCCTGTTTGCTTAACCAAAATCCGTCTGCTACTTTCATGTTTCGTCTCCTTTCAAAATACCTTTTCTCTAATTTTGATGATTTTATCCTCACCTGTCAGATCAGTAAGATGAGATCATCTGCTTGCGCATATCTTGCGACTTGATAGTTCTATTATACTTGCATGTATTTGTTTCGTCTATAATTATTAGGGCAATTTATAACATTATTTTGATATTTCATGCTAATTTCGGTGAGAAGTTCGCTCATGACATAAAAAAGAGCAAAGCCAGTGCTTTGCTATGCAAGAATTACTAAAGCAATTCTTGGTGATGTCACGCTGCATAACAGCATTTTCCTACTCCATAAAAAGACCGTGATCCGATCTATGATCGAATCACGGTCTCCCTTAAAACCAATGTTTTGTGTTCAAGAATTTGTTTGACTCAATTCCTTCTAATTTTCTATCGAAAATTATTTGAATTTCTTGTATCCACTCTTTTTAAGTTTCTTAATCTGAGCTTTCTTTGCCTTCTTAGACTTAGATGCAGCAGTAACTTTGATTGTCTTCTTGCATCCCTTGAATGCGCCCTTCTTTACAGAAACTTTAGCTTTCAATGTAAGTTTAGAAAGCTTCTTGCAGTTCTTGAACGCACCTGCCGGGATAGACTTGATCGTCTTACCAAGAGTAACTTTCTTAGCCTTAGCACCCTTGAATGCATTCTTGCCAAGCTTGTTGATCTTGTAAGTAGCCTTAACCTTGCTTACAGTCTTAGATACACTAGTACCTACGCTAAGCTTAGAAGCCTTCTTACCCTTCTTGGACAAGCCAACTACTGTTACAACACCCTTTGTCTTCTTAGAGCTTGTAGCTGTTGCAACCTTTGTTACCTGATATTTGAAGTTACCAGACTCGAACTTAGCACCCTTCTTGTAGCCAATTGTCTTAGCTGCTTCGAAGTTAGCACCTTTGAGCTGGAATGTAATCTCCATGCTGCTTGTAGGAAGTGTTGTCAAAGTACTCAATGCAGAACTTGCATCTTTTCCCTTAGGATAAGCTACATTCTTGATTCCATCATCCTCAGAATATCCGTCAGCTACCATGAACTGATAATACTCGTCAGCGTCCGGCTTGTTAGGAAGTGAGAAACCACTCTTAACAACCTTGCCATCAATCTTTAATGTAGCATTAACAGCAGTTACACCCTTCTGTGTCAAAGGAATCTGAGTTGTAACATAGAGCATGTTGAAGCCCTTAGCTGTCTTAGCATCTTTCTCAGCGCCCTTGATCGTCTTAAAGTTCACACCTGAGATAGATACTGTATAGTTCGTTCCATTTGCTTTCATTGTAGCATTAGCAATCTTAGCAGGATAAGCTTTGTACTTATCACCTGTGCTAAGTGATACCTGAGAATTATACTTAATATCCTTGCTCTTCAGACCAAGTGTGCTGTCATTCCAAGCGTTACGGAAGATGTAGTTATCCGTCTGGAATCCAAGGTATGCATCATATGTCTTCAATGCCGGTGCCTTTGTAGGAGCAACAGTTGGCTTTGGAGTAGGTGTTACTACAGGTGCCTCAGCAGATACTTCCAATGTAACTGCGAATGTATCACCTGCAACAACCTCAACCGGATCACCTGCGTTTGTCCATGTACCATTAGCATTTGTCATGAATGGGTTTGCTTTCTGGTATTCATCAGCCTTACTTGCAGATGTACTGCAGTAGGTATTTACAATACCAGCACGAAGCTTGCCTGTTGCTTTATTACCATCGTTATAAACGCTTGCCTTAGACCAATCTAGCGTCTGCTTTACTTTACCGTCAGCGCCAGTGATTGTAATTGTCTTAGGCTTTATAGAAAATGTGTTAGGTACAACATAATTCTTCTTGCCGGATACATCCTTTGCACCTAAAGTACCAAACTCAATTCCAAGATATTTTGCCTCTGTCAAAAGGTCATCTACGTCATCCTCTGCTACTGCAGATACTGTATATGTGCCTGTCGTAGAGATGGCTCCTGTAGATGCTACAAATCCACCATTAACCTCTTCTGTCTCGCCTGTTGCAAGCTTGTAAGTATCATCAACCTGCTTAAGAGCACCTGTGCTGTCCTTTACAACTCTGTCTGTTCCGTTGAAAATCTTACTGTTATTCTGCACAAGATATGCAGTAAATTCTGGTGCGATCTTAGTTGCATCTGCAGCTTTAGACTTCTCACCAGTCACACCAGCACCTAAAGAAACAACCATAGCTGCTGTGAGAATCATAGAGAGTAAACTCTTTGACTGTTTTCTCATGAATATTTTCCTCCTTTTCATTTTGCAATGTTTTGGTCAAACATTGACACGTTCTTGAACATTCTGGTCAGGATATCATACTTAAATGCTGATGTCCCCCAAATCAT
>ERZ772818.2501-NODE-2501-length-13796-cov-8.513500_pt1 | contig 13796 bp, 12 predicted proteins | sample MGYA00580837_ERZ772818 | MGnify/ENA primary metagenome ERZ772818 (study PRJEB29015, sample SAMEA2737671) | human gut metagenome | biome: human gut; feature: human-associated habitat; material: faeces | place: China | collected 2012 ...
AAGGCAATTACTATAGTTCTCTGCTGGCAGAAATCGCTATGTTGTGGCTGCAAAACACTTAGTATTCTGACATAATAAGCAATACGTGATCTGGCAGTCGCTTTTGATGTGCGAAGTTTGAGTTATTTAATAAGAAGGAAACTGCTGTTGTGTAGGAAAATGTTGTGGTGACAGCTAAATTGCGGTATCATAGAAAGCGTAAAATATGATTTTGGAGGCTAAACAATGATTTTTGATACACATGCGCATTATACAGATGCGCGGTTTGATGAAGATAGAGAGGAACTATTGGCAGGGATGAAAGCGCGTGGTGTCGGAGAGATCGTAGAAGTAGGGGCAAGTATTCAGTCTACGAAGGATGCGGTCAATCTGGCAGAAAGTCACGACAATATTTATGCAGCGGTGGGCGTACACCCAGAGGACATCGAGAGACTGACACCGGAAGATATGCAATGGCTGGCAGACTTGACGCACAGGGATAAAGTGGTTGCCATTGGCGAAATCGGTCTTGACTATTATTACGATGAACCAGGGAGAGATTTGCAGAAAAAGTGGTTTGCACGCCAGCTTCAGGTGGCTGCAGAAACACAGATGCCGGTCATCATTCACAGCAGGGATGCCGCAAAGGATACATTAGATATTATGAATGAACATTGCGATTGGCAAAATGGTGGGGTGATCCATTGCTTTTCCTACAGTCCCGAAATTGCCAAAATATATTTGGATAAGGGGTTTTATCTGGGAATTGGTGGCGTGGTCACCTTTAAGAATAGTAAGAAATTAAAGGAAGTCGTTGAAATGATGCCACTATCACAAATGGTGTTAGAAACGGATTCGCCGTATTTGACACCGGTACCGCATCGCGGCAAACGAAATGATTCAGGATATTTGACACACGTGGTTGATGAGATTGCGGTATTGAAGTCGTGCGACCGCGAGGAAATTATCCGCATAACAACGGAAAATGCACATAAATTGTATCGCATTGGTCAGTAAAGCAGGAGGCTGCACATCACTAGGATGTTGTGCCACATTGGTCAGTAAGGCAGGAGGCTATACATCAATAGAACGTTGTACCGCTTTGGTCAATAAAGCAGGGCACTGCATATCAATAGAAAGAAGAGGATATTGGGATGGCAACATTAGGAATACCACAAAATACAATAGACATATTAAAGAAATATGACTTTCATTTTCAGAAAAAGTTTGGACAAAACTTTTTGATCGACACGCATGTTTTGGAAAAGATCATTGACGCGGCCGGCGTGACAAAGGATGATTTTGTGTTGGAAATCGGTCCGGGAATTGGGACAATGACACAATATCTTTGCGAAAGAGCCAGAGAGGTTATGGCGGTGGAGATTGATGATAAATTAATCCCAATCTTAGCAGATACGCTGTCAGCGTATGATAATGTGACGGTTGTGAATGAAGACATTCTTAAATTGGATATTGATCAGATCGCTAGGGAGCATAACGCCGGAAAGCCGATTAAAGTAGTGGCAAATTTGCCATATTATATAACAACCCCGATCATTATGGGATTGTTTGAAAGTCATGTGCCGCTTGAGAGTGTGACTGTTATGGTGCAAAAAGAAGTAGCAGATCGTATGCAGGCAGGGCCGGGAACGAAAGACTACGGGGCATTGTCGCTCGCCGTACAATATTATTCAGAGGCGGAAATTGTTGCGAATGTTCCTCCGAATTGTTTTATGCCAAGACCAAATGTGGGGTCTGCCGTGATTCGTTTGACTTGCCATAAGGACTGCCCGGTGAAAGTAACGGATGAGAAGTGGATGTTTCGCATTATCCGTGCATCGTTTAATCAGCGCAGAAAGACATTGCAGAATGGATTGGGAAATGATGCATCACTTCCGGTGACAAAGGAGCAGGCCAAGGCGGCAATCGAGAGTATGGGGTTATCAGCTACGATCCGTGGAGAAGCATTGTCGTTAGCGCAATTTGCGGAGCTTGCAAACCGCTTGAAGGATGCATGATTTCTGCGCATAATGGAGTTTCGAAGAAACTCCTAAGATGAGCGCATTGCGCTCATTATATCATAAGCAATATGTACCCATACAGTGATTCTGAGTATGGGCGAGTTTGTATTATAAAGCTGGGAAATAGGAGGCCTGATGAGAGATGAAAGTGTGGGAACGTATAGAAAGCCTGCGTAAACGCATGCGCGAGGAAGACATTGATGTGTATTATATTCCGACCAATGATTTTCATGGTTCTGAATATGTCAGCGGATATTTTCAGACAAGAGAATATATTTCTGGTTTTACCGGATCTGCAGGTGTTGTGATCGTGACGTTAGAAGATGCCGGGTTATGGACCGATGGGCGATATTTTATTCAAGCAGAAAAACAGTTGCAGGACAGCGGCATCACATTATACCGCATGGGACTTGATGGCGTTCCGACGGTGAACACTTATCTCGACAATGTACTAAAAGATGGACAAGTGCTTGGCTGCGATGGCCGTATGGTGACAACCACATGGCTTATGGCGATGAAACGCAGATACAAGGTTAAAAGTAACGTTGATCTGGTAGGGGATATTTGGCAAGAACGTCCGGAGCGCCCAAAACAGCCAATATGGGAATTGCCGCTAAAGTATGCAGGGGTCAGCAGAGAAGCGAAACTGTCCCGTTTATGGGACTGGATGAAACAAAAGAGTTTGGATTATTTTATACTGACATCTTTGGATGATATTGCGTGGTTGTTTAATTTACGTGGAAATGATATTCCATGCTGTCCGGTATTTTTATCTTATGCGGTGTTTACGCAAGAGAGTGGCGTATTGTTCTGCGAGAAAAATTGTGCGAACGGGTCGATACAGACTGCCTTAATGAAGGCGGGAATTGAAACGAGACCGTATGAAGAAGTGGAACAATATATCCGCAAAATGGGACAGGGAAAGCGCGTAGCAATGGATATGCGTGTGGTCAATGCGCATTTGGCGGCACAGGTGCCGAACGAAAATACATTAGTGGATGTTGTGAATCCAACCGGAATGTGGAAGGCGGTCAAGAATGAAACGGAAGTGAAAAATGAACGTATTGCACATCTGAAAGATGGTATTGCCATCACCAAAATGTTGTATTGGCTGCGTCATACGGATAAAAAGCAGGAATCTGAAATCTCCGTTTCGGATAAATTGGAGGAGTTTCGAAGATTAGATGAGGATTATTTGGGGCCTAGCTTTGACACAATATCCGGGTATGCAGAGCATGGTGCGATCGTGCATTATAGTGCGACACCGGAAACTAACCATATGTTAGATGAAGAGAATTTCTTGCTGTTAGATATGGGTGGACATTATTATCAAGGAACAACAGACATTACACGAACGGTTATGCTGGGCACAGAAGCAACCGATGAGCAGAAAAAATACTATACAACAGTGCTTCGGGGTAATTTGGCGCTTGGTGCAGCGAAGTTTCACAGTGGAATTACCGGAGTGAATCTGGATGTGCTGGCAAGACAGCCATTGTGGGAAATAGGCAGTGACTTTTTGCATGGAACAGGGCACGGCGTAGGATATTTGTTGAATGTGCATGAGGGACCAAATGCAATACGATATGTGGCTTCTAAACAGCCGGGAGGCGATCCGGCGCTGGAACCGGGCATGATCACGTCCAATGAGCCGGGTGTTTATTTGGAAAATAAATTTGGTATTCGACTGGAGAATCTGATCCTATGCTGTGAAGCAGAGCAAACGGATTTTGGTCGTTTTTTGGAATTTGAAACATTGACATTAGTGCCGTTTGATCGGAGAGCGATTGATGTAAAAGGACTCAGTGACAAAGAACTTGGCCTGCTGAATGCATATCATCAACGGGTCTATGAAGAGATTGGCCCGCATTTAACGCAGGAAGAAAGAGATTGGCTGCAGGAAGAATGCAGTCCAATCGGATAAAAAACATCCATATTGTCTTGTGAAGACAATATGGATGTTTTTTGATGGAAATTCGTTTTTATTTTGTTGTCCGTTTGCGGAACAATATATTTGTGATCCAAGAGACGATCATAAATAATACGATCGCAGCAGCAACGTCCAAGAAGGAATGCTGTTTCAAAAATAGCGTAGACATACAGATCAAGAGGCACAGTACAAAAGAGCCGTTGCGCCAGATCTTTTGCTTATGGATCGTCGCATAGCGGCAAAGTCCGGCGTGGATGGCAAGTGAGTTAAATACATGAATACTTGGCAGCACATTGGTATCGGTATCCGTTGCATACAGCATGGAAATGACCTGTGTAAAAATATTGTCATGAGTAAATTGTGTCGGTCGCATGTTCTGTGCATTTGGAAACAAAGTATAGATTAACAGACTGGCTGTCATGCCAATGATCAATGTGGCAATTGTCTGATAATAGTTTTCTAAATGCTTCAGATCGAAAAATAAGAGTGCTAATGTTGCAAATACATACACAAACCATAATAAATATGGAATAATAAAATATTCGCAAAAAGGAATATAGTCGTCTATAGCGCAATGAATGTAGGTGAAAGGTACATCATCACGTGCCTCCAGCCACATAAACCAAACCATATACACCGGAAAATAGAGTGCGACAAATATATGTTTATAGCGGTAAATAAATTGTTTCCAGTTCATAAAAATCCTTTCTAGGATCAGAGTGCCGAAGTCTGTTTTGCCGTCACCCTGATCTGTGGTCGTAAATTATGCTGACAGTGGTTTAATGCCAGCGGGAATGCTTAAGATCCAGTTCGTTGCGAATATAAGCGAAAGTTTTATCTTCGCCCTCTTCGGCGAGCATATGCAAAAGCCGTTCTAGCAGTTCTGCAGTCTCTGGATGCATGGTGTAGTGCGATTTACCACGTTCGTAATATTCCAAAGGTAATCGGTCGTTGTAATTCTCTAGGTTGTAATTACGGCTTGCTGCCATGCGGTCACAAAACATTTCAACGACGTAGCGTGGTGGCATCGGCATTCCCTGCAGAACTTTGGAATGATCCGGAGCAAGGTCGATCCAGTATTCATAGTGATGGCGGTTGCGTCCTTTGTGGTGAAGCCATGCGGCAGAGTAGCCGATGGTTTCGCGCTCATAAGCGTTCGGGCTTCGTTTGCCTTCTTGATAATAGCGAACACCGGTCCAAAATTCAATTGGATGATATTTCGACCAGTCATGGCAGATTCCCTGCCAGTAAATGCCGGCGCGAAAGCAATTGCGGCGCACCAGTCGTTTGTGGCGTAGAATTGTTCGCAAATGCCCCCAAAAATTGTGCCATAATCGCATGATGACATCTCCATTTCTCATAGTGTAGTTGTGCGGCTGCGGTTGTAAGCCGGAGTTGCACTTTGGTAACTTTCTCAAGAGTTCTTTGCTGTCTGTGCGGCAAAGTTATTGCTGTAATTCGGAATTGTATTCGCGCATCCACTGTCTCGGTGTACATCCTTTCCATTTGCGGAATGTACGGATCAGATGGCTGCAATCCGAAAAACCGGTCTCCTGACTGATATAGGTCAGATCCAGTTTCGTGAATAAAAGCAGATCCGTCACCCTGTTAATACGCACAAATTCAATATATTCCTTGCAGGATTGATGATAATTTCTGCGGAATAATTTAGCAAAGTAAGAATAACTCATTCCGCACCGTTCTGCAAGGTCATGAATCCGTAAAGGTTCATTATAATGCGATTTGATATATTCTGCAATATGTTCAAACTCATGATTGTCACTTTGCGGGGACAATAAAATTTCTTCCATATTAAGTCCGCGCATCAGCCAAACGCGCGTCATCGCTGTGATTAAGATCGCAAGTTTGGAGCAGGCAATCGTGTCGTAGCCAAAATGGCGCAGCCGCATTTCCTCGATACAGTCGACAAAAAGCTGCTTGAGTGGAATACCTGTCATGTCGCCGTCGGCAAAGAAAATATTGGAAGGATCTTCCTCATAAGCAAGAGAGATGATCCGGCTGAATTGATTTTTCATGTTATCCGTTGCCTGCAAAAAGCCAAGGTCAAACTTCAAAACATGATAGCGAATGTTTGGCGGGGAAGCCGCTTTGCAGTCAGATGCCGCCACAGTCGTTATAGAGGGAGATTTCTCCGATACATCTGCAGCTGAATGTGGTATTGACACCGGATGAATGCTGTCGTGTTCCTGATCCGGTAAAGGTTCCTGCGGAGATGCCAGAAGAGGGCAGGCAGACAGCGGACAGTTAGGCAGATAACCATGCAACGACGGATCCATAAAGAAATCTTGCGATTTCAGCGTAAAAGCAGGATCTTGCGATGGTTTCTCAGCCCGGCTTTGCTCAAAATCCGTCGGAAAGACATCGATAGTATGTAAAGTCTTTGGCGGGAAAAAAATAAAATCTCCCGGTTGCAGGGAGTATACATTCTCATCACAGGTGACAAGCAGATTGCCGGCTGTAAGATATATACATTCTATAAAATAATGCCAGTGTGGCAAAATAGGAAAGTTGTGATCGTTCGTAATATGTGTAAAAGCTTCGATTGGTGCATTTAAGCGGTCTGTATATTCGTAATAGCGATCCATAAGTATTAGTCAGCCTTTCTGTAAATTCTTTAAAATTTGCACAAAAATAGTTGCAAAAAGATAGATTTGTACAATTTTTGTGCAGATTTATTATAGCATAGCACCTACTGCTATGCTATACTTTCGTAGCAGATTTACAGAAAGGAGAAAAAAACTATGACTCCAATGAAATGGTTTTATTCATTTTTGAAGAAATATTGGCTGCGCATGGTGTCGGGTCTGATACTTGTAACGATACTTGCTGCGACAGCTTTGGCATCGCCATACATCTCCAAATTGATCGTGGATGATGTCATTAAAAAGCAAAATACCGGATTATTACCGAAGCTGATCATTCTGCTTCTTGCGATGGTTGTGATCAAGGGTGTATGCCGATTTTTTTCGCAAGTATTGTTTGAAACAAGTTCGCAGGGTGTGTTGTATACCATGCGCGACAAAGTATACCGCAAACTATTGTTAGAAGATTTTGCGTTTTATAATAAAAATAGAACGGGAGATCTGATGGGACGTCAGACCGGAGATATGGATGCGATCCGTCATTTTGTGGCGTATGTGATCTATACGGTATACGAAAATATTTTGTATTTTGTGTTATCCATTGTTTTGATCTTTATGGTCAATGTAAAGCTTGCTGTATGCATGATGCTTGTGCTCCCACTGACGGCAGCTACTACCTATATGCAGGCTAAAAAAGTGAAACCGGCATTCAAAAACTGTCGTGATGCTTTTTCGAGTCTGAACACCTATGTGCAGGAGAACATTAGTGGAAACCGCATGGTAAAGGCGTTTGCGAAAGAAGACTTCGAAATGGAGAAGTTTGGCGTGGAGAATGACCGTTACCGCGATGCAGAGCTTGGTGCAGCCGCTATTTGGAAGAAATATGTGCCGATCTTTGAGTTGTTGTCCAATCTGTTGACATTGGTACTTATGCTTGTTGGCGGTGTTATGGTGGTGCGCGGAGAGATGACATTAGGTGATCTTGTTGCAGTAAACGGATATTTATGGATGCTCACAACACCGCTTCGCATGGCGGGATGGTGGATCAATGATATTCAAAGATTTACTACATCAGTAGAAAAGATTTATGGGACTTATACTGCGGAACCGGATGTGAAACATCCCGGCCATCCGGTACAGCATCAAAAGTATGAGGGGAATATCTCGTTCCGCAATGTGTCGTATCGGGCAGATGATGAGGACATCATTCGTGATGTATCTTTCGAGGTAAAGAAAGGTGAGACGGTCGGCATTTTGGGAACGACCGGAGCCGGAAAGTCAACGATCATTAATCTGCTTTGCCGTTTCTTTGATGTGACAGACGGTGAAGTGCTGGTAGATGGCATTAATGTGAAGGATCTGGATCTGTATGAACTGCGCGAGAACATTGGTATCGCCATGCAGGATGTGTTCCTTTTTTCGGATACGATCGAAGGAAATATTGCATATGGCCGTCCAGATTGTTCGTTTGAACGAGTAAAAGAAGTGGCCAAAATGGCAGACGCCAATTTGTTTATTAAAAATCTTCCGGATGGATACGATACGATCGTGGGTGAGCGCGGAGTCGGATTGTCGGGTGGACAAAAGCAGCGAATTTCTTTGGCGCGTGCCTTACTTAAAGATCCGGCGATCTTAGTGCTTGATGATACGACATCGGCGGTAGATATGGAAACAGAGAGTTACATTCAGCGCCAGTTGGAAAATATTGGACACAGTTGTACGACATTTATCATTGCATATCGAATCTCTTCTTTGCGTGATGCCGACAAGATCTTGGTTATGGATCAGGGTCGCGTTATTGAGCAGGGAACCCATGAGGAATTGATTGCAAAAGGTGGATATTATGCAACCGTTTATCATCACCAGTATCCTATGGCTGTACCGAAAGACGGACAGGAGGTGAATCACATTGGCTAGAAATACTTATGAAAATGATGAGATATTAGAAGATAAGTTTGACGCCAAGCAGTTAAAACGACTGGGTGGTTATATACGTCCTTATACCGGCAAGATGCTGCTCGTGTTGTTTTTGATGTTGTCATCTTCCGGACTTACCATGTTTATTCCAAAGTTTTTGCAGATAGAGATGGATACGTATATCCCGAATGGCGATATACATGGTATTGTGATCTTGACGTTGATCGCAGCAGTGATCGTAGTGTATGCAGTAGTCAGTCTGCGTATAAAGGTAACACTTACGACGCAGGTTGGACAGGATATCATTCATCAGATACGAGAGGATCTCTTTGCTCATTTGCAGGAACTGCCCTTTAGTTATTATGATGACCGTCCACATGGAAAGATTCAGGTACGTGTGGTTAATTATGTCAACAATCTGAGTGACCTATTGTCAAATGGTATTTTGAATACGATCACAGATTTGTGCAACCTGATCTTTATTTTGATCTTTATGCTTTCTATGAGCGTAAAGTTGACACTGGTATGTATGTGTGGCTTGCCGGTGCTGATCCTGTATATTGTCTTTCTCAAAAAGAAGCAGCGTTATGCTTGGCAGGTACAGAGCAATAAGCAGTCTAACTTGAATGCCTATATTTCCGAAAGCATTAACGGCATACGTGTGACGCAGGCGTTTGTGCGGGAGGAAGAAAACACCAATATATTTAACCGTTTGAGTATGAGTTATCGCAAGGCGTGGATGCGTGCCGTGATCTATAACTTTGCAATGGGACCGATGGTCGATCTGATCTCCACGATCACAACGGCATTTATATATGTGATCGGTATTAACTGCATTATAAATGGAGGATTGGATGGCGTGACAACCGGTAAGTTGATCGCGTTTACAGCATATATCAGCCGCTTCTGGCAGCCGATCAATACGATCGCAAACTTTTATAATAGTGTGCTCACGGCAGTTTCTTATTTGGAACGTATCTTTGAGACGATTGACGAACCGGTGGCAGTAAAAGATGCACCGGATGCCGTTCAAATGCCGCAGATCAAAGGAGATGTTGCGTTTGACCATGTCACCTTCAGCTATGAAGACGGAATTCCGATCTTGCATGATGTGAGTTTTAAGGTGCAGCAGGGTGAAACAATAGCCATTGTAGGTCCGACCGGAGCCGGCAAGACAACGATTGTAAATTTATTGAGCCGTTTTTATAATGTAGACCGTGGAACGGTCAAAATAGATGGGATTGATATTTCCAAAGTAACGCTTCGTTCCTTGCGTGAACAGATGGGCGTTATGATGCAGGACAGCTTTATCTTTTCCGGAACGATCATGGATAATATTCGTTATGGCAACAAGAAGGCTTCGGATGAAGATGTGATCCGTGCCGCAAAGACGGTGTGTGCGCATGACTTTATCGTACAGATGGAAGATGGCTATAACACACAGGTTAATGAGCGAGGAAGCCGCTTGTCTGTTGGACAGAGACAGTTGATCTCGTTTGCCAGAGCGTTGTTGGCAGATCCGGCGATCCTGATCTTAGATGAGGCAACGTCAAGTATTGATACGGAGACGGAAATTGTGCTGCAAGAGGGCTTGAGCCACTTGTTAGAGGGACGTACCTCGTTTATTATTGCACATCGTTTGTCGACAATTAAAAATGCGAACCGCATTATGTATGTTGCAGATGGTAAGATTTTGGAAAGTGGTTCTCATGAAGAACTGCTTCAGATGCACGGTAAATATTATGAATTGTTTATGTCGCAGTATAAGGCATAATAAGAGTAAAAAAGCAAAGCCAGCGCTCAATGTCATTAAGTCACTGCCAGTTTCTTTGGGTATAGGCAAATAGACAATGTATTTGTAATAGAGCAACGTTTGCAAATGGTAATCAAGGAACTCCTCATATCCCAAGAATATGTAGAATTCCTTGTTGGTCGTGACGGAGAGTTCGATCAGCTTGTCGCTTCAACTGTCCGCAGATGTAAGCGAACTGTTCGTGATGACAACAGTGCACTTGTTCTTGTTTTGCCCTAAGGAAAGCCACATCAAACGGCAAGAAATGTGGTTTGATGTGGCTTCCTCATTGCTTAATTGATGAAGTGAGTTGTTTTGAAAACTATAGAGAGGAGTGAAGTTTTGGAAAATAGATTAGAAATAAGTACTATTCCGTATGGGCAATGTATGAGCGATACGGACTTTGATCTTGATAGAATTATTTATGATTTGGATGGCCAGATAGATTTGTTATCCGGTCAGGCTGACACACTCGATTACTTAATTTCTGTTGCAAGCGGTATTCTTTGCGGAATGCTTGATATCCTCTGGGTTGGAGAATTTAGCCTTGAACATGGCAGAGCAATCGCAAGTGATAAAATCGAAGACTTTGTAAAGAAAGCCGCCAAGCTAACCGGCTGTGAGAGCGATGATCTGGGCTCAGCTGTAAAGCATTTGGAAAAGCTGTTCCCCATACCAAGTGACGGAAATACTCCTGATTTTGGTGGAGGGCTTCAGCACCACCTGAGAGATTTTGCTCATCATCCAACGATTGTCGGTCTAATTTTTTCTTTGCTCACGCAGTTTACATATAAGTCGTATGGAACTGATACAGCAGGGATGTTTCTTGTTGTCGATGTCCCTGAAAAAAGCAGACCATTTATTGGCGATGATACTCCTACTAAGATACTCTACGGTACGCTGACATGGTTCTTCCATTTGGTAAGTGACATGGCTGGTTCAAGCAGCACCGCAGGTAAAACAGGCGGTACAGGAATCCCTGGCCCCATTCTTTCTCTCGCAAAGGAACTTTCCGTGCTGCCTTTCTTCAGAGATATGGAGGTCGGTGAACATGGTTTATCTGTGTTCCTCTCCAAACTCTTTAATGGAACTCTTTGGGCTCAGCACGATAAAAATGGAAAAATTATTAAAGATACTGTTTTGAAGTTTGATCTTCGTGGTGAGATGGGTGTGGTAGCTGAACTCGGCGGACAAGCCTTACCAGTTATTGCAAACGAATGTATTGTTCGTAGCTTCTTCTTTATCCGAAGATTTGCATTGGAACTCAAGAACTGCCATGTTTGCAATCTGTCAGATCTTTGTCATATTGACTGGAGTAGTGTTAAACCCGCCGGTAATCCTATGATTGCAAGGATGCTGACTGTGGCAACCGGAGTGTTTACGATGGTTGATGTTGGAGATGCCCTTGTTAGTCAGAAATATTGGGTTTCCATCAACTATGTAGGAATCGGACGGTTTGCTGTCGCTATTGGTGAAGATGTCAGCTGGGGATTAAAAGCCCGAGAAGTAAAAGATATTAAGGCAATGTACGAAAACATCCGCAAAAATACTTTCAGACAAGAGGATCAGCGGATTTATGAAAGGATTGGAAGCGGAATGCGTTCTGAAAAGTTGGGTTTAACTCTTGAGCAAACAGAGATACTGTATAATCTCGAATACCATGTTACTTTGAATGATATTCAAACAACTAAGATTCCAATCTGTGGGGAAAGTGTTCGTGGGCTGAAACTCCAATGGTTAGATGAGTGGCAACAAAGTATGACAAATGGTTTTGCGAGCTTTGTTCAGATTCCTGATGCAACATTACATTGGTATTCAGAACAGGAACTTCTTGCGAAAATAGACGCAAATTCTCCTACTGATACTTGGTTCCGTTTGACTTTGCTCGAAGCAATGCTCTTTGAACCGTATTATCCGTTGACGATTGAAACAGACAAAAAAGGCAATGCAACGCCGAGCAAGAAGTATTCTTCACTCCATAATCCTATCTGCGGATTTGACAAAGGAAACGCAGATCATTATCTTGATGAGATATTCCCTGAAACATATTATGCCAAGGGGTACATTAAGCGCCTGAGAAAATGTCACGGCAAAGTTATCCGTGAGCTGAATGAAGTTTTGAAAACAGCACTGACTTCTCTGGCGATCACGGCAGCGGTTACTATTGCGGCGATTGCTACAGCAGGTGCATTTGCTCCTTCGATTGCAGTTGCTTTGGTAGGCTCTAATTTTGCAGGACTTAGTGGTGCTGCCTTAACAAGCGCTTGCCTTGCATATCTTGGCGGTGGTGCTATTGCAGTTGGTGGTATGGGTATGGCAGGAGGAACGATTGCTATTGTCGGTGGTGGTGCTATTCTCGGCCTTGGTGTAGGTGCCGGTGTTGGCGGAGCAGTAGGAGCTGCAGGTGTTTTTGGCAAAAAGAATACCATCCTGCAATCTGCAAAACTGATGGTTTCTGTTAGAGAAATTTTTCTCAATGATGAGCATGATTTGGCATACTCCAATACAGTCTATGAACAGTATGTTCAGAACATCATGGAAATTGAAAAAGGGTTAGTGGAACTTCGTCTTCAGTATGATATTGCTAATGGAAAGGACAAGAAACTTCTGAAAGTTAAAATTAAGGAAGCAGAAGATTCTGTCGAAGCAATGAAGATAGCCAGAAAGAGTATGCTGAAATTCCAGAGTTCCTTTGAAACAGGATTAGAACCGAGTCACAAATAAATAACATCACAGAACGGAACTTCGTCTCAATTTGGGACGAAGTTCTTTTTCTGAAACGATTAAAAAATGGTGTAGCCAATATCACAGATATTGTTCGAAGGACCATAGGGAAGTTTACCCTGGCAAGTAGTTTTACGTAGATTGTTCCAGAGGGGAATCTGTAAAATTAGCAAAGTGGTATCACGTTGCCCTGCTTGCCAAGTTGTATTTCTTTGTATCACTTCGGACCAAGTTGGTCCGAGGTCGGAACCACAGACAGAAACGGAGGAAACTATTTGATCGCAGTAATTCACAGAGGACAAAAATTCAAAGAAACTATGGAAGCCTTTCAGCAGAAACGAGCGGAATTTATCGCACAGGAAATCAGAAATTTTGATACAGAAACCTTGTATGTGTTTCTGGAATGGATTCGTGGCAACGGCCACAAACTTGATAGAATAACTGGGATGGCGGTATGATATGAGCAGAGGTGACTACCCATGAAGAAACAGAGAAAAGTTGAAAAAGATAACCGTGGCGTTGCGATATACGCCCGTAAATCTCGAATCACCAACAAGGGTGACAGCATCGGTGTTCGGTTCAAACAATGTGTGGATTACGCCAAAAAGGAATTGGGATTGGATGAGGAGTACGAATTCTTACAATACGAGGACAAAGGACTCAGCGGATACTTTTCAGACAGACCGGATTTTCAGAGAATGCTGCATGATGTGCAGGACGGAAAATCAAAGTAATCGTATGTTACAAGCTGGATCGTGTCGGCAGAAAAACAGCAGACCTAATCCGTTTGATGGATTTCTTGGAAATGTACCATGTTAATCTCTTGATTT
>ERZ772818.2520-NODE-2520-length-13719-cov-9.527518_pt1 | contig 13719 bp, 20 predicted proteins | sample MGYA00580837_ERZ772818 | MGnify/ENA primary metagenome ERZ772818 (study PRJEB29015, sample SAMEA2737671) | human gut metagenome | biome: human gut; feature: human-associated habitat; material: faeces | place: China | collected 2012 ...
TGGCGGGAAAGAAGCGGGATTGATATGGCATAGTTAAGTTTACTGACGAGCGGGAGATTACTTCCGCTCGTCTTCATTTAGTAGCGCAAAATTTGAGGACTCTTTATTTCCTTAGTCTCACCTTATCTTTCGTAGTCTTTGCTTCGTTCCTGCTTTTTCTTGTAAAGCTCATCGGAAACACGGGAGTGAATATCCGCCATTGCGTTTCTCGTTTTGGAAAGCTCATAGCGAATGTCCTTCGGCTCTTTGCCGGCGAGCTTTTCAGGGATACGGTTGATAGCAAAATTCTGTGTATCGACGCCGTACTTTTTGCAAAGCATATAGCCGATACATACTGCCTGAAAGCCCATATCCGCTCTGCTGTAACTGTCGCTGTTGATAGAGAGCTGTGCGTGGCCAAGCTCCTGTGCTACGCACTGAGCGACCGCTACGCTGTCTCCCACATCACGCTTTACATACAAGGTCTGTTCCTCGTTGTTATAAAACGCCGCCATATTGGGATACGGAAGCTCATTTGTTGCTTCCACTTCAACCGGGGAAGAATCCAGCATAACGGTAATGAGTGCTTTCGGGTCACGGTTGACAGTCGGTGCAGGCGGTCTTTTGCCGTTGGTCTGCGAAACATCAAAGACCTTTTTCACATTGTAGGAAATGCCGGTCGTACCGTCTTTCTTTGCATACTCGACAGGTTCAAGAATGGAAATGCTTTTCGCACCTTTCTGAATTTTCACATTATCTTTGCTCCAGTCATCAAAGTTTTTAAGCTGGCTTGCTTCGGGAAGCTGCTTGAAAATCAGAAGTGCGTTGACCGCAGAGTATCTGTCAAGACGGCTCTGCGTATCAAGGAAGGCTTTGAACTTTTCCGGGTCGGAAACAATCGCCTTTGCGGTGTCGTCCGCCATCTGATATACGGCTTCTTTTTCAGCCTTCATCTTCTCGGCATATTCCTCTTTGGAAAGTCGTTTGCTCTGCTGTCCTGCCTTAGCAGGGGTAAAATTGTTTGTCATTGTGATTACCTCTCTTTCACATTTTTGCTTTTAGGTTTCGGCTGCTGGTGTACGGTCTGTGCCGGGGCGTTCTTGAGCCTGATACTGTTCCTCGGTGTAAATGTCTGCCGCCGTCTTTTCGGGATTGGCGGCATAGTCGATTACCTGACCGAGCCTTGATGTGACCGACCACAATTTACTTACTGCCATTTCATATCGCTCTTATCGGGTCTTAAAAAAGTACGCTCCACATCAGCCTGAAACTTGTGCCAACGCTCGGCTTCCTTTTTGAGCTGCGGTGCGTCCACAAATCCGAGGGTGTTTGCTTTCGCCGCAAGCTGATTGATGTTGTTGCCGATAGCGGAAAGCTCACGCATAACATCGTAAAATCTTTCATCGGGCTTTTCTCTCGGCTCGTATCCTCTGAGAAGCAAACGGATAAGTCCGCCTTCGGAAAGACACGCCCGCTTTGCTTTTTTCTGCAAATCCTGAGCTTCTGCCTTGTTCATCAGAATGTGCTTTTCAATGTTTCTCTTGCTCATTTTTATCGCTGTCCTTTCTGTAAATATAGTGTCTGTCCCGGTTTATCTGAAACAGGCACATTGTTGTTACTCCGAAAAAGCCGCCGATGAGTAACCCGGCGGCGACCAATACTATCTCCCGCAAAGCTTATGCTCCTTTCTTGCTTGGGGTATTAGGGGCAACCCCTAACGAGTGTACCGTTTTGGACATTCCTGTCCATAAATGGTCTGCTCGCTAAGATTATGCAGACACTCAGGGTTGCCCCATAGATTGACTCTTATCTCTCCATATCCTTTGAGACAGGCTTATACGGCTTTGCTTCAATACCGTCCAAGGACTTATAAAATCTCTCCGGGTATTTGAACTTTTCCTCGTACTTACGAGCCAGTTCTTTCGGCATACTGAGGAACTTTTCCGACTCAATCGGTGCGTATGCAATGAAGAACTTGCCGGCAATAATGTCGAGCATTTCACGGTTGCTGTCGTCTTTCACATAACATTTTTCAATCTTCCAACCATCCTTGCCGCCGTGTTCATCAGCCATATACGCTTCCAGTCGCACACATTTATCCGAGCCGTCAAGGGAAGAAGCATAGATAGAATATCCTCCCATACCCTCAATGAAAGCCTTATTGTTACTGCTGACAACATAGGTTCTTTGTTCCTCTGTGTAAGGCTTGTCAAAGCTGTCATCCGTAAAAACAATATATCCGGTCGTGTGGTTTCTTTCTTTTTCTGCCTGCCGGAAATGAGCTTTCAACTGCGGATAACTCATCTCAACATTCTCAGGCTCGGAATAAACTGCCCTGTTCAACGGCAAGCCGTTCATCTTTCCTTCATCGTTGCAGATGATGGCAACTTCGTCCTCAAAGGGCATATATTCTTCAATATCTCCCTCCACAAGAGACTGCATTGCTTCAAGCGTATCCTCGATTTCAATGAGCTTCGGATACCTGCCCGGCTCAACAAGAATGACGGAAATCTTCTCAGGTGCTTCTACCTTTTCAAAGGTATCCTCGTTAATATTCAAGGCGAGGGAGCTTCCGTTTTCCCAACTCATATGAATCTGTCCGGCGTCGTCAACGAATTTAACCGTTCCTTTCAGACCGTAGGGCATTTGACTTTCGCCAGCCATTTCAGTGAGTACAATCTGCGTTCCCTCCGGGTACATTTCTCTGATTTCTTTTAGTTTCATCGTGCAAAACTCCTTTCGGTTTTATCTTTTATTCCCAAGCGTTTACAAAGAAAGTCGTTGACATCTTTCCCATATTGGGGAGGGTCGTCAACGACTTCATACTTATCTGAAAGAATCGTCTGCAACGCTTTGGTCGCTTTTCTTCCGGCAATATCATTGTCCAAATGAAGAACAATTCGCCTGATTGTTTTGTCCTTTTCAAGCAGCCTGCCGAGTGTAACAGGCACTTTCGAGTCCTCGATTTTCTGCTTTGGGGAATACACTCCCGCAAGAGAAACAAGGTTAAACTGTCGCCAGTCTTTGCCCTCCAGCTTCATCAAAGTTGCATAGGAAAGCAGGTCAATGGCACACTCAAAAAGATGAACCTCTCCGGTGTTCTCGGCAGTCAGGCGGAAAGAATATTGCTTTTTGCTTCCGGTGCAGTCGCCCATAATTCTTGATTGATTTGTTGCTCTGTATGCGGCGTATTTAGGTTCTTTGTTCTCGTCATGCCGTGTTCATAATCGTCCAATGCGATATGATACATTTCTTCCTTCGCCATTATGAGGAGTATATCAAATACTCAAAGCTTGCGAGAAGCGTTTATGAGCGATATACCGACCAAGTTGAACCGTATGGTATGGACGAGTGTTGGCTGGATATTAGCGGGACAGAAAGCCTTTTCGGTTCGCCGGAAAAGGTGGCAAATGAAATTCGTGAAACGATGAAGTTTGAACTCGGCTTGACGATTTCTGTGGGTGTTTCCTTTAATAAGATATTTGCGAAGCTCGGCTCGGATATGAAGAAACCGGACGCAGTAACCGTTATACCAAAGGATACATTCAAAGAAAAGATTTGGGGACTTCCTGCCGCTGACCTGCTCGGTGTAGGACGGGCAACCCAGCGAGTGCTTGACAGCTATTGTATTCGTACCATCGGGGATTTAGCGAATAACGACCCTGAGTTCTTACGCAGAAGATTAGGAAAGAACGGAGTAGTTTTATGGAACTATGCCAACGGCAACGACCTTTCCCTTGTTGCCAAGAAAGATTTCGTTTCTCCTATAAAAAGTGTAGGACACGGTATAACAACAGTAGCAGATTTAGAGAAACCGGAGCAGGTGTGGCCCGTGTTTCTCGAATTAACCCAAGACATCGGACACAAGCTCCGTGTTCACGGACTGAGTGCAGAAGGTGTCGCAATACATATTAGAGACAACACGCTCAATACAAGGCAATGGCAGACGAAGATTGCACTTCCTACACAGTCTCCGATGATTATTGCAAAGACCGCTTTTCAGTTGTTTGAAAAAAGATATGGGTGGAATAACCCTATCCGTTCTGTGACAGTACAAGCCATAAATCTTATTCCACAAGACACGCCCCGTCAAATAGATATGTTTATGGACGCCGCAAAGCAGGACAAATTGGAGCGAATGGAAAAGTGTGTTGAAGAAATCAGACGGCGTTTCGGAAAGGACAGCATAAGGAATGGGGTTCTGTGTCAGAACTTGCGGCTACCACCGGAAAAAGCCGAAATCACTATGCCGACAGGTATGGTTGGTTAAGGAGGTCTAAATGTGATTGACGAAAAAGAGGTTACGGCTTATGTTACGATGCCCGACTGCTTTTTGCAGGGGTGCAGCGAAGATATTGTTATCTTTCGTGCGGACGGCGGAAACCATTTTACCGACTACGGTATATATGAGGGAATGTTTCTTTTCTTTGACCGGAAAAAACGCTTTAAGAAAGGAAGGCTTTCCTGTTACATCAATACTGCCGGAGATGACCGACCCAAGTACAGGGTGTCGGATAAGAACATCGACGGATACAAGCACTTGGGAAGATTAGTTTTGACTTTGAGAAATTACGAGGAATAAAAATGGAATCCGAAAGAAGAAAAGTTTATGTTGAAGTAAATGTAACACATAGACCTGATGGAACGGCTCGTCCGAACTTCATCAAGTTTGAGAATGATGAAAAATATGAGATAGACCGTGTAATTCAGAAATGCCGTGCGGCTTCCACCAAAGTCGGAGGAACCGGTATCCGCTACACGGTACAGATTTGCGGCAAGCCCACATTTCTGTTCGACGAAGAAAACGGAAAGTGGTTTGTAGAAGCAAAATCCTAATGGTAGGAGGTTTTGTAACTTGAAACATTTATCGAGATTTGACATCGAAGCGATTGCCGACAAGTATGTTCAGGCATATATGGCACTTCCCGATGTCCGTAACACACAAATATACAGAATTGACCCGGAGCTTCTCTTGGAGAAGGTTCTCGGATTGAATGTCGAATACCAGCACCTATCTTATGACGGTAGTATTCTCGGAATGACCTCATTTACGGAAATGGGTGTTCAGGTATTTGAAGATGATGATAACGAAGCCTTTTTCTTTTTGGATGGAAAAACCGTTCTCGTGGAAAAGGACTTGAACTTTGACAGCAAGCTGAAAGGCAGAAAGAATTTCACCTTAATGCACGAGGGCAGCCATCAGATATTTAAGATGTTGTTCCCGAATGATTACGGTGTGACACAGAAATCTGCCGGAGTACATTATTACAAGGCAAATTCCGAGAGAAATAAGCCTATATCCGATTGGGAGGAATGGCAGGCAAATACGCTTGGAGCTGCTATCCTTCTTCCCGAAAACCTTATAAAGCAGGGAATGTATCTGTTCAGTCTTGGAGAAAAGATTGAGTGTCTGAACAAAATATACTATCCGAGCGTATATAAGAGATTTGATGCACTTGCGGATTTTTTAGGGTGTTCCAAAAAAGCACTTGCTATACGAATGAAACAGCTCGGACTTTTGAAAAAGGAGTATCTTGATAATCCTTTTGATTTGGTTACGGTTTATCCGGAGGTGAGCGAGCTATGAAATCGTTGGAACAAAAGATAATCGTAAGGTGCAAAAACTGTGGCTGGCGTATTTTTGACAAGGTAACAATGACAACAGGCGTGATTGAACTGAAATGTCCGAACTGCCACAGAGTAGTAGAGGTTGACCTATCCCTACGCAAGGGAACAGTCAAGTACAGATTAACAAGAAGTAGTAACAGAGCGAACAATTAAATATCGGACAGATGTACCGAGCCACGAGTCCTTGAGCGAAAGCTCTTGAGTCATCAAATTGCCGGACGCTGAGAATTAAGGGATAGAAATATCCTAATGTTCTTGGTGTCCGGCTTTTTTGTCGCTCCCGAAAGGAGCAAGACCGTGACATATAAGTGGCTGGCGTATATCGCCAAGTATCCGTAATCTCCGAATTTTTGATTTCAACCAAATTCAAAAATTCAAATTTAAGGAGATTACGACAATGACAAAACTTACATTAGAACAACAGGAATTATTATTTGCGAACGACTGCAAGCTCATTAACCTGCGGTATGAATATCACGGCTACACCGGCACGGAGAAATGGGCGATTGTAACAGAACTGGCGGAAGAAGAATTGTGGGTTAAATACCCTGATGTTATCCGTCGGTACACTCCGTTCATTCTGCTTTCTATGGCTCAGGGCGAAGTGATAACTCTTTCTGTCGGTTCAATTGAAACATGACACCACATATTTTTTTCAACTGCATTAGGTACAATTAAAAACCAAAAGTCTTGATTATAATATACTTGAACCAAAGGAATTTTTTTGCACTTATTAAACAATTTCATAATCAATCTCCTTCAGAAATACCGATTGAGATTTCACCTGTTTTAAGAGATTTAATAACTGTTATATTTTGTTATTAAATTCTCCTCAAACCATTGAAAACACTGGATTTGTCGCAGATGAGCTTTCCCTTATTGTTTCCCTTGTGTTATATCTTCCCATATAAGTTTACGAACTCTGATAAGGGAAAATACAAGGGCAAGAAAATTATATAAAACAGTATAACACAAAATAAAAGTGACATGGTGAACTGATTGAAATGCTTCTGATTTTTGTAACTGATGATTGATAAGGAGATAAGATACGATGAGAACAATATTTGCAGAATACAATCCGCAGTGTAACAGTATTGATGTTTATACCAGTGCAGGCTATATGCTTCGCATTGACTGTTGGGAAGCAGAAAAGAATTTAAGAACCACACCCGGATCAGATTGTGCTTTGACGTCTCTTGCAATTGATGAACCATTAGAATATGCAAAGTTATATCTTGATGGAAATTTGCAGATGTGGGTAGATGCAGAAGATTCCTTAGAATTATAATTATGTTAAAACTGGCGGTCATGATTATATATCTTACCATGACCGCATAAAACAATATATATTAGCTAAATAAGAATTATTCTCATCACCTAATTTCTATTCGGTCATTTTCATCTATTTTTCGGATTACCTTGCATGGATTACCGGCTGCAATAACACCTGCTGGAATGCTTTTTGTCACAACACTACCAGCCCCAATAATTGATCCTTCACCTATGGTTACTCCTGCTAACACTTTTACATCCGCACCAAACCATACTTTATTTTCAATATGAACAGGTTTGCAAATACAGATTCCTTTTGCCCGTTCATCCGGAACAATCGCATGATTTACAGTATAAATACCTGCATTTGGTCCAATTAACACATCATCTCCAATAATGACTTCTGCATTATCCATTATGATGCTGTTAAAGTTGATGAGTACATTATTACCTATCGTTATGTTATGACCATATTCGCAGTGGAAATTAGGCATAATTCTTACATTTTCACCTACATGTTTTAATAACTGCGATAGCAACAGTGACAACTTTTCTGTATCGTCATAGGAAGTTCTGTTATATTCGTCAGACAGCTTTGCTGCTTCATAATACATTCTGGTCATTGGTTCATCAAATATATGGGGTAAACCAAGTTGTGATTTTTCATATTCTGTCATTATCTTCATCCTTTTCTTTATTAGTTTCTAACATTTCATTCTTCGATTATGTATTCTGCAGTGACATTAGACAGCATATTTTTGTTCTGATTTGTTTCTTCTGTGTATACAGCTTCTACATCCAACAATGAATTTTCGGAAGCTCCCATATCAACATTTCCCTGGTAATGTACTATGCTTGACCAGTATAAGGTTCCCTCGATATGAAAAGTGTATGTTCCATTAGCAACTTCATTGCCATTATTGTCTGTTCCATCCCAAATGTAAGAATATGTCCCGTTAGAAGGTGTTGCTCCTGTTATGGCATCAATTTGTGTTTTAGTCATCTCGGAAGGCTTTGCGTGGGAAACCCAGGTAGGAATGCTGTCTTCACGCATGGTATATCCACCATTAGAAGTAAAATTAGTTACAAACAATGTTTTTACTACATCTCCATCCATATTCTCAATCCACACAGCATACTGGTTAGATGCCTGCGTATTTGAATGTACAAAATCCATACTAATTTTCAATTTTCCATTTACAGAAGTATCTTCTTGCTGTGACTCAGTCTCAGTTTTCGCTGTTGGCATATCTTGTGTACTATCTGTGGTTACAATATCTTCAGTGATATCATCTGTCTCTTTTACGACATTTTGACGTGTACTGATTCCATTTGTATGGGCAGATTTATGATCCTTTAAGCCTCTATCACTCACAATTATTACAATTATAAGCAACATAATTATTATTGATATTGCAGCAGTTCTTTTCTTCATAACAATACACCTCCGAATCTGTCCTTCTTATAAGATATCGTTCTCAATATCCTTAATTTTCTTTGCTGGCACACCACCGATTATACAGTTGTCAGGAACATCTTTGGTAACAACAGCACCGGCTGCAATGACTACATTATTACCGATGGTTACTCCCGGCAGAATAGTTACATTTCCACCAATCCAGACATCATTACCAATCGTAACCGGTTTTCCAATGCCAAGATGTTCTCTGCGACCTTTCGGAGTTATCGGATGATTGACTGTGGTAATCAACGTATTTGGTCCAATCATCACATAATCGCCTATATGAACCGGCATAATATCAAGAATTGTCACATTGTAGTTTGCCAGGAACTGGTCTCCGACATGGATATTTTTCCCGCTATCACACATAAATCCGGGACATAAGCACACATCCCGTCCTACGGAGCCAAAGTATTTTCCAATCAATACTGCCTGTTCTTCCTCTGTCGCATCAGCATCCTGCATCCGGCGAAGCTCCCTGCAAAATTTGATCGCATTCAATTTTCTTCCATTTACACCGGCATCCCAGAAATCATAATAAAGTCCTGCATCTAATTTTTCTTCTTCCGTCATAGTAAACCTCCTGATTTTTGTTCATTCGATATTTGATAGTTTATTCATTTCTTTTACAAATCCACCTAAAACAATAGGAACACATACTGCCCACGTAATCGGTTCGGTCAGACAGATACCAAAATATCCAATTATTTTTGAAAGACAAAAAGCACCTGCAAATTTACCAATAAGCTCTACCATACTGGCTGCCACAGGCAATATTTTGTTTCCAAGTGCCTGTAAGCTATTTCGCATAATAAGCAGAATATTCAAAACAATATAAAATGGTACATTCCAATATAAATATTTCATGGAGACATTGATAACTGCCATATCATTGGAACCAGTCAATGCATGAATCAATTCGGAACCACAAATTAATACAATCATCAAAACCAGAATACTCCAGGCAGTTCCAAGAAAGATACTTGCTTTGATCCCCTGATGAATGCGTTCTTTCTTTTTTGCACCATAGTTCTGACTAACAAATGTAGCACTTGATGTACAGATTGTTCCCAATGGCAGCATACAAAGGTCATGAAATTTTCTGGCAGCTGTATGCCCGGTAATCGTTGCCGTACCAAAAGAATTAATACTTCCCTGTAATATAACGCTTCCAACATTCGTCAGAACAAGCATCATTGCCATCGAAAATCCTGTTGTCAAAAGTTCTGAAAATATAGTTCTGTGCATTTCAATTTTTTTAATATTGATATGTAGTAACGGACAACATTTTACAATATACACTGTCAGAAAAAGTACCGAAAAACCTTGTGCTATGACTGTTGCAAAGGCAGCTCCTTTTACTCCCATATTCAATCCTTTTACGAGGAAGATATCAAGAATTACATTTAAAACAGAGGCAATCATCAGAGCATACAATGGAACATAACTGTTTCCAATTGCCCGAAGCATGGATGACAACAGGTTATATGCAAATGTAACACAGCAAAACAGCATAATAACAGAAATATAACTCTGCGATATATTTAAAATATCAGCCGGAGTATGCAGCAAAATCAACAATGGTTTCAAAAACAACAAAGAAAAAACTGTTATGGCAATGGTTGTGATGAAAGACAAAAAGATTGACAAATATACAGCCTTTTGAAAATGATCATGTTCATTTCCACCAAAGTATCTTGCAATCACCACACAGAATCCATTGGACATACCATTGATAAAACCAATGATCAGACTGTAAATGGATGTCGTAGCACCAACCGCTGCTAAAGCATGATCACCTAATACATGACCGATAACTGCGATATCTACAACATTATATAATTGCTGAAACAGATTACTGATAAAAATAGGTACTGTAAATAGCAATAGTACATGTATCACATTTCCTTCTGTCATATTAAATGTCACTTTTTTTGGCATAGAAGATCCCCCTTTCCGCAAATTCTTGTGTATTTATATTGTTATTTTAGAGACAAATCTAATAGTCGTCACTATTATTTCTTAACAATATAAGTGGTATTTTCTAATGAATGATTGTATAATCAAATGACAATAAAGTATTTGCTGGATTTTAGAAATCTCATAACAAACAATAAATCCGCAATATCAGCTTACGAATAGGAGTTTTCTCATGCGAAATAAATATATTGATCTTGCTATTAATAAACTGGGAATAGCTTTTGATTCTCTTGACCTGACGTTTCATCAGATGGATACCGGTGTACCCGGTGATGTAACCTCTTACTGGCCTGGAAACAAAGATGAAGATGTACTGATATGTGTGTTCAAAGGAAAACAGATTCACGAACCATTTCACAGACAGGATTTTTTCTTTATCAACTACGCATACAAGGACAGCTATCAGGCGTTATCAGAAAAATATAATAATCTCATCACCATAAATGAAGATGAATGTTATATTGGACAGCCTTACAGCGGCTATGCCCTGCGTGCTGACAGCAGTGAAGATGTAGTAATCATCGGTGTGCTTATCCGCAAAGATTCCTTTTTCCAGGAATATCTGCCAACTGTTTATACTGATTCAGACCTGTTTCGTTTCTTTGTCGAGCCACAGACGAATAAATTTTCAGATGAATATATTCATCTACCTGTTACCAAAGAGCATGCTATCCGTACGCTCCTTGAAATGATGGTAGTAGAATATGCTGACAAAGGTGAAGATACCCAACGCATCTTAAAGTCCATGCTCCAAACACTTCTTCTTGAAATTGCCCGGAGATATCGGATTGAAAAAAGCGGAAGTGCCCCAAAAACACTTGCGGAACAGATTATAGATTATATGGGTGACCACTCCGATGTAGTTACGCTAAAAGATATTGCTACACATTTTTCCTATCATCCGAATTATATTTCTGCACTCCTTCATAAGGAAACAGGCAGAAAATTTACTGAAATTTTGCTTGAAAAGAGAATGGAGCGTGCCGTTCTTCTGATGAAAAATACTTCCCTGACAATCGAGGAAATCTCTGTACTGCTTGGCTACAGCAATCATAGTAATTTTTATAAAGCTTTTAAAGAGTATTATCAAATGACTCCGAGAGAATATCTAAAACTCTCATGCAACAAATCTTAGAAATTGCCACTAAAATGCTTAATATAAGATAGTGACCGCCATACCTCCTGATTATATAATCAAATCAAATTCAGAGGTACATCTGAAAGATCATAAACAGGAGGTATAAACCATGTATAATTTTAATTTTTATATGCCTACCAAGGTATTGTTTGGTCCCGGTAAACTAAATGAATTACACAGTGAACAGCTTCCGGGTAAAAAAGCACTGATTGCAATCGGTGGTAAGTCTGTAAAGAAATATGGCTATCTTGAAAGACTCGAAAAAGAATTAGATGCTGCTAACGTTAAATATGTATTATTTGAAGGTATCCGCCCGAATCCTACCGATATCAATGTCATGGAGGGAGCTAAAGCAGTCAGGGAAAATGACTGCGACTTTGTAATTGCATTGGGCGGTGGTTCCATTATGGACTGTTCAAAATGCATTGCCCTCATGGCATCCAATAACGGAGATATCTGGGATTACTCATTATCAGCAAACGGTGGAAAAAAACAGCCTGAAAATCCGGCACTTCCTATTGTATGCATTACAACATCTGCCGGAACTGCAAGTGAAGTTGATATTGCTTCCGTAATTACCAATGATACAACACAGGAAAAAACCGGCATTTTCTTCCCGTCCATGTTCCCAACGCTTTCTGTTGTTGACAGTGACCTGATGATGAGTGTTCCTGCAAAACTTACTGCTTATCAAGGTATGGATGCTTTTTTCCATGCTTCCGAAACCGTAGTAAACATCAATCACCATCCTATGGCAGAAATGTTTGCGTTAAAGACAATTGAATATGTTGCCAAATATCTTCCTCGTGCAGTAAAAGACGGAAATGATAAGGAAGCACGTGCATATATGGCTCTTGCTAATACTTTTGCCGGTTATTATATGATGTGTACTTCCGCACATACAATGGAACATGTAATGGGAAGCTTTCATGATAAACTTGTTCATGGTGCGGGACTGATTGAAATTGCACATGCTTATTATGACTTCTTTGCCGAAAGAAAAGCATCCGAAGAAAATATGATAAAAATGGCTGCCGCAATGGGCGTTGCAAATCCTGTCAGTGGAAAAGATTTTATTAACGCTTTAGATAGACTGATTTCTGACGTCGGATGTGGTGACCTTAAAATGAGTGATGATGGTATTACCAAAGACGAATTAAAATTATATCCTGCAAAGGTTCATGAAGTCTTAGGTGGTGATATTACCGCTGATCCACTGCCATTATCTGATGATGACTATTTAACAATATTTGAAAACGCATGGAGGTAAAATTAAATGAAAAAATTAGCAACTAATACAGTACTTTGTGTACAGCCACTTCCTCAGACAATTGTTTCATGTCGTGACAAAGACGGAAAAAATAACGCTTTAGTGGTTGGATTTGTAGCAAATGTAAGTCTTGATCCTGTTATGGTCATGGTCGGTATCACACCTGCAAGATATTCGCACCATATCGTAAAGGAATCCGGATGCTTTGTCATCAATTTCCCGAAAAAGAGCTATAAAAAAGAATATGGTTATCTCGGTTCCGCTTCTGGAAGAGATGAAGATAAATTTGAAAAGGCAGATATCAAATGGGAAAATGCAACCTATGTAGATGCACCAATTCTCACGGATTGCCCTGTAAGTATTGAATGCAGCGTTGTAGACAGCACAATGCCTGGTACTCACGAATTATTTATCGGAAAAGTAGAAGCCATTCATGTGGATGAAGAATATCTTGATGCTAACGGAAATATTCTTTGGAATAAAATAGATTTAATGTAATTAGTAAATTGAATGATACGAAAGAGAATACAAAATATCTGAGATACTATTTAAGGCAGAGTAATTATCGCTACTCTGCCTTAAATGATTGTACCATGAAATCTCCCTGTGTTTTTCTTAATACTTTGGTGAACGGATAAAATCTGTCATGTCGATAAACCTCATTGTATTGTTACTGCTGGTGCATGTGGTCTATATTGGAATCCGATGTTATGTGAAAGACTGGCGGGAGGAACGAGGATATTACTAAAACAAAAAGAAAACAGGAAGATTTTGTAAAGTATCTTCCTGTTTTTTCTAAAGCAGACTATTGATTGTATTTATATTAAGTTTTCAACAACAATGTAACCATTGAAATTACATCTGTTTTTTGATATGATTACTGTCAAAGAGAGGTGTTTATAATGCAGATTTCAAGCAGATTTACAATGGCAATCCATATGTTTGCCTGTATAGATACATTTTCGGATCAGAAGATGACTAGTGATTTTA
>ERZ772818.2522-NODE-2522-length-13718-cov-4.734612_pt1 | contig 13718 bp, 12 predicted proteins | sample MGYA00580837_ERZ772818 | MGnify/ENA primary metagenome ERZ772818 (study PRJEB29015, sample SAMEA2737671) | human gut metagenome | biome: human gut; feature: human-associated habitat; material: faeces | place: China | collected 2012 ...
AATATTTCTTCTCGTCGATAGTTACACGGTAATCTGTACCCATCTCTCTCTTGATGGAAGAGATTGTTTTCTCTGCGTTTGTTACTGCCTGACGTTTTGCAGGCTCACCTACCAGACGCTCACCTGTCTTTGTGAATGCTACAACAGATGGTGTTGTTCTGGATCCTTCTGTATTTGCGATAACGGTTGGCTGTCCACCTTCCATAACAGCTACACAGCTGTTTGTTGTACCTAAGTCAATACCAATGATTTTTCCCATGATAATTTTCCTCCTGTTTAAAAATTCATGGTTGCTGTCCATTACACGAACAGTAACATTTATACTTTGTTTTTAGAAAATGTCGATGAAGTTTGATTCTCCAAGCTGCTTTCTGTTAATTAGCAACTTTTACCATACTGTGTCTTACAACGAAATCCTTGTAGGTATATCCCTTCTGAAATTCCTCTACGACGATGTTCTCGCCAACGGATTCGTCCTCCACATGCATCACTGCATTATGCAGATTCGGATCAAATTCCTTACCTACAGCTTCGATTGGCTTCACACCCATCTCATCAAAAGCTGTCATCATCTGCTTGTAGATCATCTTCATGCCTTCTGCAAATGGATCATCCTCCGGTGCCTGTGCAAGACCTCTTTCGAAGTTATCCACGATCGGAAGCATTTTTTCAACGATGTCCCTGGCGCCGATGATGTACATGCTGGATTTCTCTTTCTCCGTTCTTTTACGGTAGTTATCAAATTCAGCCATGCTGCGCTTCAGTCTGTCTGTAAGTTCCTCGACCTGCTGTTCGAATTTATCTTTCTCTTTTTTCTTCTTGCCGAAGAAAGAAGTTTTTGTCTTGGTTTCCGGTTCCTTCCGAGATTCTGCTTCCTGATCTGACTGCTCAGTTTCTTCTGTCTGTGCTGGTTCCTCGGAAGTCTCCTCTTCTGCTGTCTGGGCTGTATCTGCTGCCTCTTCTTCGCTTCCGTCTGTTACCGGAATGTCAACTGCTTCTTCCTGTACTTCGGCTTCTTTATTCATTTCTTCTGACACGCTTTCAACCGCCTTTCTAGGTTTTCTTATTTACCATTTCGTCAAGCTGGACTTTTAATTTCTTTAAGCTGTCCACTACATTCTCGTAATCCATTCGCTTGGGACCGATGATTCCAATAGTTCCACGCATTCCATCTCCCAACTCGTAAGTAGCTGTGACCACACTGCAGTCTTTCATGGTACGTACCGGAACTTCATCCCCGATGTATACCTGAACTCCTGTGTTCTCCGGATCTCCCATTTCCTCACGGACCATATCCGCAAGTTCCTGCTTATCCTCGAAAGTGGAAATCAGCTCACTGGCTCTGGATGTATCTGCAAGCTCTGGATACTTAAATATGTTGGTTGCTCCCGATGTATATACTTTCATATCTTCTTCGTCCACGTGAATTGTAGCTGCAACTGCGTCCAGCACATCTGCAACCACACCGCTGTGGCTTCCCGCCTGTTCTTTCAATCTGGCGATCATGCCCAGATTAATGTCCTGGATGGGTACACCGTTCAGGTTCGTGTTAAGAAGAAGATTCAGCTTCAGGATCGTCTGGTCATCCATCTCCTCATCAATATTGATGATCTGGTTCCGAATGACATTACCCTCACATACAACTACGGCAATCAGCTGCCGCTCATTGACTCGTGAAAGCTGAATGAACTTCAGGGTGCTTCCCTTATACTGGGGAACCGCAACCATAGCCGCATAATTGGTATTCGTGGCAAGAACCTTCGCCACCTGCTTGAGCACCTTATCCATCTTATCTGACTTCTCAATCATCAGATCACGGATTTCTGCGATCTCGGCTTCCTTCTCCCTGGTAAGCTCATCTACATAAAGGCGATAGCCTTTATCTGATGGAATTCTTCCGGCTGAGGTGTGGGGCTGTACGATGTAGCCCATATCCGTCAGGTCGGACATCTCATTTCGGATAGTAGCAGAGCTGACATTCAGATCCGGATACTTGGAAATAGTTCTGGAGCCTACAGGCTCACCTGTTTCCATATAAGTTTTGATGATTGCTTTCAGTATTTTCCGTTTGCGCTCATCTAATACTTCATCCATGAAATATCTGCTCCTTCCTGAAAAGCAGACGGTCAAACCTGATTCTGATTTCCGTCTGGCTTCTTCGAATTCCTTTTGTTAGCACTCATTATTTAGGAGTGCTAACATCTATGTTCTTAAGATACACCTCAGTATTCCTTTTGTCAATATTTTTTACAAATTTTTTTCATCTTTTTTGATAGTTTTTACCCTATACTTTACCATTCCGGCTAAAATTTCCTTGCTGCAATACCATTTTCGCAGCAAGGGCACTGCCAGGTATCTACCAATGCAGACTTATGTTCGCTGCCGTATAAATGAAAAAAATGCCTTGAGAAATTTTCCCCCTGGCATCTTCTTTCCTGTATACTAATACCGCACATAGGCGATATGTCCGTTTTGTAACTGTTCAGTGCCTTCACAGTTATACATTTCACAAAACAGTACCTGCTGAATAGCAGCCTCTATTTTTTATAATTTTCCAGATATTCAAGAACTGCCGCCGGCTCATCCAGAAAAACTACCAGATCCAGTACGGAAAAATCCATGAATTTCTCTTCTGCTGTGTACTCCAGCAATGCTTTCATCTTGTCATAATATCCGTCAATGTTATACAGCACAATTGGGCGGTCAATACGTTTCAGGCTTTTCAAGGTAAAAATCTCAAAAAATTCCTCGTAGGTACCAATTCCGCCAGGTGCTACGATCGTAGCATCTGATTTTTCTTCCAGAAGTTTTTTGCGCTCTCTCATATTCTCTGTGAAAATAAATTCCGTACATTTCTCATACAAAACTCCCGGCTGGTCAAAAAAGCGGGGAGCGATTCCAAGTATGTAACCATTTTCTGCTGCCACGCCTCTGGCTGCTGCTCCCATCATTCCGGTAGCCCCGCCGCCAAACACCAGACCGTGACCTCTTTTTCCCATTGCTCTTCCAAGCTCTTCTGTTTTTTCATAATAAATGTTTTTAAGCAGTGCACTTGAAGCGCCATATACACATATGTTCAATCTGTTATCCCCCTTATTTTTTCTTCTAAACACAGGTGCAGCCTACCTGCGGCAGCACCATATACGAAAGTCAGCTGGCATATCTTTTCCAGTCAGCTTCCGGCAGCCGCGCAAAACACCATATTTGCCACACCGCACAAAACCATCACCAGAATAGGATTCATTTTAAATTTTCTTAAAAGCACCAGTGCGGCAGTAAAGAACACCACCATTCGAATGCATATGTTTTCCCGAAACAGTTCCACTGCACCATTTATAAAAAAAGATGATACTAAAATGGTAACTCCTGCCTTGGCGATCATGGCCACAACCGCCGGGCGAAGGGATGTAAGAGTTCCCTGGAGAAGGGACATTTTCCGGTATTTCGTGTAAATATATGCCAGCAGGGTTACAATTATACAGGAGGGTAAAATACAGCCAAGAGTAGCCACCACTGCGCCGCCAGGACCAGCAATCCTGGTTCCTACAAAGGTTGCGGAGTTTACTGCAATAGGACCAGGAGTCATCTCTGCAATGGTCACAAGATTCGAAAAAGTTTCCATGGAAATCCAGCCATGCATAGTCACTACCTGTTCCTGTATAAGAGGCATTGCTGCATATCCACCTCCAAAGCTTAATGCACCAATCTGAAGGAAGCTGAAAAAGAGCTGAAGATAAATCATTTTTTGCTGCCCTCCTTCACAAGTGTACGCGCAAATCCAAATACAGCCACAATAAGTATTATATAAATAATGTTTACCTTCAGAAAATAGCTTACACAAAAACTGATGACCATAATAACCACATTTACCCAGTCATTTGATTTCGCCACGTTTTTCCCCATGTCGTATACCACAGAAATGATCACAGCACCTACGCCGGCAGTCATGCCTTTCAAAAGAGCTGCTATATAATAATTAGAGCAGAATGCATCATAAAACAAGGAAATCAGGGACAGGATCACCATTGGCGGAATAATAGCCCCCAGAACCGACAGCAGCATTCCCGGTATTCCCCCAAGCTTGTATCCCACCACAATTGCTCCGTTTACTGCAATTGCTCCTGGAGATGACTGTGCGATTGCCACCAGATCCAGCATTTCTTCCTCATCGATCCAGTGATATTGATCCACAAATTTCTCTTTCAATAAAGTAACGATCACATATCCGCCGCCAAAAGTAAACGTACTAAGATATAACGAGGCAAAAAAAAGCTTCCTCAGCACATATCTTTTATTCTTTTGTTTTTCTTCCATTTCCGGCACTCCTAATAATTCTGCATGATTTCTGTGCATCGCGAAGCGTGTTACTGGTCAGGTCATGAACAATCACGCTTTTCTTTTTTAAGATAACGCACTATAGGTATGTCTGTCAATTAAAGTTTTGGAATGCTTCTGGCATTTCAGAAGGCAGAACAAATATTCGATTCTGCTGTACTTTTATAAAAAAGGATGCTATACTGAAAACAGTTAAAGCGTGTTTGATTTTATAAAAGAAAGGACTCATATGGATCATTTTGAATTACATTCCGAGTATAAACCAACCGGCGATCAGCCACAGGCTATTGAGAAACTGGTAAAGGGATTTAAAGAGGGAAATCAGTTTGAGACGCTGCTTGGTGTCACCGGCTCTGGTAAAACTTTTACTATGGCAAACGTTATTCAGGCGCTGAATAAGCCTACTCTGATCCTGGCCCATAATAAAACTCTGGCAGCACAGTTATACGGTGAGTTTAAGGAATTCTTCCCGGAGAATGCGGTGGAGTATTTTGTTTCCTATTACGATTATTACCAGCCAGAAGCATATGTGCCTTCTTCTGACACTTATATTGCCAAGGACTCTGCGATCAATGATGAAATTGACAAGCTCCGTCTTTCTGCCACTGCCGCCATGTCAGAGCGAAAAGATGTTATTATCATCTCTTCTGTGTCCTGTATCTATGGATTGGGTTCTCCTCAGGAATTTCAGGACATGATGATTTCCCTGCGTCCTGGCATGACTAAGGATCGTGATGAGGTTATCCGGGAGCTGATTGACATTCAGTACACCCGAAATGAAATGGACTTCCACCGAAGTACCTTCCGCGTCCGTGGCGACACTCTGGAGATTTTTCCGGCTAACAGCTCAGATACCGCTGTCAGAGTGGAGTTTTTCGGAGATGAGATTGACCGTATCTCTGAGATTGATGTGCTCACCGGAGAAATCAAATGTCAGCTTGCGCACATCGGTATTTTCCCTGCTTCCCATTATGTAGTACCAGCGGAGCAGATTCAGAAAGCAGCCATTGCCATTGAAGAGGAATTAAAAGAACGGGTAGACTACTTTAAAAGCGAAGACAAGCTTCTGGAAGCCCAGCGTATCTCCGAGCGTACCAACTTTGATATTGAAATGATGAAAGAAACCGGCTTCTGCTCCGGTATTGAGAACTATTCCCGTCATCTTTCCGGACTGGAGCCAGGGCAGCCACCTTATACTCTGCTGGATTATTTCGGGGATGATTTTCTTCTTATTATTGATGAGTCGCACAAGACAGTCCCACAGGTTGGCGCTATGTATGCTGGCGACCAGAACCGTAAACAGACATTGGTAGACTATGGTTTCCGTCTGCCCTCTGCCAAGGATAACCGCCCTCTGAGTTTTGAAGAATTTGAGAATAAACTTGACCAGGTTTTGTTTGTATCTGCTACCCCGGGAGATTATGAATACGACCATGAGCTTCTCCGCGCCGAGCAGATCATCCGTCCTACCGGTCTTCTGGATCCGAAAGTGGAGGTGCGCCCTGTAGAGGGACAGATAGACGACCTGATTTCTGAAATAACGAAAGAAACCTCCAGAAAAAACAAAGTGCTGATCACAACTCTCACCAAACGAATGGCCGAGGATCTTACCCAGTATATGAAAGATGTGGGAATCCGTGTCCGTTATCTTCATTCGGATATTGATACCCTGGAGCGTGCAGAAATCATCCGCGACATGCGTCTGGATGTATTTGATGTGCTTGTAGGCATTAACCTTCTGCGAGAAGGACTTGATATTCCTGAGATCACTCTGGTTGCTATTCTGGATGCAGACAAGGAGGGCTTCCTTCGTTCTGAGACTTCCCTGATCCAGACCATTGGCCGTGCTGCCCGAAACAGCGAAGGACACGTTATCATGTATGCAGACGTGATGACGGATTCCATGAGAAATGCCATTGAGGAAACCAACCGTCGCAGGGAAATCCAGGAAGCCTATAATAAAGAGCATGGAATTACTCCTACTACTATTAAGAAGGCAGTCCGTGATCTGATTGCAGTTTCCAAGGCAGTTGCTGAAACTGAAGTGAAGCTGAAGAAGGATCCGGAATCCATGAGCAAAAAAGAGCTGAAGAACCTAATCTCCCAGTTGGAAAAACAGATGCGCCAGGCTGCTGCAGACTTGAACTTCGAGCAGGCAGCAGAGCTGCGTGACAAAATGATCGAATTGAAGAAAAATCTTGCAGATGCGGAAAAGTAATCCTTCGATTTCCCCATGCATTTTGCCAGTCAGATTTGGCACTATTTATCAGCTTCAAGAGAGCGCTTCACGATCTGATTAAAGCGTGTTTGAAGAGTGAAAAGCCTAATTTTCAGGCTCATCACCCTTGCATATCATAGAAGAATCTTATTTACAGACTTTTTCCCACAGTCTTTGTTTGAAAAGGATTTCTGTAAGATGTACGTCACAATTTACAGGATTCTCTGCCTGCAGCGGATCGCCTCCGGCCACATTTATATTTGCGCCGCAGTGCGATCCCGCCCGGCAAGGGGTTCCGTTAACCTTGATTATTCAGCAATTAATTTTTATTTATCTTCACTGAAAAATTTCTAAAATGCCCTTCCGCATTTTCTGAGAACATTCCGATATAAGTTCCGGTAAAGCTCATGTACATAGTTCCTTCTGTAGCCAGCCCTGCAGTAGAACCGCAGCCCAGCTTCTCATAGTATTTTCCATCTTCGCTGTACCAGAAATCATATTCCAGAGGATTACCGATAATACGAAAATGAATATTTTCCCCAGAGGATACTACCTTCTCAGCTGTTCTTGCAAACATATCATGAATATGCCTGGAAAGACAAACCTTGTACTGTCCGTCCTCTCTGGTTAAGTAAATTTCATAATGATAAAATTGATTGTAGAATGTACCCAGTCCCACTCTTTTATTTAGACCTTTGACGTTGCTGTCTTGGGAAACCGGACAGGCATCTGAAAAATTTCCTTTCAGACTCACCACAACATCTGCCTCAACATCAAATTCCTTCTGCCTGATTCCGACCCATGTCGGAGTATCCGTGTCATTTAAAGTTACGCTTGTTCCTTTCAAAATAAGCCGTCTGGCAGCGGTATCACGCACATAATTTTCCATATGCGGAGTTCGAACCCAGTTATAATGCAGGCTGAATTTCTCTTCCGAAAAATCATCTGTAAAATCCCGGCATATCGGCTGCACCTGGTCGCCTGGAAGTGGTCCCTTCATTTCCAAAGCGATTCTGCCATCGTTTCCAACAACCGGCCAACCCTCTTTATCCCAGATTACAGGGCTTAAAAAGGTCTCTCTTCCAAGATGATGAAGTTTCAGACCTCGCTGCGGAGTGCAAGAAGGCCGGATTCCCAGACAAACCAGCCACCAGTTTCCATTCTGATCTACTTCCAGATCAGCATGTCCAGTGCAGGAAATAGAGCCATCCGGATTATCCCGGTGACTGAGAATCGGATTATGGGGACACGCCTCATACGGTCCAAATGGAGAATCTGCTCTTTGCATGGTAACCATATGTCCATATTCTGTGCCACCCTCTGCAAGAAGCAAATAATATTTTCCATTCAGCTTGTAAATATGAGGTCCCTCCGGACAGATTCCGCCGCATCCATGACTGATACATACACTTTCGGACAGCTTTTCTCCTGTGTATGGATTGATTTTACACATAAAAATTCCATCCCTGTCATCTTTATCTCTGGAAGTAGAGGCGAAGTAAACATCTTCACCATCAAACAGCAAAGTAGGATCAATCCCTCCCTGATCAATCCATACCGGCTTTGACCATTTCCCATAAATATCGCTGGTATGTACAATCAAATGTCCCTTATGTGACACATTGGTAGTGGTCATAAAAAACTCACCGTTATGGTAACAGAGCATCGGCGCATAAATTCCGCCTGACGGCCGAACACCGTCCAGATAAAGCTGCTCTTTATCTCTCAGACAGTAATTGATCAGTTCCCAGTTCACAAGATTCTTACTGTGGTAAACCGGCACTCCGGGATAGAATTCAAAAGTTGAATTTACAAGATAAAAATCATCCCCGACTCTGCAAATCGACGGATCTGGATTGTAACCAGAAATAATGGGATTTTTGTATTTTTGTATTCTGATATCTGGCATATTTTTCCTCCTGACCTGCAAACCGACAAATGCGGTTCTCTTCATAAGATATCTATAGATTACTATGATTCAGAAGGAATAACAACCCTAAAAACTTTTGCTGTATTACAGGAAAAGTTGTATAAACGGCACTGCAAATATGGGAAAATGTGGGTATGCTCCGAACATTTTGGGAATAACCTCTTGAAAACCGGAATTCTATATGTTATACTGATGCCCGTTGAAAAGCCCAGAAAAATAAGGTCTTAAGCGGCTTTTCCGCCGATTCCCGGCGTAGGCCATATACCTTCCGGTATATGCCTCCGCGGCATTCGTCAAATGTCCATGTAAGCATGGCCGCTTGACTCATTGCAGCGCGAAAATGAATCGAGTGTTCGTGACCTTCCACTCGTAAAACAAAACTTAAAAAAATAAGAATTTATCTTCCACAAAACCATACGAATACCGCAGAAAATCAGCGTTTTCTGCGGTATTCCTTTCTGTCTGTATTTGTCAGATTTAAAGCGAAATGGGGTAGAAATGGGGTGCGTACCCCATTCATGAAATCTTGAATGCACCCGAAATAGCTTCCATCTCTTCAGCTTTGGTGCTCGGTAATACATGAGAATATAAATCCATCGTCATACTCAGTGTAGAATGCCCCAGAATTGTTTTCAGCGTCTGTGGCTGCATACCAGATTCTATAGCTCTGGTGGCAAACGTATGTCTGAATCCATGACAGGTAAAGCGTTCGAAATTAATTCCATCTTCTCTTATCAATGCAATCACCCGATCAATCTCGCTCTGTACACAGTCTCTGCTAATAGGTCTTTTATCTCCCTGGTGAAATACATATTCATTTTTATTGATAATTTTGGATATCCCCCAAAATTTTTTCTGGTTTTCAATAATCTGAAGCATATCTTCTGTCAGCGGAATGTCTCTCGTAGAACTGGCAGTTTTCGGTGTATCCTCGTATAAGCCTCTGCCTTCTTCATACTTCAAAGTTCTAACCACATGGATTACCATTTTCTTTTTGTCAATATCAGAATACTTTAATCCACGCAGTTCTCCGTTACGCATTCCTGTCCGCAATGCCAGAGCAAAGAAATTATATAAGTAGCTATTCTTGGCTTTTGCATACTTAAGAAACAATGTCTGTTCTTCTTGAGTTAGCACCCTACTTTGCTTTTTGGCTCCTGCTTTCGGTAAAATTGCCAACGGTACTGGGTTTCTTTCTATTAACCCATTTTTTAAAGCCTGCTTCATACAGCCACTGAGTACAGCGGAAACAATTTTAATAGTCGAAGTTGCAATTCCATCTTGTTTCAATTTGTTATAAAGGTGCTGTATGTGTTCGCCCCGCAGATCCCGGAGTTTTCGCATTCCCAACTCATCCTTTATGTAATACTTGTAGTAATTTTTATATGAGAAAACAGTACCACTTTTTACACTGTTTTTCTTGTACTCTTCCAACCAGGTATTGAACCACTCATCAAATGAAATATTGCATTGATCTACATAAATGCCATGTTCCATCTTATACTTGGTCTCAGCGATTTTCTTTTTCACCTCTGTCACTGTATTACCATAAACACTAACTCTCTTTCCATCCACAGCAACACGGCCCTCAAAGGTTCCATTATCCCGCTGTCTGATTCCCTTTGGAAGCTCTCGTCCTCTTGCATCTTTTGCCATTCTATCTACTCCTTTTCTGCCCACCCAGCCATAACAGCTGAGTGAGCGCACCTATGTCATTCTGCCAGCTTATTGATATAGTCATCAAGCTTACCTACCAGATATACTTTTCTACGCCCTATACGGACTATCGCTTTCGCATCACCAGCAACCTTGTCAATCATATAAGTTCCCATATTATAGCGTGCCTTTGCCTGTTCCTGGCTAATTGCCAGTGGTTCCATTTCTGGTGTTTCAATTTTTATTTTTCTCATCTTACATTACTCCTTTCGTTCACATCGTGAGTTGTTTTATTCAATTCATCCAGATAATATATCGCTTGTTTTATTTACTTTGCATTTTGAAGCTGGCAGAAGTATTTCAAACGTTTATAATCAATTTCATAGAAACGTTTTCCATTCTTTTTCTTGGTATTAGCCTTTGAATTATCTACCAATAATATCGCTTCTGTCTTTAAAGCTTCAATTATCTTCTTTTGGTAGGTTCTCGCCTCTTTTATTTTCCCAGGTTCATTACCCCAATATCTTTGGATGCCTGCAAGAAGTGTTAGCTCCGCAACATAAATAATGTCTCCAAACGAATAAATATCTTGCTTATTATCATCGGAATGCTCTTTCATAAGTTCTCCTGGGACTCTCCGAAAAACACGTTTATCATTGACCATTCTGAAAAATAGCGTTATAAAATCTATTCCATTCTCATTTTCCTTGAGGCATATCATATACCGATTCTGTCGGTTTTCTATTTCATCCAGCAACCGATACCAACGTTGTCCCATGGTGGTGTCCCTCATTTTCTTTTCCAACATGTTGCCAAGTGGCGTTCTATTAAGCACGAATTCTAAAATATCCACCACTAATTTCATGGTTTCTATATAGTATGTAATACGGAAAGTTCCTGCTTTATGCCTGGTATTATTGACGATCAGCGTCATTATTCCTCCTTGGTTTGCATATATTTCTTGACATACGATATATAAAAGCTTCTCAAACTGAATAATATTCTGCTGGACATATGCAAATTTTTCCCAGTTTACCTCTGTATCACTGATTTCAATTTGAATTTCGCGATCTTGGAGCGAAAAACATCCTTCACGAATCTCAGCAGTTGAAACAGCAAGTGCCTTTCCATTACAATCCGTTTGGCGTGCAAGCAAATCCATTACTGAATTTTGTTTCTTTTTTCTGTAATCGGAAGCTTCTGGATGATAATCATCAATGAGCACTGTGTCACCTTGATAATATTGAAGCGCTTTTTCCACATCCATTTGGCTGTCCATTTTGAAATTCTTATCCTGTCCAGGATCTTGAACAAAGAACAGCTTTGCCAGCACTGTCTTACCGACTCCCGAATGACCATATAGAAATATAAAAAAATTCATCGGATGGTTTGCTTTTTCAAATAATGGCTTCATAAGCGCAGCCATCTTGCACAGAAAAAGTACTTCCGTTTCCTTTCCCTTTATGGTCAGTAAGTTTACTAAATAATCAGCCAATTCGAACCAAGCGTTTTCCCGCATCGCAAAAGTTTCCTGACAGGTGATTCTGTTAAAACATTCCTGTTCCCTTTTAGGTGCCCGGCTTCCCAGCAAGTACAGGTATTCATTCAGTAGCTTTTTCTGACGTTTAGATAGATTATCGCTTCCTGCACATTCCTTCCAATGCTTGTGAAAAGAAATGTTTTGCAAAGAATCAAATACCCGCTCCTGCCCCATCTCACAGTCTACCGTTTTTATAGAAACATGATATTTGTATGTGTAGCTGTCAGTTACCCGATTGTGGAGTACTTCTACAAAACTTATCACAGGAATAAAAGTTGCCACCAGTTCATTCTTATAATAAAGGAAGCTATCCTGTTCCTTGAATTTGTCCATCTTGGCACCTCCTAGTCCTGGTGGCTGGGATTTTCCAGCCACCATATGTATTTTTTACTCATCCAAATCAGTAATTTTGAAAGGTACATCATCAACTATTGACTTGGATTTTCTGCCGTTGGAAGAACCGCCATGTTTCCAATACTTATCTACCAGTCCTGGCAGAGCTTCTTGTAACAACATCATTGTAATCTGATCACGATTTTTCATTTGTGCCTTCAGTTCAATGATCTGGTTCTCATACAATGATTGCATTTTCAGTTGCTGATTCTCCATCTGTTGTTTTGACAACTCGTTCTTCGTAGTATGCAGAACCTTTTTTAACGCCTTAACTTCATCCCGAAGCACTTTTTCCTGCTTTTGGTGTTTTAGAAGCTTCTTATTTACCTGACGCTTCTCGAAACCACAGGCATCCTTTTTTGCCTTTTTTAGCTGCTTAATCTTGTGGCGATTCTTTTTTAGCTTTTTCTTCGTTTTTTTGTATAGTTTGCACTGGTCGCCGTAAGCATCCTCCCAGTTAATTTCGTCCTTGGTTAATTCGCTGCTATCTATCATGATTTTTTCCTCCTATGGTATATAATTTTATTTCGAAAATAATCTGAGCGCTCGTTATTTTCAGCAGAGCCGAACTTTCTTATTATGAAGCGAAGTTTTTCTGCTAGGACAATCCCTTCTCAATAAGATATTCACATCCTGCACAATCAGTTCAGCCTACGGATATATTACATATCCTGCCATAAGGTATCCCTGATTGATGATTTGATTCTATCATACGTTTTCTATACTATCAATTTTATTAGTTACAACTATTACAACTCGAAATTTCCGCATAACGCTATCATCGGAAACCGATAATTTCCGCAGTTTCCACAATACACATTAAACGGCAACCACAAGTTTCCGTAGTAAGATACGCTACGCAATCGGCATATGTTCCATACCTGTTTATGCTACAAAGTCAAAATAAGAGCCTTTAATTCCACCACTTTAGAATTAAAGGCTCCTTCTTGTAATTTCAAATTTTATTTTTCCATGTTAAAATAAGTTCTTGAAGTTTTCTATCATTCAGTGTTTTAGGAATAAACTCCTTAAATTCCTTTTTATAATTATTTGCTAATTTTACCTTTGGATCTAAGCTAATATCTACTGTAGGGCTGTCTGGTTGATAGTGATTTTTTCTAAGAATCCTCAACAGCCATGTTGCGTTTCTTTCATTTTTTTCAACGCCAATTCCCTCGGCATAACATATTTTCAATTTATAAACTGCATTAATAGATCCCATTTTTCCAGCTTCAAAAAAATATGTCACAGCTTTTTCTGGATCTCGAATTACGTTATCCCCATCCATATACGCAACTCCCAGATAATATTTTGCATCCCGATGCCCCAATTCAGCAGCTCGTAGCATATGTTGTATGTATTCTTCGTCATGAGTCGCCATTACACATGCAGCCTTATATTCTTTTTCAGCCTCCCGTTGCACCTGGGAATATTCATCTAACGGTATCGCTTCCGAAGCTTCGTCTGTTTTATTATTCTGCACGCTCTCAACTGCTTGTTTTTCCATTAATCCATTATCTGCTTCTACAGTTGTTTGATTCTCTGGCAACACACTGTCTGCTTCTACAGCAGTTTGATTCTCTGCCAATACACTGTCCGCTTCTACAGCGGTTTGATCCTCTGCCAATACACTGTCTGCTTCTGCA
>ERZ772818.2529-NODE-2529-length-13700-cov-12.815024_pt1 | contig 13700 bp, 8 predicted proteins | sample MGYA00580837_ERZ772818 | MGnify/ENA primary metagenome ERZ772818 (study PRJEB29015, sample SAMEA2737671) | human gut metagenome | biome: human gut; feature: human-associated habitat; material: faeces | place: China | collected 2012 ...
TTACAGTCACGTAAATTATTCAGTTACTAAAATAACTTTCTCGCACCGAGCGCGTCGGCCAGGACACGACGCTGTCCCAGGTCATCCGCCTGGTGCGCGACGCCGCCGCGACGAAGGCCCCGCTGGCCAAGACCGCGGACAGGGTCTCCGGCATCTTCGTGCCCACCGTCATCTGCATCGCCGCGGCCACGTTTGTCATCTGGCTGCTGCTGGGCCAGACCTTTACATTTGCGCTGGCCCGCGGCATCAGCGTGCTGGTCATCAGCTGCCCCTGTGCCCTGGGCCTGGCGACGCCCGTCGCCATCATGGTCGGCAGCGGCGTGGGTGCCAAAAACGGCATCCTGTTCAAGACCGCCGCCAGCCTCGAAACCACCGGCTACACCGACGCCGTGCTGCTGGATAAGACCGGCACCGTCACCACCGGTGAGCCCAGCGTTGTAAAAATCTTCGGCACCCGCAACGTGCCCGAGAAATTCCTGCTCAGCATGGCCGCCGGTCTGGAGCTGCGCAGTGAGCACCCGCTGGCCCGCGCCATCCTGCAGCGCGCCGAGAAGGACCATCTGTCCTACGCCACTGTGACCGACTTTGAGGCTGCCGCCGCGGGCGACGCCCGCACGCTGGCTGTGCTCAACGACTGGATCAACGAGATCGCCCAGGGCCTTGCGGGCCTTGTACACATCTTCAACCCGCAGCTGATCCTGATCGGCGGCGGCGTCAGCGCGCAGCAGGCGCTTCTGATCGACCCGCTGGCCGCGCAGGTGCGCAAAAGCATCATGCCCGCCTTCGCCGAGGGGTTGGAGCTGAAGGCCGCCGCCCTCCGGAACGACGCCGGCCTTGTCGGTGCAGTGTATTATTTTAAGCAGCAGCAGTAAGGCGGACGGCCCGGGTCGCCGAGGACGCCGCCTCCCTACAGCTCCACCATGAAAATCCCCCCCCGCCGCACCCCGGCGGCGGGGAATTTTTTTGCGGAAATACAGTATGTAAAATCTGGCACGCAAAAGCGCAAAAAATGTGCGAATGACGGCCTTTTGTGGGTTCTGGACAAAAATATTGACTTTGAACCGATGATTTTGGCACGGCGCAGACGGGCGTAAATTGTTGCAATTACAGAGCGTGTGTGTTATACTTTCTACTATGAATAAGTGTGTAAAATTGCCCAAACGAGGCGGAACGCACGGGACAAAAACCGGTCGTCGACGGACTGACCGGCTCACAAAACAATAAAGGAGCGCACTATGAAAGTAGTAATTCTGGCTGGCGGCCTTGGCACGCGCATCAGCGAAGAAAGCGTCTACAAACCCAAGCCGATGATCGAAATCGGCAACATGCCCATCCTGTGGCATATCATGAAGGAATATTCCTACTACGGCTTTCACGACTTTGTCATCTGCGCGGGCTACAAGCAGCACATGATCAAGGAGTGGTTCGCGGATTACTTCCTGCATACCAGCGATATTACGTTTGATTTCACCCGCGGCCAGAACGAGATGATCGTCCACAACCACCACACCGAGCCGTGGAAGGTCACCGTTGTGGACACCGGCCTCAACACGATGACCGGCGGGCGCATCAAACGCATTCGTCCCTACATCGGCAATGAGACCTTCATGATGACCTACGGCGACGGCGTCTGCGATGTGGACATTGCCAAACTGGCGGCATTCCACCGCGAGAACGGCAAGATCGCCACGCTGACCGCCGTTCAGCAGGAGCAGCAGAAGGGCGTTCTGGATATTGCCGAGGATAATTCTGTCCGTTCTTTCCGTGAAAAGAAGGCCAGCGACGGCGCGCTTATCAACGCGGGCTATATGGTGCTGGAGCCGCAGATTTTCGACTATCTGGACGGCGACGCCTGCGTCTTTGAGCAGAAGCCTCTGCAGAAGCTGGCCGAGGAGGGTCAGCTGATGAGCTATATCCACAAGGGCTTTTGGCAGTGCATGGACACCGCCCGCGAGAAGCAGGTCCTGGAGAAAATGCTTGCCACCGGCAACGCGCCCTGGAAGAAGTGGGAGGATTGATGATGGTACATTACGATCCTGAATTTTACCGCGGCAAGCGGGTGTTCGTCACCGGCCACACCGGCTTCAAGGGCAGCTGGCTCTGCAAGATGCTGCTGATGGCCGGGGCCGAGGTCACGGGCTACAGCCTGCAGCCGCCGACGCAGCCGAACCTTTTCTCCATCGCCGGCGTCGAGGACAAGATGCACAGCGTCATCGGCGACATCCGCGACTTTGACGCGCTGAAGGCCGCTTTTGACGCGGCGCAGCCCGACATTGTGCTGCACCTGGCTGCGCAGCCCATCGTGCGCGACAGCTACAAGGACCCGCGCTACACCTATGAGACGAACGTTATGGGTACGGTCAACCTGCTGGAATGTGTGCGGCTGGCCCGGCAGCAGGGCAGAGCGCCCCGCTCGGTGCTGAACGTCACCACCGACAAGGTCTACCACAACAACGAGTGGGCCTGGGGCTACCGCGAGAACGAGCCGCTGGACGGTTTCGACCCCTACTCCAACAGCAAGAGCTGCTCGGAGTTGGCGACGCACTCCTACATCAACAGCTTTTTTGCCGATAAGACCGTGGCCGTCTCGACGGCCCGCGCGGGCAATGTCATCGGCGGCGGCGACTTTGCCAATGACCGCATCATCCCCGACTGCGTCCGCGCCATGGCCGCGGGCCGTAAGATTGGCGTGCGCAACCCCTACTCGACCCGCCCGTACCAGCATGTGCTGGAGCCGCTGGCGGCCTACCTGCTGATCGCCCAGCGCCAGTATGAGGACAGCCGCTTTGCGGGCTACTATAATGTAGGTCCCGACGACTGCGACTGCGTCACCACCGGCACGCTGGTGGATCTGTTCTGCCGGGCCTGGGGCGGCGACGCCGCCTGGGAGAATCAGGCCGAGGCCAATGCCCCGCACGAGGCCAACTTCCTGAAGCTGGACTGCAGCAAGCTGAAAACGACCTTCGGCTGGACGCCGCGCTGGCACATGGCCGAGTGCATGGAAAAGACCGTCGCCTTCAGCAAGATCTGGCTTGCCAACGGCGACGTCCCGGCGGAGATGGAAAAGGAAATCAACAGCTTCTTAGAGGGGCAGAAATGACAAAGGAACAGAGGAGCATAGCAAGCGCTTATGTCATTTCGGCTTTGGTAGGCGGAGTCTATCTGATTTCCTGGCTGACGCATGTATGGGGCGGCCAGCCGTGGCCCATCAACAGCAACATGGTCAACTATGCCGTGGTTCTAGTACTATTCGGCGTTTCGCTTTTGCTGTTCGGCAACCTTTTTGCCCGCATTCTGCCGCAAGAGCGTGGCTTTGTGCGGGCTTGTGACGCGCGTCTGCAGAGTCGTGGCGCGGCAGCGGCCCTTGTGGTATCTGCGCTGGTAACAGCCGCCTACCTTATTTATTACGCGAACATTGGGGTGTCCAAGGAATTTGCGGGGCCTTCCTATTCGCCGTCCTCGCTGATGGCACCGCAGATGGTGCCGCTGTATTACCTGCTTACGGTGCTCTTTTTTGCTGCAGCAGTCTATCTGCTGCTGACGGGTAAGGACTGCCCACAGTGGATGACCTGGGGCGGCTACGGCCTTTCGGCAGTGATGTACTTCTTGGGCGTATGGATCGTCAATACGTTTGAGGGAGACCCGTACCACGGTGAGGCGTATTTGGAAAGCATCTACAACGTGGCTGACGGCATCCCCTATGAGGAGTTGACGACAGGCATCTACGGCCACTACGGGCTGTTCTTCCTGCTGCCGATGAAGATCTTCGGTGCAAAGGCTGTTGTTATTCAATTCCTGATCGCGCTGGTCGGCGTTGTGACGGATCTGGCCATGCTGTACTGCATCCATCACCTGATAAAAAAGAACTGGGTACGCCTGTTGATGGCACTGGTTGTGCCGGTCATTCCGTTTGCATACAGACGGACGAATTACTGGCAGCTGCAGCCTCACCGTTTGGTATTCCCGATGTTGCTGGCGGCCTATATGCTGTTCTGTTTGCGGAAAAAGCAGTCGAAAAAAACGGCTCGGTTCTGGGGCGGCTGGCTTCTGTGCATGCTGGCAGTGCTGTGGAGCACCGAGAGCGGTCTGTTCTGTATCATAGGCTGGTGCGCGGGCTGCATCGTCCGCTGGTGGCAGCAGGAGCCATGGTACGCCCGCGGCCAGTGGGAACGCTATGGCGCGCTGCTGCTGGGCGCTGTGTTGGCGGTGCTGGGGGCCATTGGCCTGACAAATTTGTATAACCTGGCCTGCGGCGGAGCACCGATCTTCAAGGTGTTTTTCTACCCGCTGTACAGCAGCAATTATATGGATGGTTCCATCGGCTACCCGCTTGAGCTAGGCGTGCGCCCATGGGTGTTTGTGCTGCTGCTTATGCTGGCCGTGCTGGCATGGTCGCTGTTTCAGACAACCGCTATCGGAAGAATAGCCAAAACGGAGAACATTGCCCCATTTGCGGCCTGCCTGTCGGTACTGGGGCTGGTATCGTTCAGTTACTATGCAAACCGCTCCGCCTGGATGAATCTGGAGATCTGCCTGCCGGAGGCGCTGCTTTGCCTGTGCTTCCCGCTGCAGGCGCTGACGGACGGGGAGGGGCTACGCAAGAAGCTGGGCGGCCTGTACTGCACGGCGGCACAGTCTGTGGGACTGGCCGTGCTGCTGGTGCTCTGCGTGCTTACGGCACAGCTGCCCGGCGGCGTGATGAATACAGTGATCCTGCAGGAGCACGGTGCGTTCAGCACCCGCGGCATCTATGCGGAGGCGGAGAATTTCTCTGCCAATATACCGGACAACACATTTGCGGTTGGCCGCGATGTGGGAATCATCTACCACGCAGCAGGCTGGGACAACTACGGACATTATGTGGATGCTGCGGATTACGGCGTGGCAGATACCGAAAAATTACTCCCTCATATTCTGGCAGAGTTGAAGGCCCAGCCGAGCTTTGTCGTGGATGACATACTGGGGGCCTATCTGGGGCAGAATGGCTACACGCCCGACATGCTCGGATACCAGCTGCAGACGACCTTCACATCGGCTGGCGGCACGAACCCAATTACTTATTACTACTACGAAAAGCAATAAAAAAGGAGAGCAAAACCTATGGCATGGAAGAATGAGGCAGAAGCCCGCGAGCAGATCAAGGCGATGGTCGCCGAGTATTATCACGACTTCAAGGAGAAAAAGACCCCCTATCAGGAGGGCGACCGCATCACCTACGCCGCCCGCGTCTTTGACGAGAAGGAAATGTGCGCCCTGACCGACGCCACGCTGGACTTCTGGCTGACGACGGGCCGCTTTGCCGACCAGTTCGAAAAGGAATTTGCCAAGTGGATCGGCGTTAAGTTCGCCCATCTGGTCAACAGCGGCTCCTCCGCCAACCTGATCGCCTTCATGGCGCTGACCGCCCCCGAGCTGGGTGACCGCCAGATCAGGAAGGGCGACGAGATCATCACCGTGGCCTGCGGCTTCCCCACCACCGTGACCCCGGCCATCCAGTACGGCGCGGTGCCCGTGTTTGTGGATGTGACCGTGCCCCAGTACAACATCGACGTCACCAAGCTCGAGGCCGCCCTCTCCCCCAAGACGAAGGCTGTCATGATCGCCCACACGCTGGGCAATCCGTTTGACTTGTCCGCAGTCAAGGCGTTCTGTGACGCCCACAACCTGTGGCTGGTCGAGGACAACTGCGACGCGCTGGGCACCCAGTACACCATCAACGGCGAGACCCGCTTTACCGGCACCTGGGGCGACATCGGCACGTCCAGCTTCTACCCGCCGCACCACATGACGATGGGCGAGGGCGGCTGCGTCTACACCAACAACCCGCTGCTGAACCGCCTGATCCTCTCCTTCCGCGACTGGGGCCGCGACTGCATCTGCCCCTCCGGCCAGGATAACTTCTGCGGCCACCGCTTTGACGGTCAGTTCGGCGAGCTGCCCAAGGGCTACGACCACAAGTACGTCTACAGCCACTTTGGCTATAACCTCAAGGTCACCGACATGCAGGCCGCCATCGGCTGCGAGCAGCTGAAGAAGTTCCCCACCTTCATCGAGCGCCGCCGCCACAACTGGGACCGCCTGCGCGCCGCGCTGGAGCCCGCCGCCGACAAGCTGATCCTGCCGGAGCCGGCTGCCAACAGCCGCCCGTCCTGGTTCGGCTTCCTGATCTCCGTCAAGCCGGAGAGCGGCCTGGACCGCAACGCCGTGACCCGCTATGTGGAGAGCCACAACGTGCAGACCCGTCTGCTGTTCAGCGGCAACCTCATCAAGCACCCCTGCTTTGACCAGATCCGCGGCACCGACGCCTACCGCGTGGCGGGCGAGCTGACCAACACCGACTTTATCATGAACAACACCTTCTGGGTCGGCGTTTACCCCGGCATGACCGACGAGATGATCGACTACATGGCCAAGACGATTATCGAGGCTGTGAATCAGTAAAATTTTAACAACGAGGTACGGACCCCTATGATGCAGCAAAAAGTGAAAACAACCCGCGCACCCGGACTGCGGTTGGACAAAAACAGGCGGCTGACGCCTATGCAGATCTACTGCTGGGCGACGGTGGTCTGTCTGGCGGTGCTGCTGCTTGCCCTGCTGGCCAGCCGTGGTGCGCTGCTGCATCGATTCTTCTTTTATGATGTCACCGATACCGGTATGGACTTTTTCCATAGTATTGAGTATATGCGTGGACGTATGCCCTACGGACAGTTCGATACGCTGTACCCGCCGCTTGCAAATCTGTTTTTCTATGTGTTGTATTTGCTTGTGCCAAAGACACAATCAGCTACGTGGACGGAATCGTTTATCTCGTCTCTCAACATGAAGGGAACAGAACGGGATTTGCGTTTACAGCAAGCGACGATGATGCTGTTTATCGTCTTTGTTATCGTGGTGGTCTTAGGAATTGTATCGATGACAGAACGCCTGACGCGCAGCTGCGGGGGGCGGAAAGAGCTGCTGGCATTCTGTGCAGTGTTCAGCTATGGGGTACTGTACGGCTTGGAACGTGGCAATATTCTGCTGCTGTGCTGGCCGTTAATGGCATTTTTTATCCTGTACCGCAATTCAGAAAACCCACTTTTGCGGGAGTTGGCCTGTCTGGCACTTGCGATTGCCGCCGGTTTCAAGCTGTACCCGGCGTTTCTGGGCGTGCTGTTGCTGCGCGATAAAAACTATCTGGCCGCGGTGCGCACGGTGCTGTACGGTGTTGTCTGCCTGTGCTTCCCGCTGTTCTTCTTCAATGAAGGATTGTTTGGCCTGACACTATGGTTCCGTGTACTGTTTGATTTTAGCGGCAGCAGAGGTGAACCGTGGATCGGCAACGGTTTCTCCAACATTTTGGCAGAGGCCGGACATGCGGTGGACAAGCTGCTGGGCACGCAGCTGGGCTATGGCAGCTACGCACTGCTGGGCATTGTGCTGGCAGCGGTGCTGCTGGTGTGCAGCTTTTTTATGGATAAGGAGTGGAAACGCATCACAGCAATCATTCTGGCGATGCTGATGTTCCAGTCCCAGTATGATTATGTATGGTGCCTGTTTTTGATCCCGCTGTTCCTGTTTATGGAGCAGGAGCGTGAGCTGCGCAGTGACAACGTGCTGCCCTATCTGGCCTTGATGGTGCCGGTGCTGCCGCTGCCGCTGTTCCGGCGGGATCAGATGGAGCCGTCCTTTGTACCGCGCAACACGATTTGTCATGTCATGCTGCTGCTGCTCATTGTCTGGTGCTTTGTCCAGACGGTGCAGGGGGTGCGTGTACGCTGTGCGGAAAAGCCGGTCAAGCCGGCACACGGACACCCGGCAGCCACGGTGCTGCTGGCCGTTTGTGTGGCGGTGGCCGGTGTGGGCGGCCAGCAGCTGTGGCAGCGCACCCACAACTGGGGCTTTGACTACGGCTATAACGGCCGACTGGATGCCGAGGGCATCCAGCAGAAGGACGTGCAGGACAGCGACGGCAACCCGGTAGAGGTAACATGGAGCGGCCGCGGTGCGTATATTATGATTTACAACCACGCGCCATTTACGCAAAGGATGACGGTCACGTTCCAGACAGGCTACGGCATGGATTTGAAGCGCGCCTATACGATGACGTTTGAAGCACCGAATCTGGAAGATGCTGATGGTACAACCGGGAAGCAGAAGCGGACGGATATTAAGATTGACCATGAGGGGCAGACCGTGTGCTACACGGTAGATGTGGTTCCCGGCCAGACCCAAATCGATGTGAGCTATGACGGCCCGATGGCAGTCTATGATGCTTCTTCGCGCAAAAACGGCACCTTCACGGTGAAAAACCTGGCGGTCACCAGTGAGGGCGCTGTGGAGGAAACCGAATAACGGAAGGAAACATATACTATGCAGAAATTGCTGGCCCTGCTGGGCGCAAAAAATAAAGAGGAATTTGTGGAGCTGTTCAAGCAGTTCATCAAGTTCGGCCTGGTGGGCGTAAGCAACACGGCTGTGTCCATGGCGGTCTACTATATCTTCCTGTGGATCAGCCCGGATCTGTATATGGTCGGCAGCATCCTGGGCACGATTCTGAGCATTGCCAACGCCTTTTTTTGGAATGACAAGTTTGTCTTTACCGGCAACGCCAATGACTGGCGCAGCAAGCTCAAGCGGCTGGGAAAAACCTATGTGAGTTACGGAGGAACGTCGATTTTGTCCAATGTTCTGCTCTGGATTGAAGTAACTTTCTTTGCAGTCAGCAAATCTATTGCACCGATTGTAAACCTGTTGGTGACAATTCCATTGAATTTTATCATCAATAAGCTGTGGACATTTAAGGAAAAGTAAGAAAGATGCGACTTTCAGTTTGAAAAGGATGAAAAATGATAAAACGCTTGAATTGTACGGGTAAAAGATATTATATATTTATGGTTCTGACTATTGCAGTTGCAATATTTTATGTTGCGCTGATGTGTAACAAAACAATGCCTTTCGCGGAGGGATGGTATACATATTATGCGCAACTTATAAACGAAAAAGGTTTGCTGCCTTACAAAGATTTTGAATATCTTTTTTCGCCGCTCTACATTTATTTTATTGCGTTTGTCACGCGCTTTTTCGGATATGATATTTTGACACTGCGGTGTGTTGGCATCCTAATGTTTGCAATAATCGCCTTAGGGGTATATTTGTTTATTACAGAAATTGTTGGAAGAAAAAAGGCGTGGATTGCTGCAATTACTTCCGTTACAGCGGTTATGTATCTACAGTCAGAAGCAGTTCAGATTTTTTATGACTACATCCGACTTATGGATATTTTTGCTGTTTTTACCGTTTTATTCTTGATTCGCGCTGTCAAAGCAATGCAGCACAGCGAAAATCAAGGCGTAAAAGTAAATCTTTTTCTTTGTGGCCTTTTCAATTCCCTCTTCATAAATGTAAAACAAAATGTTGGATTGATTTTTTGGGCATATACAATAGTTCTAATTATTTACTTAGGCGTGTATTTTCAACAGTCCATAAAAGCAATTGTAAAAAATTTAATGCAATTTTTATTGCCTATTGTAGCAGTAACAGGTGCAATTTATTTGTTGCTGGCCGTAACTGGGGGATTGAAAGGATATTTGTCCATGACGGGCGGAGGCGCAATTAGCGCAAAAGGCGGTATGATTGCAATTCTCTTTAACTGGGTGCCCAATAACTGGAACTTATTCCAAAATGCGATGCCGGAGGCCAGTGTTGTTTTACTTGTTGTAGTGGCTTTGATGGTGGCCCTTGCCATAGCAGAACATAAAAACAAGGTGGCACGACATGATGCAAATGGCGCATGGAGTAAGATTGCGGATATACACGGGGGGGGGGTACCTGCTGGCAATAGGATTGCTATTGGTTATGGCTGTTCGCCACAAAGACATGGCAGTGGCAATTTCGGATTGGAAGTCAGTAACACCGTATTTCTTTTTTGAGATTGTATTTCCGGCTTTTTTGTTGTTTGGTTTTTGGTTTCTCTATAATATCATTAAAAAACAGCAAAACGCAGAGACATTTTTGCTGTGGTTTACACTGGCAGGCTCTTATGTGGCAATATCTTGGGGCTGTGGAAATTCCGGTGGATTAGCAGAGGGACAGGCAACAACAGGAGTGGCATTTGTTGTTGCATTTATTCTGTATGGACTAAGCTATCAGTGGCTTCAGATATTACAGGTGGTAGCGGTAGTCGCTTGCATCGGCTTAACGATTCAATCTTGCACCAAAAAGATGGTGAATACCTATAATTGGTGGGGAGCAGATGAAGCAGATTTTTGGGCAAGTGAGAACAATATAGGAGATGTTCCGCTGCTGAGCAAAATTCGGGCATCTACAGATACAAAGGCTGTGTATGAGGAAATCTGCAAGGAAATAACAGAGGGAGTGCAGGAAGATGAAACCATCTACTGCTTCCCGCAAATTCCCATATTTTATAGTTTATGTGACCGCTGGGATCCGGGGGTACGCTCTAAAGTAGAATGGTTTGATGTGTCTACGGATGAAGCAGTAGAAGCAGACATTGATATTCTAAAAGAATCACCACCCAAGGCAATCCTTATGTACAATGTGGGTGATGATGTCTATGAGGCCCATGAAAGCGCATTTCGCAAGGGGCAAGCATCCGGAACCAGAAAGATGAGAGACTTTTTGTATGATTTTGCGTATGCTAATGGGTATGAATTTATCGGCAATTACACTACAGGAAATAATGAACTTACACTTTGGATTCAGAAAGACAATCGTAATGTGAATCTGATTGATGCGTTTGATGGTGGTGATGGCACAATTGATAACCCCTATAAATTACATACTGCTGAACAATTGCGCTTGTTTAGTAAGATGGTAAATGAGGGGAGAACTTTTGGCGGTCAATATATCGAACAAACAGCGGACATAGACCTCGCCAATCAAGATTTTACGCCAATCGGTGAATATTCCGGTAACAACTATTTCTGTGGCACATACAATGCTGCCGGCCATGTGATTCGCAATCTAAAGATTGAAACGAATGATAATGCAGCCTTATTTGGACGACTTGGCGGTAAAGTATATAATCTGGGAATAGAAGGTGGAAATATCACAGGCGCTTATATCGGTGGAATTGCAAGCCATGCCGTTAAAGATACAGCAGCAATAATTAACTGCTATACAGATATTTCTATGGATGGAATACGTGCAGGCGGTATCGCCGATAATTTTGTAGGAACTGTCGGAAATTGCTTTAGCGTAGGGTTGATACATGGTACGGATAGTGCAGATGTATTGAGCTTTAACCAATATAAAGAGGTACAAAGCGTTTATTCCGTTAAGGAAAAAAATAGTCAGGACTTCGATACACAAAGTACAGATGATGTCAGAATTACATATTGTACGGAAGAAACAATGAAAAATGGAATATTGGTACAACGATTGAATGATTCTATTTATTCGATAGGTACAGAACTACAAAAGAGCGATGGTACTGAAGATAATGACCAAGAAACAACAATTGAGTTGGTACGGTGGAAACAGGGAACGGATGGACATCCGGTTTTCGATGTGCCATCGTAATTGAAGCAGACAAATAAGAAAGGCAGACAATCAAATGAAACAGCGTTTAGCGGATTATGTGGCGGACTTTCTGGCGGCGCGCGGTGTGACGGATGTTTTCTCCGTCGTGGGCGGCGGCGCTATGCACCTGAACGATGCGCTGGGCCATAACCCCCGGCTGCATGTGACCTACAACCACCATGAGCAGGCCTGCGCCATTGCGGCGGAAGCCTACGCCCGGTTGGAAAATAAGATCGCGGCGGTCTGCGTGACCACCGGCCCCGGCGGCACCAACGCGCTGACCGGTGTCGTGGGCGGCTGGCTAGACTCCATCCCCATGTTCATCATCTCCGGCCAGGTGCGCTATGACACCACGGCCCGGTACGCCTTGCAGTACACCGGTACGCCGCTGCGCGCCATGGGCGACCAGGAGTACGACATCACCAAGTCCGTCCAGTACATGACGAAGTTCGCTGCCATGCTGGAGGATCCCAAGGACATTCGCTACCTGCTGGAAAAGGCGTGGCATCTGGCTACAACGGGCCGCCCCGGCCCGGTCTGGCTGGACATCCCGGTCAACTTCCAGGGCGGCTACATCGAGACTGACGAACTGCGCGGCTACGACCCCGCCGAGGATGACGCCCAGTTGCCCCCACCGGTGGACGATGCCACGATCCGAACGATTCTGGAAAAAATCAAGAACGCCAAACGGCCAGTGTTCCACGCGGGCTACGGCATCCGCCTGTCCGGCGGTTACGCGGCGTTCCGCTCTGTGGCGGAAAAGCTCAACATCCCCATCGTCACCTACTGGAACGCTGTGGACCTCATCGAGGATGACAATCCGCTGTACTGCGGGCGTGCCGGGAACATGGGTGACCGCCCGGGCAACTGGGCCATCCAGAACGCTGACCTGATTCTGGCCGTAGGTACACGCATCTCCATTCGACAAGTCGGCTACAACTGGAAGACCTGGGCCCGCGCGGCAGAGGTCATCATGGTGGACATTGACCAGGCCGAGCTGAAAAAGCCGACCCTGCACGTCGAAATGCCGGTCTGGGCCGACGCGAAGGACTTTTTGACCAAGCTGGATAAGGTCGCCGCGGCCCCCGTGAACGCGGGCGGCGAGTGGCTGGCCACCTGCCAGCGCTGGAAACGCGACTACCCCGCCGTGCTGCCCCGCCAGTGGGAGGAAAACGGCGAGACCGCCAACGTCTACGCCTTTGTGCGCTATTTAAGCAGTCGCCTGCCGGAGAACAGCCTGACCGCGGTCTCCAACGGTGCGTGCTGTGTCGTCGGTAACCAGGCGTATGTCATCCAGAAGGGCAGCCGGATGGCAAACAACAGCGCCATTGCCAGCATGGGTTACGGTCTGCCCGCAGCCATTGGCACCTGCATCGGCGGCGGACGCCGCCAGACGATCTGCCTTGAGGGCGACGGCTCCATCATGATGAACCTGCAGGAACTGCAGACCATCCTGACGAACAAGCTGCCGATCAAAATCTTCCTCATCAACAACAACGGTTACCACTCTATCCGCCTGACGCAGAACAACCTTTTCAAGGAGCACTGCAAGGTCGGCATCGGCCCCGAGAGCGGAGACCTGTCCTTCCCGGAGTTTGAAAAGCTTGCAAAGGCGTTTGGCTACCCCTACTACAGCGCCCACAGCAACGCCGAGATGAAGCAGGCCGTGGACACGATGCTGGCACTGGACGGCCCGGCTTTCTGCGAGATTTTCACCGACACGAAACAGGTCTGGGAGCCCAAGAGCAGCACCAAGCGCCTGCCCGACGGCACGCTGGTCAGCCCCCCGTTGGAGGACCTGGCCCCCTTCCTGCCGCGTGAGGAGCTGGAAAAGCAGATGTTCATCCCGCTGATGCCGGAAGTGTAGGGGAGTGCGTGATTCAAAAATGGCAAGCATTCAAAGACAAATCCGAACCGCCATCATCACCGGTCCTACGGGGGCAATCGGGATGGCGCTGTGTGCAAAGCTGCTGGCGGAGGGCGTGACGGTCTACGCGGTCACCCACCCGGGCAGTGTGCGGGCGGCGCTGCTGCCGCAGGACGCGCGGCTGCATGTGGTGCCCTGTGATGCGGCGGAGTTGGCCGCGCTGCCGGAGCTGATCCCGGAAAAGGCCGATGCGTTCTTCCACTTTGCGTGGGCGCATACGATCGGCCCGGGCCGCAACGACATGCCG